>ERZ773263.119-NODE-119-length-58637-cov-15.683725_pt1 | contig 58637 bp, 48 predicted proteins | sample MGYA00511076_ERZ773263 | MGnify/ENA primary metagenome ERZ773263 (study PRJEB29015, sample SAMEA2738155) | human oral metagenome | biome: human oral; feature: human-associated habitat; material: saliva | place: China | collected 2195 ... | reverse complement strand
CTTGCCGCTGATAAGGCAGATGCAAAATAAACGATCATGGCTACTGGAATATAAGGAGGAGTCAATTGGGGCGGGTAGTGCTGAGCTGTCCGCCCTTGTCCTCTGAGCGTTTGTAATATGCGGGGATAAGGTTGTTTCTCTAGTTTCCGGTACTCCCATCTAATTTGTATAATAGGGTTACATTTCCGATAGGGGTTTTCTTGCGCATACCTATCCTATTTGCCGCAATGATACACGACTGTCAAAGAATCTGAGTATCCGCAGAAACAGATTGCAGGGTTTGATTTCACTGCAGTAGAGAAAGGGGCAGCTAATGGCTGATAATAGTTTTGTTACGGGTGACATGTCTGCCGATGATGCTGATGGCATATTTGAGGATGAACATTTAGGCCATCCCGCGCAGACCCGTGAACCTGCACGCTTGCCGTCGAAGAAAAAACTCATCATTGCAGGTATCGCAATCGTTACCATACTGGCACTTATCGGTGTGGGTGCGAAGAACCTTATAGTACGTGCGCGGCATGAGCAGGAAATCAGACAGGTTAAAGAGGATATTAAACGGCGGACCAGCCGGGCCCAGCTAAAGTATGCTCAGGCAAAAATTGAAGCTGCGATCCTTATTAAGCAGATACAGGTTTCCCCTGTAGCTGATGACGACGAACTTAAAACCGGTGTAGACAGTCTGCAGAAATCTGCAGATGACCAGCATCCGCAAAACAGGATCGCGTACCTTGTAGGTACAAGGATAATCGGTAAAGAAACGGAAGAACTTAAACTGCTGTATATAAATAAACAGTCCGCTAAAGTAGGTGAGATAAGTATACGCTTGCAGGATCTAGTTAACCGTGCCAACAGCTTGAATAGTGCGCCGGACAGCGATAGTAAAACCCGTATGCTCAAACTTGCTTCCGTGTGGATCAATAGAAATGTGACTATGGATAATATAGGCCGTGCGGCTAAGGCGGCAGATGAGCTGCAACGTCTGACTGATGAGGTGCAGAAGGGTGTCGATAATAAGAACACAGCCGGTGCACAGCAACAGTAGCCTTAACTCATGCCTACAGCAGTTCCTGCATACATGGGTTACTTGATTATTCATCTATGCTGGAAAATATCTGTTCCTGTCAAAACTCGTGATTTCGTATTCGATGCCTTCGGAATCCTTAAAAAAGAAAGCATAATAATCCGGGCAATAATCAGGGTAGTATTGCGGCTTATGGATAATTTCTGCCGGCAGCTTCCTTACTTCCTCATACACAGCATCCACTTCTTCACGGTTTTCAGCATGGAAAGCCAGATGATGCAGCGCTCCTGCCTTCCTCCGGCTCGGTTTCTCCCTGCTGTAGGCTTTCCGCTGATTTACCAATCCTATGGAGATAAGGTTATGGTGATACTCTATGATCTTGTACTCATGTCCAGGTACTCGATCGGTCTCTTTCAGCTTGGTATCAAAGCCGAGCAGGGGCAGCAGCCTGTCATAGAACTTTTCTGCGCGTCCGAGATCTTCCACTGTAATGTGAATGTGGTCAACGCGCGGCTTCAAAAGTTACTCCCACCACATCAGGAGGATAAAGCCGATAAAGGAGATGCCTGCGCCAACAGCCAGGTTCCAGTTGCCGATCGCCGGGATCGGGTACTGGTGGGTGAGATAGAATACTACGACCCACAGGAGGCCGAGGATCAGAAGTATGCTGAAGAGCGGCACAAGCCACGCAGGGTTAGACTTGGTATTTTCGATAGCTTTTTCCACGCGCCGTGTTTCGTCTTCCTGGCGTTTGGCTATGCGCTCCATCTGCGGTGTCATATTATCGCTGTTCATACCGTCTTCCAGACGCTTCATTGCAGCTTCAACAGCCTCAGGATTTTCAGGCTTGAACTCGTAGCCTTTCTTCTTGCCGCGTCCGAAAAGGCCGCGCGTTTTTTTGCTGCCACTGCCGTTATCGGTGTCGGTACCGGTATCACTCCCGTCCGTCTCATCGCCGGATCCCTCGTCTTTGTCCTCGGCAGTTTCTGTTTCAGCATCCCCACCGGCGGTATCACTGTCTGCGCTTCTGCGGTCTGCAGCATCACTGCTGCCATCAGCGTTATGAGCGTCGCCGTTATCAGCGCTGCTGCCTGCTTCTTCGATGGCTTCAGCGGTTTCTTTGTCCTCAACGATGTTGTCGCTGTTAGCGTCAGTCATGCGTTCTCCTTAACCGACAAAACGTGATTCCTCAGGGATCACCGTTCCTGTTCAATACCTCAGATCATTCTAATGGTTATACTGGAAGAGAAGAGAGGATACGTGAATCGACATGTTCGTATAAACTGTTATATAAGCAGCTGCATAACGTTGGGTATTTAGGAGCGATATGGCATTTTTAAGGAGAGATGGGCGCCGCCAGGAGCGTGCGTCCAGCCATCGCGCGCCTAGAAAACCATGGTATTCTTCACTTATCACAGTTCTGATCTTTTCTCTGGTAGGCTGGATTTTTATTGTCAACCTCCAGTCGAATGCTGATTATGTACCCAGCACAAATACCCAGGAACTTCTTGCCCGGCGCGGCCAGCGTGTGACAACCCTGACCGGGGATATAAAATCCCTCACCGGCCAGATCGATGTGTTGCGCAAGAACCTCGCTTCCGGTTCATCGGCAGAAACAGGGACTGATAATACGTCCAGCGAGTCAAAGGCTGTGTCCCCCGCGATTGAGGGGCCTGGGATCACTGTTACCCTGGATGATTCCCCGCTGTGGGAACAGCGCACCCAGAATGGCGATGCAGGTACCGGCGCCGGCGATAATGTCAACGATTACGTTGTGCACCAGCAGGATATTGAAGCTGTCGTTAACGCCCTGTGGTCAGGGGGAGCCGAAGCGATGACCATCCAGGGACAGCGTGTCAATATGTCAACAGTTGTGAGATGCGTGGGGAATGTGCTGCTCCTTGACGGTAAGCAGTATGCTCCGCCTTACACCATCTCTGCTATCGGCGATCCGGACAGGCTGGGTGCAGCCCTGGATTCCTCCAAGGCTGTCCGGATATATAAAGAGTATGTGAAGGCTGATGGCCTCGGATTTGATGTTAAAAAGGAAACGAAGCTGCGGTTCAGTAAAACTGTAGCAACTACGCAGACTTTAAAGTATGCTGCTGCAGTTGGGGCAGCAGGCAGAAGGAACGATTAAAGGGATTGATGCGGAGGATAAGAAATGACTGATAATACACCACAGATGGACAGCGCCGCAGATGCCGGTACAGGCTTTGAGTCTGTAATCGGCGATCCGTCAGCTGATACCGCCAATGCTTCGCAGGCGGACGGCCATCGCGTATCCGGTTCCCATCGTTCCGCACGCACCGTCTCATCAAAACGTACTGTTTCCGCTGTCGCCGGGGTTATTGGCGAGATCCTTATTACCCTTGCAGTGATAGTTGGTTTTTATCTTGCGTGGCAGATGTGGTGGACCGGTGTTATGTCGCAGCGGACGCAGGCCAGTGATGATGAAGTACAGACATCGTCATGGACTTCTGCCAAGTCAAGCGATAATACATACAGGATCGCCAAGGCCAATCCGGCCAGCACTACCCCTCTTGAGGAGGGGAAGTACCAGACGAGCAAAATAATGTCCAAGATCTATATACCTCGTTTCGGCGCGAAATGGGTGCGCAATATTGTTGAGGGGACTGATATCCAGCAGCTCAATATGCATGGGCTGGGGCATTATTCCGAGTCCCAGAAGGCCGGGGCGATCGGCAATTTTGCGGTAGCCGGGCACCGCGCCGGGTATGGCGAGCCGCTGGCACATATTGATGACTTCAAACCGGGGGATAAGATCGTCCTCCGTACGCAGAATTACTGGTATGTGTATGAATATACGAACCACGAGATAGTAGACCCCGAGAATGTAGGCGTGATTGAGCCTGTCCCCAACCATCCCGGGCAGAAGCCGACTGAACGTCTGATAACACTGACTACCTGTGAACCGCGGTACGCATATATCACTGCAGCGCATCGCTGGATCGCCTACGGGAAACTGGTATCGTGGTCGCGCGTTTCGGAAGGTGTCCCAAAGGAGCTGGCTTCAAAGGCGCGTGACGGCCAGGTCGTATTTGCCCAGGAAGAAGGCACCACGGTGCTTCCTCCTGATATGTCGCATATCGCCCTCGCCTCCCTGCTCTCATACGCGGTAGTCTATCTGGCGGCGCTCGCCGTGTGGCGCTACCGCGGAGTCAGGAAGTACCTGGGTACGGCAAAAGAGAAGCGCCCCGTGTTCAGCCTTTATGGCTGGCTTACCCGGATACAGCCGGGGCCGCTCCCAGTGCGTATAATCCTTGTACTGCTGCTGTGTGCAACACTTATAGCGGTATTCTTCCAATGGGGATACCCATGGATGGCGCAGAACCTGCCGTTCCTTCAGCTGACTTCGAATTATGTAGGCTAATTCTCAGGATCAGGGGCAGACCCTGTAGTGATCACGATAGGGGTATTTGAAGCGATCTGCGAATCGGAGATATTCTCCAGCTTCTTCCCGCCGAAGGTCACAGTATCAACAGGGTCGTTACTGTTCCCGCTGATCGTTACGTTTGTGAAACCTAGCTCTCTCAGGTGTGATTTAAGTTCCGAGCCTGTCCCCGCGTATTTGCTGAGGCTGCTCTGGGACGGGGTGTCAATCATCTTAGGGCCGGAAGAGATATACACCGTAATAGTTGCCCCCTGTGAAACGGTTGACCCCTCTGCCGGGACTACCCGGGTAACGTTCCCCGCAGCTACGGAATCTGAATTCTCCTGCATGATATTAGTATTGAAACCGTTGTTGTTGAGCTGGCGGACTGCTTCGCTCTGTGACTTACCGACAAGGCCTGTCGGTACTGTAGTCTGGCCGGTAGAAATATACAGTATGACTGAAGTGCCTTGAGGCTGCTGGGTCCCTGACGCAGGGTCCGTGCGCGTAACATGGTCTTTTTCTACAGTCGCAGAATTTTCAGTAGCCACTGATGACACTTTGAACCCTGCTGAAGTAAGGGCTGAGGTAGCTGCCTGCTGTGTCATCCCTTTGACATTTGGTATCGTCCGGGCCCTAGGGCCGGAAGAGAACCATACGCGGACAGTGCTGCCCTTTGCTACGCGGGTACCCCCTGTAGGATCTTGCCGGGTAAAAGTCCCGCGCGGTTCCGATGAGTTATCGTCTGTCTCCTGCTGGAAATGCAGCCCGGCAGACTCGATAGTCTCTTTTGCCGTTGAAGCAGACATGCTTGAATCGATAGTGGGGACGCTGACAAGGTTATTCTGCGAATTATAGACAAACCAAATGCCGAACATAATAGCAGCCAGTGCTGCGATCCCAAGGATCACGCTGATGATAATAATATTGCGGCGCTTTTTCTTATCCTGCTCCTCTTTCCTCGCCAGGGCCCGAGTGCTGGTCCCTGCTGCTGCGCCGGAAGCGCTGTCGGCTGCGGCAGGGCCGTATGCCGCGGGAAGGGATCCTGTAGAAAGGGTGCTGGTCTGCTCTACTGAGGCCTGAGGCATTGCGGCAGTCTGCGGGACATCCTGTGCCTGCGAAGTTTTCGACAGGTCTGTCAAGGGATGTGCGTTTGCTGCGATCGGCATCCCGCCATGCGCAAGTGTCACGATATCCTGCCGGAAAGCTGCGGCGTCGGCATACCGGTTCTCTGTATCTTTTGCCATTGCCTTGGCAACGATAGAATCCCAGCGCTTATCGAGCCCGGGGATGAGCGTGCTGATTGGCGTTGCCGTTTCTGAAACGTGCTGGTACGCAATTGCTACGGCAGAATCTCCGGTGAAAGGCGGCTTCCCGGTAAGCATTTCATACAGTACACATCCTGCGGAATACAGGTCAGATTTTGCCCCTACCTGCTCGCCGCGCGCCTGCTCCGGGCTCAGGTACTGCGCGGTCCCTACAACGCCTTGGTTCTGCGTCATTGTGGCCGATGAATCATCCATCGCCCTGGCGATCCCGAAATCCATGACCTTAACTGTTCCCTGGTCGCTGATCATAATGTTCCCAGGCTTGATATCCCGGTGGATTATCCCCATGCGGTGCGAATAATCAAGCGCATTCAATACGCCGATCATTACCTGCTCAGCATCCTGCGGGCTCAGCGAGCCATTGACCTGAATGATATCCCGGAGGGTCTGCCCCTTGATATATTCCATAACGATATACGGGACCTGAACTGTGTTGCCTGCCGCATCTTCCAGCTGTTCTTCGCCTGAATCATAGATAGAAACGATATTAGGGTTGTTCAGCTGTGCCACAGCACGGGCTTCACGGCGGAAGCGGGTAAGGAAAATACTGTCTTCAGCGAGGTCGCTGCGCATTATCTTGATAGCAACGGTACGTCCCAGGCGGGTGTCAGTGCCTATATGGACCTGCGCCATCCCGCCATGGCCGATGAGCTCTCCAACCGTATACCGTCCGCCTGCGAGGGACTGGGGAATAAACATACTCATTGTGCATCTTCCTTAGTGTTGCTGTCATTATTGCGGTCAATATGCATACCGGCTTCACCTGTAGTGCCGGCACCCGGAGTACCGGGATCCGTATCAGAAGCGTAAGGTTTGACAACCACCCTGTGGTCGTACTGATCAAGGATAGTCCCGTCTTTGAACATGAAGTACCGGGGGATCACCATATCGCTGCGTACCCTCCGCAGTTTGAAATTGCCGGTGATCTCGTTGAATTCCCCGGTAGCGGCACGGGCTTCCTTGTCAAGGATCCGCCTTTCGATCCTGCCCAGTTCCTTAGCAACTTCGAGGGCGGATTTCGGTCGGTCATGCGGATCCTTTGCCAGCATACGCATAACGTATTCCCTCAGCTGGGGGTCAATGCTGTCGGGGAGGGGAGGGACGGGGGAATTTACGTGGGCTGCTGCAATATCAACAGGGGTACGGCCTGTAAACGGCCTGTGCCCGCATAGCCCTTCATATGCTACCACGCCCAGGGAATAGATATCTGACTGGGGGGTAGCAGGTTCGCCCTGCGCTTGCTCGGGGGAGATATACTGCGCGGTTCCCACGACCATGCCGTCCTGTGTGATCTGCCCCTGGTTCGTGGAACGCGAGACCCCGAAATCTGTGATCTTTACTTCGCCCTCATGGGAGACCATAATATTCGCCGGTTTCACATCACGGTGGATGACCCCATGCAGATGCGCCACGTGGAGCCCTCGGGCAGTCTGGATAAGTATCGGCAGCAGCCAGGTCGGCCTGATGGCGCCTTTGGCTTTGTAAATATCTGACAGGGAAGGGCTTGGGATATATTCCATGATGATAAAGCCGATGCCGTCAGTTTCATAGTATTCAAAGAGCGCGGCAATATTCGGATGCGCAAGGTTGGCAGAATTGTGCGCTTCGAGCCGCAGCCGCTGGAGTTTCGTATTCTCCCCGGACAGGTCGCTTCTCAGAGCTTTGATTGCTACAGGCCTGCGCAGTTCAATATCATGGCCCTTCCAGACCTCGCCCATACCGCCCTGGGCGAGCCGGCGGTCTAAACGGTAACGGCGATGTATCAGCTGCCCCTCAACGAGTTTCATGGAGATACTCCTGCATCAGCTGTTTCATGATAGGGCCGGCACTGTCCGCACCCAGCTTGGTTGTCCCCGTGACGACAACACTGATAGCTATTTTGGGGTTATCCGCAGGGGCAAAAGCCGTGATCCATCCGTTATTCGTCCGCTTATCCAGGCCTACCTGGGCAGTACCGGTTTTAGCTGCAATAGTAATTCCGGGGAGCTTCAGGTTCGGTGCCTCTTTAGTAATGACACTTTGCATTGCTGTATTCAGGGAAGATGCTGTATCTTGCGAGATCCTGTCTGAAGTCAGTGCTGTGGTGGAGCGTGTGGAGATGACGCTCAGGTCGCTGGAACGCACCCTGTCTACCAGAGTAGGGTGCAGCATAACCCCGCCGTTTGCAATGGCAGCAGTGATCATAGCGTTGAGCAGCGGGGTCTCTTTGGTATCCCCCTGGCCTATGGCAGACAAGGCAAGGCGGTCATCGGAAAGGGTGTCAGGGAATACTGAAGGGACAGAAGCCATCGGTGTCCCCAGAGTATCATTTCCATCAACAATGATGGAAGAGCCGAAGCCCATTTTCTTCGCCATATCAGAGATGGTATCTTTCCCCAAAGCGACTGCAAGCTGGGCAAAAGCGGTATTGGAAGAATACGCTATCGCATCGGAAAGGGATATTTTCCCGTTATCACCGTCAGCTGCGTGCGAAGTATTGGTCAGCTGGGTGCTGGTTCCGGGGAGCGTGTAGGACGCCCCGGCGGGGATCTGGGAATCAAGGGTATATTTCCCGCTCTCCAGCGCTGCGGCTGCAACTACAAGTTTGAAAGTTGATCCGGGGGCAAAGAGCTGGCGTGTAGCGTTATTGATGATAACGCTGTCAGAACCGCCTGACAGCTGACTCCATGCAGCATTGGCGGCCTGTGTGTCATGGGTGGCGAGGGAATTCGGATTGTAGCTGGGCGTGCTGACCATTGCGAGGATACGGCCTGTAGAAGGCTCAATAGCAACAACAGACCCTCTTTTGCCTTTCATAAGGTTGTAAGCCAGCGTCTGCAGCTTCGGATCAATGGAAGTCTCAATTATTGCGCCTTTGCTCGTGCTACCCTCAATAAGGGATTTAGTGCGGTCAATCCACAGGCTGTCGCTCAGGCCGCTCAGCTGCTGGTTCCGGCTTGCTTCGATCCCGTACCGTGCCCGCTGGTTGATAGAAACGAATCCGGTTACCGGCGCATACACATCACCCTGAGGGTAAGTGCGCTGATACTGGAATGCGTCGTTTACTTTCGTGGATGTTGCCAGGACTGTGCGCCCGTCGTTGGCAAGTATCGGCCCGCGGTCAACAGCAAACTCATTGTACAGCGCGCGCACATTCCGCGGGTCAGCGTTGAGGGAGCTGGACCGGACGACCATAATAATGGAACTTGAGATACCAAGTATGGCCATAAGTGCTACAACGATGTTAAATATACGGCGAAGGTTGGCATTCATTGTTCTTCCTTCCGTTCCCCGCTGAGGTCAATAACTTCTGTAGCTTCTTCCGAAACCGCCGGCGTGTCCGGGGCAGGGCTGCCCGATGCGGAGATGCCTGATGCGGTGCTGTCTGTTGCTGCAGGGCTGTCCCCTTCAGGCGCTGCAGGCCTCTCTTCTGCAGACATGCCGGGGAACTCGCGCGTTTCTGCAGGCTCTGAGGCCTCCTCTGCACCGGCTGCCGGATGGCTGCCGCGGGTGAAAGCATGGCGTCCTCTTGGCGCCGCATCCCGCTGGTCCCGCTCCTCGATCGCCTCCTCAAGTGCGCGGCGCTTTTCATTTGCCTGGAGTGCTTCGAGCGCCTCCATGGCCACAGTATCGGTAAGCTTATCGTCCTGCGGTTTATGGGCGTCGTTAGATACGATCAGGATTATGAATGCCAGGATCATATTGGCTGTCAGGCTTGATCCCCCTGCTGCCATATAGGGAAGCGTCAGACCTGTCAGAGGTATGACAAGGGTGATGCCGCCTACAACTATGAACACCTGGAAAGCCATGGTAAATACCAGCCCGGCAATAAGGAGCTTGCCGAACCCGTCTTTGATCTTCAGGGCTGTTATGATCCCGGCAGCAATGATAATAAGGTAGATACTGAGGATGGCAAGGATACCGGTAAGCCCGAGCTCTTCGCCCAGCGATGAGAAGATGAAATCTGAATTTGCCAGAGGGGTTATGCCCGGATGCCCTTTGCCGAGCCCGGTCCCAAACGTCCCGCCGCTTGAAAGCCCGAAAATTCCTTTGACAAGCTGCTCGGACCCTCCGACGGCAGTATAGACGGAATCATCAAAAGGATGCAGCCATGCGGTGATACGGTTCTGGACATGGCCAAACAGCCGGGAAGCGGCTGCAGCGCTTACTCCGAAGAATACCAGCCCAATGAGGATCCAGCTGGAGTGCCCGGTGGAAACGTACAGCATACAGACAAACATCGCGAAGAAGAGCAGCGACGTTCCCAGGTCGCGCTGAAGGACAAGCACGCCCATGCATAACGCCCATACGATAAGGATCGGCCCCAGGTCGCGCAGCCGCGGAAGCCGCATCCTCAGGAATTTACGCCCGCCTACTGCGAGCTGGTCACGATGGTCGAAAAGGTACCCGGCAAAAAAGACTGCAATAAAGAGTTTGGCGAATTCTGCCGGCTGGACAGTGTGGGAGCCTATCCCGATCCATATGCGGGCCCCGCCAATGGTCTTCCCCAGCCCGGGGACCATAGGGGAGAACATCAGCAGTATCCCGATGACCATGCTGGTGTAGGAGAACTTGCGCAGCAGCCGGTAGTTGCGCAGCAGTATTGACAGCGCGGCACATATTACGAGGGCAATGATCAGCCAGATGATCTGGTTCATGCCTGCGTTGATGGCACCGGAACCGCGGGTGCGGTTTTCATGGTCAATGCGGATGATCTCAGTTATCCCTATAAGTGACAGCAGGATAACGCAGAAAAATATGAGCTGTGAAGAATACCGCTGGAAAGTGCACAGCACTACCCATACTGCCACGATGACCGCGAACATGACAGTGAGCGGAAGCATGTAACGCGAGGGGATGGTCCCATTTATCCGCATGAACATCTGGAACAGCCCCAGTGCTGTGATCGCAAAAATGAAGATCAGCATAAAAGATTGCCGGACGCGGTTCCCTATCATCAGTTCGCCTCCGCTGTGCTTGAAGGTGTATCTGATGCTGTACCCGGTGAGGCCGTACCCGTATCTGTGCCAGTACCGCCGGTCTCAGAAGCGGCATTCTGTATATTGGCATGTATATGCTGCCTGGCAGCGCCCAGCGAATCAGTAACGATCCCCTGCCGAAGCTGTTGCTGCCATACCGGGGACAGCCTTGATACGCGGATATTCGTTTTTTCCTCAACATGTGACAGGCTGATACCGAATATATTTGTAGGTACGCCTCTGTAGATGGCGACTACGCCGTCGCTCTCGCCTATATAGTACCGGGTCTGTGACCACTGGTAGGCCCGCAGCCCCCCGAAAGCGATCCCTGCCAGTACCACAAGGATCGTGAAAAAGGTGAGTACCCGTCGCATTGCTGAACGCCTGTGTGTGCGCTGCTGCGCGCTCTGGCTCTGATCCCTGGCAGCTTTGACGACTGCAGGGTCGTGGGGGTCGTCGGAGAAAGAGCCGTTCGCTTTCTGTACGATAGGTATTTCACTTGTCTCAGGGACGGCATTGCCGTCAAGGGTCCTCTGAGGCATGGCGATCTGCCTGATACTGTCTGAATCCGTCCGTGGCCCGCCGCTGTTATCCGCAGAAGTGCTTTCGCTCCTGGAGCCGCTGCTCTTGCTGCTGTGGGTGAGCGCTGCTGCACGCGATGCAGGCGACTCAGGGCTTTCCTTCAGCGCAGGGGCAATAGCAACAGGCCGGTCGATGATATCTGCCAGTGGCTGAGGCTCTTTACTGGCTGCACCCCCCACAAGCGGGATCTGGTGGGCTGATGATACGTCTTTTTCGCTTGAAACTACTGTAACATCTGCGATTGCGGCAGTAACGTTATCGGTACTGCCTGCGCGCAGCGCCATAGATACAAGATCTTGCGCACACTGGTTCGCGTCCTCAATGGTGGAAAGCGCTTCGCGGATAGTGCTGTCTTCCAGTACCCCGAACAGCCCGTCCGAGCATAACAGCCAGCGGTCTCCCGGGAGTGCAGTGCGTATAGAGATGTCAGGATGCGGATCTATATCAAAATCGCCGAGCACACGCATGACAACGTTACGCTGGGGATGGCCTTTTGCCTGCTCAGGGGTGATCCGCCCCGTGTCAATAAGATGCTGGACATAGCTATGGTCCTTGGTACCGCGGATCAGTTCACCGCCCCGCAGCAGATAAGCGCGCGAATCCCCCATATGGGCAAGCACCCAGTAATTCCCCACCAGGCGCAGGGCTTCTACGGTAGTCCCCATACCGGAAAGCTTGCGCTCGCGGCTGGCTTTCCCCACAATGGCATCATGCGCAGCAATGATTGAAGTCTGCAGGATCCTGGCCATGTCATCAGGATCGTTTCCTGAAGCAACCTCTATATGTGCCAGAGAGCGTATAGCAATGGTAGAAGCCGTATCGCCGCCGGCGTGGCCGCCCATGCCGTCGCATACTGTTATAAGGCGTTCCCCTGCAAAAGATGAGTCCTGATTGTCGTGGCGTACATAGCCGATGTCGGAAACAGTTGTTGATGTGAGAATCAGAGGAAGACTTGAACTCATATACCTCCTATCTCAATTCAAAAGTAGTGCCGCCAATGCGTACAGGCACACCGGCAGGGAGGACCATGCTCCGGGCAAGTCGCTGCCCGTTCACAACAGTGCCGTTTGTGCTGCCAAGGTCTTCAATAGCCCATCGCCCTGTTGTAGGGTCAACGTAAACACGGGCATGGTGGGATGATACGAATTCGTCATTAAGCACGACTACGTTGTCAGGGGCACGGCCGAGCGTAATGCTTTGCGAGCCTAAAGTGTATGTAGTGCCGGACAGCGGGCCGTCAATAATAGTAAGCATACTTGCCTGATTGCCTGCACCCTGCTGCATTTGGGGCTGCGGCGCAGGCTGCGGCTGGGATGGGGATGCAGCAGCAGCGTACTGCTGCCCGGAATTACGGGAGCTGCGCCTGCCGCCTGACGACGGCTGCGAAGTGTTGCTGTCGTTCCTCCGGCCCCGCTTGCGGGGAGGAGGGCTCATATTCAGTACGTCTTTGCGCAATGACCGTACAGCGAGAAACACGAAGACCCACAGCAAGGCCAGAAAGCCGTACTTCATGACTGCGAATGTCAGATCTGTTATCATGGTGTGCTCTTATGTTGTAGTGTTCCCATTGCGGCTGCGCCTGCGCAGGTCCCCGCACCTTTGCTGCCCAGGCCGGGACGCATGTACATGGCGTGCAATGCTGCTGTCCGTAAGCGCCTTCTATTGCTGGACCTGCGAGGAGGCCCAGAACAGGATGCGCGTGCGTCCTATAGTAATTGTATTGCCATCTACCAGTGTAGCAGCGGGTACTTGATGTCCTTCAACGAATGTGCCGTTGGTGGAGCCCATATCGCGGGCGATGACGCCTTTATCTGTAATATCTATCTCAAGATGATGGCGGGAAATGCCCGGGTCGTCAATAACTATGTCGCAGTTAGACCCGCGCCCCAGGACAGTTTTATCTGCTGTAAGGAGGTACTGGCGGCCGTTGATCTCAAGGATAGGGCAGTCGTTATTATCAGCATCCGTTGTGACAGGTGCTGCATTGCCCTGCACTGACTCGCTCATAAGTTTGTAGTCGCCGCGCGCCAGGTCAAGGTCTTCTTCAAAAATGACTACTACAGGCCCTACGAATGCGTAGTGCTGGCCTTCGGCATACTTGGTGAGGTTGTCTGCAAGCTCATTGGCGAGTGCTTCAGAACCCCACTGTTCAATGTGGTCAAAGTCTGGTGTCGAAAGCTTGAACCGATACTCGTTGGGGGCCACGGTCCTGTCCCCGCGTACCGCCATTGCCTGAGAATCGATCTCGCGTTCAAGTGCGCTCGAAAGGTCTACCGGCTGCAAATCTTTAGAGCCGAACTTGGAGAATACGCCATTAACGGCGCCCCCAATACCTTTTTCGAATTTATCGAGAAAGCCCATAATAGTCCTTCCTGGCTTTTATCTACCTGCTACCATACTATAAATAAAAGAATTCCTAAAACCTGTTACATAGGAATTATTGCAAAGTCTTTGCGTGCGCATCTTTTTTGGTATAAATTTTTACTTTATTTTCATTTTCAGGCGGCGGATCATTTCATGCTGGACGGCGATAGTTGAATTCGAGGCGGTGATCCCTGAACCCAGCAGGGTATCCCAGTCCACCCACGCTCCGCGGATGTATTCCTGGGCGTCAAGATGCTGTTCGGACTGTTCCCACTGATAAAGATGGATAACGGCGATATGCGCCAATTCGTTTGTCATGCCTTCTGAAGAGTAGAACGCCCCGGCATGGTCGATGGAATAGGATGCTGCAGCCCCGGAAGCCTCGGAGGGGATGATGCCGGCCTCTTCACGGATCTCGCGCAGCATAGCCTCTTCAGGGCTTTCCCCCTCATCGATGAATCCGGCAGGTATCCCTGGAACAAAGCGGCCTGCACCTACCCGGTATTCATACTGCAGCAGGTACCGGTCGCCGGGCACGTCATGCACCAGCATCACAACGCAGGGGGAGTGCGTAATGAGGTCGCGCTGTATGGTGACAGGGTCATCCGTTGTGCCTGCTATCCCTTTGAGCTGCACATTCAGCCGTTCGACCTTAAAGATCGGTCCTGTAAAAAGTTCCTTCCGGCTTATGACCTTTGCGCTGAACGTGCCGGGGTAGATTTGGCCTGATGTCCCCGGCGTATTTGCCGTATCTGCTGTATCTGTGCTGTTCGCCATACTTTTATTTATAACTCCTGCGTTTAACTTTGCCCCTTTCTCGATATTTGTAAGGGTCAGAAACAATACCGTCGTGATACCTATAAAGATATATCCTTGATCCCGCGATAAGACTTAATCTGTTATCTTATCGGCTGCAGAGGGATTTCCTGTGTAGCTGCCAGTTCCCGAAATGCGCGGTCGTGCTCCACAAAAACCATTGTTGGGGCATACTCCTGTAAAAGCTGCTCTATCTGCATGCGCGAATAGATATCAATAAAGTTGAGGGGTTCATCCCAGATATAAAGATGGGCTTCCTCGCACAGGCTTTTGGCGATGAGGACTTTCTTTTTCTGCCCGCCGGAGTAATCCTCCATATCCTTTTCAAACTGGATCCGTTCAAAACCCAGTTTCCTGAGGATCGTTTTGAACAGTGTCCCGTCTATCTGGCTGTCCGCGGCAAACCTGTCAAGCGTACCTTTAAGGAAAGATGTATCCTGCGGAACATAAGATATGACAAGCCCGGAGCCGACGGACACGGTACCGGTATGCGGGATATCCTGGCCGTCCAGCAGTTTCAGGATGCTGCTTTTGCCGCTTCCGTTCCTTCCTGTAAGTGCTGTCCGTTCGCCCTGCCTTATCTCGAATGAGACCGGTTCGCAGCCGGGGGAGCCGTTGTACGCCGGGGCTGCGTGGGAAAGCGAAGCAAGCGTTTCGCTGTAATAAACCAGAGGATGTATTTTCAGCTTTTCTGCAGTTTCGGTATTTTTGAGCAGTGCGGATTTTTCTTTGATCGCCTTCATCTGACGCGCTTCTATGGTTTTGGAGCGTTTCATCATTTTTGCAGCCCTGTGGCCAATGCTGCCTCTGTCTACAGGGCCGTTTCCATATTTGGAGGCTTCTATCCTGTCTGACCAGTCAGCGGTCCTCCGGGAAGCCTGTTTCAGCCGCTGTATGTCTTTGCGCAGATGCTCGTCCCTCGCTTTCTCGAATGACTGCTGCTGTTCAAAATTCTGCAGCCAGGCGGAAAAATTACCGTTCTGTACATCAACAGTTGCCCTGTTCAGGGAAAGGATATGGTCTACACAGCCGTCAAGGAAATAGCGGTCGTGGGAAACGAGGATGTAGCTTTTCTTTTTCCTCAGATAGCGGGAGACGAGTTCCCTCGCATCTGCATCCAGGTGGTTAGTGGGCTCATCGATCAGCAGGAAGTGCCCTTCGTTAAGGAAAAGTGCGGCGAGCAGGGCTTTCGACTGCTCTCCGTTGGAAAGGGTCATGAAAGGCCTGTATAGTGCGTCAGGGCTTACGTCAAGGTATGAGAGCTCACGGAGGAATTCCCATTCTTCTGCAGCGGGGCATATTCCGCTCAGTATTTCAAAGGTTGCCCTGCCTTTATTGCTCACAGGGTAGGGGAAATAGTCAAACTCGACTGAGCTGATGATCTTCCCGCTGTATTCGTATTCGCCCATCAGCAGCTTAAGCAGCGTGGTTTTGCCCCGCCCGTTCCTTCCTACAAAACCGAGTTTCCAGCTGGTGTCAATATGGAAAGTACAGTTTTCAAATACGTTATGGTAACTTCCCGGATAAGCGAAAGTCAGGTTTTCAACTTTGATCATTGACATATATGCCTCCTTGACGTCAGATGGATCGCTGTGCGTAAGGGGGGAAGCTGCGGGATTGGTTATGGGAGGGGGAGGGGATCTGTGCTTTGACAGCTCTTATGCAGTGCAGTGTGATATATGGGAAATCAGCTTCGGTTCATGGCTGATTCAACCTTTTGATCTTGAACGCTGCGCACCGCATGTCCCTGCGGCCTTCCCGTCAGCTTCCTGCAGCGGCACAGCAGATACAAATAACAATTTAATAAAATAACTTTTATTGGATATATTTATAGTTGTATTGCTGGTTTACCTGCAGGAAAAGCTGTACACTGCTGCGCCTCTTTCTATAAGAAAATAAGAAAATATGGTCTGCCAATAACTATACCACATAAAACAGGCTGCAGCAGATGCCTTTACGGAACCGGTTCCGCCTGCAGCCGCGACCCCCGCGTCCTGGAAACACCCTGCACGCTTTATACGCTCAGGAATTCCAGTGTTTTTTCAACGAAAGGTGCAAAAATATCGTTATGGCATTCGTTCAGCGTATGCGGGGCGTGCGGGATGAGTACCCTCTCAATATCCCCATCGGCGCTGAGCACTGTGTCAACAAAATCTTCGATTGCATCCAGGCGCACAGAAGTATCATTCTCTGCTTTGAACAGCAGGATAGGAGCCTGTATGCGTGCACAGTTTTCGGGTTCAAGGACCGACCTGCTTAAGGCGAAAGCTTCCGCAAGCCACTGGTATGCCGGTGCGCTTGTCTGATAGTGAACATCTGCGAGGCGTGCGTCAAAACCCCATTGCGCGCGGGCAGGCGATTTTCCGCGTACACTTTCCGCGTCAAGCACAGGGCTGAAAGGTTTTTGAGTAAATATGCGGTTTTTCCCTTTGCCCATCATGCAGATAACCCTGGCTGCCGCGCGTGCAAGGGGTGCCGGGAAACCTGCGGTCTGGGGCATGACCATGGGGGAGCTGAGCACTATCCTGCTGAACAGTTCCGGGTATTGCTGCGCCAGGCTGATGCCGATCCCTCCGCCCATAGAATGGGCAAAGAGCCCCAGCGCCCCTGCAGTGTGCGGCTGTACGACCTCTCTGGTGAATTTTGCGAGGTCAAGGACGTATCTGCGCCAGTCGTCTATCCAGATAACGGACGGATCTGAAACATCGTGCGGTGAAAGCCCCTGCCCGCGGTGCTCCATTATCCATACATCAAAACCCGCCTGGAAAAAGTAGTAGGACAGCTCGGCATAGTGGCCGATGATCCCGGTAATACCATGTGAAATAACAATGCCGGGCCTGCCGTCCCGCTGCCTGCTTCCGTCCTCTGTCTGCCGCGTCTGTCGTGCGTGCTGTTCCTGCTGCGGCGGGGTTTTATCTTCCGCACTTTTGCTGTGGGTATATGAAACGTAATGCAGCATCCCGTTATGCGACCCGTCCGGTATGGGCAGCTCACGGAGATCCTTGTGCGTTGCGGGTTCCATCCACCCCTCTGTACGGACCGGCGCAAGTGCGGGCAGGACAATGTGTTCCATGGTGCGGGCATAATCGTTTTCACTAAGGATGTGCACATTCTTGAGGTTTATCATCGTTGAAACCATATATTTATTCTACACCATGAATGAGGATTATAAAGCGTAACAGGTAAATTAGCTGTATAACACCTTTATACCAGCTGGACAGGCAGTATTCAGCCGTTGTCCGGAGAAGAAGGGCGGCGTTTTGCAGTGCGCTGTGCTGCCATGTTATATACCTCATTTTCATCGCGGACCCCTACGATGATTATCAGCATTTGATGCTGTACCCGTTCCAGGCGATAGGCGATCCGTATCCCATCTTTGCGTAGTTTGACTTTAAGAAGGCCTGTAAGGTTATTGCCAGATCTGTTTCCCAGCGGTTTTCCATAACCGCCCTCACTCTGGGGCAGCGGATCGGCCCTGACTTTTTTGATTGCCTTGTAAACGTGTGATTTACGGGGTTCGCCGAGTTTCTTCATGTCGTCCCGGGCCTCGGGGAGCCATTTTTCAGTCCACCGGATCATTCGAAGTCTGCCTCGTAGCCATCGTCAACGGGCGTATAGTTTTCTCCCCATACGTCGCTGGGATCAAGAAGCCCATGGTGGGAGCCGCTCAGGCGCTCCTGTGCAAGCTGAAGGAGCCCGAGGTCTTCCATTGCCTCATCGTATTTTTTGAAATCTTCAGGGCTGATAATAATTGCACTGGGTTTGTTATTTTTAAGGACAATTACCGGCGATCCGTCTGAAACGCGTGCGAATGCTTTGCTTGCGCCTCCCTGATTGAAAGTGCTGATGGGAACGATGTTATCAATAAGGGTTGCGGTATCCATCGGTCTGTCCTTTTCTTTACATTAATATATTCATTACAATAATAAGTACCTTCAGTATAGAATGGGAACAGAATTCCGTCAACAGGCATGTGGGATACATTCTGCCTGGCAGCCTTTATATGGGGGTTCCGAGGGAGCCCGATGCATGGCACGGCATAAAGATATCAATGCCCGTACTATAGTTAAGTATTTACGGTTGTAAAACGGAAGCAGATAGTATTTAGTACTGCTTAAGGGCTATTGGAGGCTAAAGTATGGCATGGCGTATTTTTGTGCGCGACGCTAAGCGTGTCCTGCGCAACCCCGTTGCCCTCATTGTTACTATCGCTATCGCTTTCCTGCCCGGGCTGTATGCATGGGCAAACATAGCTGCCAACTGGGATCCGTATTCCAGTTCGGGGAACCTCCATGTCGCTGTAGCCAATGAAGATGCCGGGTCGTACAGTTCCCTGACGGGGAAAGTCAACATCGGCAAACAGCTGATGGAACAGCTGAAAAGCAACCATTCCCTGGGGTGGCAGTTCGTTTCCGGTGACGGGGCCAGGGAAGGGGTCGCTTCCGGCAGGTATTATGCTGCACTCATAGTACCCAGGGACTTCAGCTCCCATCTTGTGGGTGCACTTGAAGGTTCAGGCAGACGTCCGCAGCTCCAGTATTATGTGAACGAAAAACTGAACCCTATCGCCCCTAAGGTTACTGATATCGGCGCTTCAACAGTTGAAGGTAAAATCAACACTGAATTTACGCGGCAGGTCAGCAAAGCTGTTGTTGCCCAGCTGCGGAAGGCCCGTACCGATATTGATAACGGTCTTGCTTCAACGCGCGATGATGCAGTCTCTTCTACTGAAGATGCGCTGAAAAATATAGAATCGACGCGAAAATCAATAGACGGCCTGGTCACGTCGCTGAAAGGGTCGAAATCTTCCCTTAAAGCTGTAGACAAAACGCTCGGTGACCTTGGCACATCAGTGGAAGATATGCGGAGATCCCTTAAAAATACGCAGAAACTCATATCGTCTACAAGGAAAAGTGCAGATAAATTCAATACGTCGGCCAGCCTGCTTCTGTCCAATGGGGCATCCAACCTGTCGCTGCTGTCGATGCAGGCAGGGAATGCCGCATCAACGATCGACCAGGCTCTTACGGATGTTTCTGTAAGCGCGAATGACGTGCAGGCAAAGCTCAGCCTGATAGTCTCCCTCAATGACAGCATCGTGTCGCAGCTGGGCAATGCACTGGATAATTCGGGTATACCGCGAGGGTCTGATACATATAAGGCTATGGAGGCGCAGATCGGTACACTGCGTGACAGGGCGAATGCCCAGCGCGCTGCGCTGCAGAATTTTACTTCTGCATCCCGCTCAGCGCTCAGCAGCGCCCAGACGGCGGCCAATAATATGGGGTCGGCACTGTCTAATGGGGCAAGCAGCGGTGCGAACCTTCTCAATACTGCGAACAGCCAGTTGAACGGGAACCTGTCTGCAACATTTTCCGCAACATTGGGGTCGCTTGAATCTTTGATATCGTCTGCTGATGGGACGCTTATCGCCCTCAGCTCCAATATTTCCCAGACGAGGCATATACTTTCCCAGCTTGACGGGCTTATTGGCCAGACTTCCGCAACGCTTTCAACCACTTCAGGTTCATTGGGCGGGGCCGCACGCCGGCTTGATAAGATCCATACAGATCTCGTTGCGCTTGACAGCTCCCGTATCTGGCGTGAGCTCCGGAATATATCCCTTGACCCCCAGGAGATCAGCACTTTTATTTCGTCGCCTGTCTCCCTGGAAACAAAGGCCGTGTACCCTATATCGAATTACGGGTCTGCAATCGCGCCGTTTTATACTAATCTTGCATTGTGGGTCGGTGGTTTTATCCTTGTTGCAATCATCAAAATTGAAGTTGACCGCGAAGGATTGAAAAAGTTCAGAGCCAGGGACGCCTATATGGGTCGTTTCCTCATATTCCTGGGGATCGGCCTGCTCCAGGGGCTGATCACGACTGTCGGCGACCTGCTTATGGGCATCCAGTGCAAGGACCCGGTACTGTTCATCCTGGCCGGCGTATTCCTTTCCTTTACTTATGTCAGTATTATTTATGCATTGTCAACAACGTTCAAGCATATTGGCAAAGCAATCGGCGTACTTTTAGTGATTGTGCAGATACCGGGCTCTTCGGGGACATACCCCATTGAGCTGATGCCCAAGTTTTTCCGCAATATTGAGCCATGGCTCCCCTTCACGTACGGGATCAACGCGATGCGGGAAACCATCGGAGGCCTGTATAAAGCCGCATATTGGCACAATATCGCGATGCTTCTCCCGTTTATTATCGGCGCGTTCCTTGTGGGCATCTATGTGCGCCCGTATATGCTGAACCTTAATGCTTTATTTGACAGGCGCCTGGGCGAGACTGACCTGTTTATTGCGGAAAAGAATAACCTGACGAATTCCAGGTTCAGGCTGTCCAACATACTGCAGAACCTTTTGGACAGTGCCGGATATAAGGAACGGATACGGAAGAGGTCCCAGGCATTCCTGCGGGTATATCCCCGCCTTATAGCCGGCGGGATCGCTTCCATAATCATCATACCTGTTATTTTCCTGGTTCTTATGTTCGTTGTGCCTGTAAAAATAGGTTTCCTTATAGCATGGATAGTTTCCATCATCGTCATAGATATGTTCCTGATAATCCTTGAATATATGCGCGAATCATACACCCGTGAGCTGGGGCTGTCGGAGATGACTGGCGAACGTATGCGGACCAGCGTGCTTGACCATATGCGCAGGCGCTGGTTCTCTGCGGATGGCAGCCCGGATGCGCAGGACAGTCCTGATAATACTGAAAGGGATACGGGCGGCGGTACCGACAGTAACAGATCCGGAGCTGCCGGGCCAGCCGCAGAAGGCGGCGTAGGCAAGGGGAGAGGAGGCCGCTCATGAAGCATATCTGGCGGATATTCGTACGTGACCTGCGCAATGCTACTAAAAACGTTATCGGCATAGTGGTACTCATGGGGCTGGTGATCGTCCCTGCCATGTACGCATGGTTCAATATTGCGGCCAGCTGGGACCCCTACGGGAATACCAGAAACCTCAAGGTGGCAGTCGCCAATTCCGATAAAGGGTATAAGTCTGACCTTATCCCCGTCACTGTGAATGCGGGCAACACTATTGAAGCCGCATTGCGCACGAATAAACAGCTAGACTGGCAGTTTGAAAACGAAAAAGACGCGATAGACGGCGTAAAGTCAGGGAAATTCTATGCGGCGATCATCATCCCCGGGTCTTTCAGCAAAGATATGATGACCCTCTTCTCGCCCCATGCCACGCGGGCAAAACTGACTTATTACATCAATGAAAAATCGAATGCGATCGCACCCCATATAACAGATAAAGGGGCGGATTCCATCGTTGCGCAGATAGATTCCACATTCACAAAAACACTGGCAAATATTGCGCTGGACCTGGCAGGTTCGCTATCCAGATATTCCAGTAACGGGAACCTTGATTCGTACGTCACGAACGCTGTCAATAATCTGAATTCTATGGCGGACGGCCTGGACTCAGCATCAAACCAGATGACAGCATATTCCGGGCTGCTGGGCAGCTCTGCAGACCTTATCAAGTCTGCCCAGGACCTTATGAAGCAGACCGGGCAGGGGGCGTCATCCCTGAAAGATGCACTGAAAAACACAGCGGCATCCGCAAAATCTTTGAGATCGGCTCTGGATACTTCCGGATCTGCTATGGAAAAGGCTTTGGATTCCAGCGAGAAAAGCCTGTCGTCGTTAAGCAGCCAGGTTGATACGCTTATGGACGGGGTCTCGGGCAGGACAGGGACGTGGAGATCGGACCTGGACTCGCTGTCTGCTGCGGTACGGGACCAGGCCGGCAAATATACTGCTGCTGCGGATTCACTCCAGAGGCTGCGCGATTCAATAGCATCTGATGCATCCCTGAGCGCTGCAGCACGTTCCCAGATGACGGGCGTGCTTGACGCCCAGGTATCGCAGCTTAAATCTGTGGCCCGGGACCATACGGACCTGGCTAAGGCCCTCAGCGATACAGGTACAGCACTCACCACTGCAGATTCGGCTGTCAGCACGCAGCGCACCCGGGTGAAAAAGCAGATAGCAGACATTATCTCCTCTGTCCGCCGCGCAAAAAAAGATTTCAACGATACTGTCAGGCCGCAGCTGGACCAGCTGTCCGGCTCTGTTTCCAAGGTTTTCTCAGGCCTTGATTCGATCAATGCCGATATGTCCGGCGTGACATCGGATATTTCAAACTTCAGCTCTGCAACATCAGCAAGCATTGCAGATATCCGTAAATCGCTGGATTCTGGTGCGGACAATCTCAGCAGGACTGCGGCCAGGCTGCGCGCCTTTACAGCAAAAATAGCCAATACAGGGGTCAAGGGGCTTCTTTCGCAGCTCGGCTCAAGTAAGAATATTGATGCATCCCTGCTCGCCAACCTTCTCGCACAGCCGGTAGGGCTTGAGCGCCATGCCGTATACCCTATGGAGAATTACGGCTCACAGATGGCCCCGTTCTATACAGTCCTGGCTATCTGGGTTGGAAGCGTCATATTGGTGGCAATGATGGAGGCAAAAATCTCTGATGAGGGGAAGGCTGCTGCCCTGAAACTGAAAGAAGTGCCTGTACTGGTGGGCGGTAAACCGCTGCGGGCTGAAACGCCGGGGAATATGCGTTTCCTTGGGCTGCATCTGAACGAAGAATATTTCGGACGCTATATAATATTCATGCTTCTTGCCCTCGCCCAGGCAACACTGATATGCATGGGGGACCTGTGGTTCCTGAAAATACAGTGTGAAAAACCGTGGCAGTTCTTTGTAGCGGGATGGCTGTGCGCATTCGTCTTTTCCAGCCTTATGTATGCGCTTACTGTGGCATTCGGTGCAGCGGGCAAAGCTATAGCTGTAGTCCTTCTTGTCATGCAGGTTGCCGGTACCGGAGGGACATTCCCTATACAGATGCTCCCTGAACCGTTCCAGGTGATCTACCCGCTGTTCCCCTTCCCCTATGCTATCAATGCAATGAGGGAGGCGATAGCAGGCCCCTACCGTGCGAATTACGGCATATATATGGCCCAGCTGTCTATTTTTGCGCTCGCTGCCCTGTTTATAGGTGTTATCCTGCGCAGGCCGTTTATCCTGATGACAACATGGTTCACAAGGCAGGTCGACAGCACCAAAGTATACTGATACTGCCGGCAACACCGGCAGCCGTATGCTGAAGGCCCTGCCTGAGTATCCTGCTGGTACAGCAAATCAGTGATTATATTAGTGACTATAAGGAGGCAAAATATGTCACAGCAATTCGATCATATCCCGGATTTCTTTGAAACGGTTACTGATGAACTCGCCAGAGTCGTCCGCAGGAATACTATTATCCTGAGTATCGTAGCCATTGTGGCAGGTGTCTGCCTGCTGGCCTGGCCGGGGCACACACTTGCAGTTGTTGCTGTTATCATGGGGCTTTATTTTATTGTCGATGCCATTGTGCGCCTGGTGGCATTATTCCGCATCAAAGGCATATCGGATGGATGGAGGGTACTCCAGATACTGCTCAGCATACTTCTGCTGATCGCGGGTATTTCCGTCCTTCGGGCACCGTTCATTTCCGGTGCATGGCTTGCAGTTTATATGACGATTTTTGTTGGAATCTCATGGCTCATTGAAGGTATGATGTCATTCGCTACAGCTGCCACACAGCTTGCACCGGGCTGGTCCATATTCTACGGGCTGCTTTCTGTTATAGCTGGTATCGTTGTTCTGGCATCACCGGCATGGAGCACAGAGTTCTTTATCATCTTTGCGGGTATAGCGCTCATTGTTCTCGGTATCTCTGCAGCAGTGCGGGCTTTTGCAATATCGAAATCGCTGAATTAAATGCTGCTGGCAGTACGATAACAGGATCAGCTGAATGGCTGACCGATAATAACTGGTAATGGATATCTAAGGATGCCCCGGAAATTTTCCCCGGCATCCATTTTATTTATTTAGTGAACTTTTATTTAACGGACTTTTATTTAACGGATACTGGGATATCAGGTGTATACAAATACTGGTGCGCACGGGGGGAGTTGAACCCCCACGGCCTTAACGGCCACTGGCACCTGAAGCCAGCGCGTCTACCATTCCGCCACGTGCGCGTACCTGAAAAACTTTAACACGCACCCACCCCAGACCCTGCATGGGTGCCCGGGCTGGCGTGGCGCGATCTCCGGGACAGTTATTTTCTATGGCCTGTATCTTATCCCCTTGACCCGTGCGCATAAAAACGTGAGAGGGTATCATTTTTGAACTCGGTGAAATACCCGCCGTCGATTGAAGCGCGTATATCATCAAGGAGGCGTATAAAGAATCTTTCATTATGGATCGTTGCCAGCGTTGCGCCGGCCATTTCCCCGGCGTGCAGAAGGTGGCAGACGTAAGCGCGCGAATAGTTTTTGCATGTGTAGCAGTCGCACCCGTCTTCTATCGGCCTGAAATCGTTGCGCATAGCTGAACGCTTTACGTTCCAGCGCCCGTCGCGCGTATAGACTGCACCGTTTCTGGCTGTACGTGCAGGCGCAACGCAGTCGAACGTATCCCCGCCGTTTTCTACACATGCAAAAATGTCATCCACAGCTGCAATGCCGAGGACATGACGGGGCTTGCCCTCGGGCAGTTCGTCGCATATCCATGAACAGATATCGCCGATAATGCGTTTTTCAATGGCCCCGCCGATGCCGAAACCGTCAAATCCTAAAGAACCGATCTGCGAGGCAGCTTTTCTGCGCAGATCCTCGTAATTCGCCCCCTGGACTACACCGAACAGAGCCTGATATGGTTTGCCGGTGCGCTCCGCCGTCAGCTTCTCGTGCTCCGCTATGCATCGTTTCGCCCACCGGAAGGTCCGTTCGACTGATTTCTCCTGATAGTGCCGGGTATTCATCAGCGTTGTCAGCTCGTCAAAAGCAAACATGATGTCTGCGCCGATCTTGTGCTGTATCTGCATAGAGATTTCAGCGGAAAAGCGTTTCTGCGCACCGTTAAGCGGGGATTTGAAGGTTACCCCGTCCTCATCGACGAAAGCCAGCCGGTTCTTGCCTTTGGCTATCACATCGTCGGATTTCTTCCCTTCAGTATCCATTGCCAGCGTCTTCTTGAAACCGGCTCCGAGGGAGAGCACCTGGAAACCGCCGGAATCTGTGTATGTAGGCTTGTCCCAGTGCATGAATTCATTCAGCCCGCCGGCTGCGTCAAGGATATCTTCGCCCGGGCGCTCAAAAAGGTGGAAAGCATTAGACAGCATGCATTGTGCGCCAAGGGCTTCCATCTGTTCGGGGAGCACTGCTTTCATGGTACCCTGAGTGGCGACGGGAACGAACGCGGGAGTGCGGATATCGCCGTGCGGTGTGCGGATCATTCCCGTGCGGCCATGGTGCCCGGGCAGCTGCGTGGAAATCTCAAATCCAAATGCAGAGCGGTCGCCGGGCTGTCCCGGGCGCGCACCCCGCGGTACGGGAAGTTTGGCTGTCTTTTCGTTCTTCATCATTCTGTGTTTCTGTTATTTGTTTTGTTATCTGTTGTTAAGTGCCCTGCGGCTGTCTGCTCCTGCTGTTGAGCAGCTCAGGACTGATCCGGTTCCGGCCCCGGTCTTCTGCAGGCTTCAGGTTTTATGCTTCCTGACTATTGTGCACAAACCCCTCTATTTTATGGCTGCCGGTACCAGGCCTGTGTGCGTTTTTATAGTATCCGGCCGTGTCTGCTCAGATGCTGGTGGTAAAACACGCAGATACAAAAACAGAAATTGTGGAAAACAGCCGGAATGAATTTTGTATCTGCGTGTTTTACCACCAGCAGGTCCGCAGCCGTTCATTCACACACAGTGATCGAATTCGATATGCTCAGGAAATCAACCATTGCCTGATCCGCATCTTCGGCTGTACATACCATATTGATCAGTGCTTCCTTACCGTTGACAGGGAATATAAGAAGGCTTGAATACCAGTCCTGTTCAGGTGTGGCGAATGCATAGCGTATCTGTCCAATATACGCACCGTTTTTATTGAGCTGTTTATAGGTCATATCGTAGTTTTTAAAAAGCGGAAGGCTGCGGGCAAGAAGCGCGGAATACATATTGAGCCTTTCTTCCAGCTTTTCCGAGTGCCAGTCCTCAGGAGTTTCCACTCCGATTATTCTGGTATTTTTATTGCGGGTGCTTTTGAAGCTCAGGCCTGGTGAGGAAACAGGCAGGTTGGCTGCATCCGGATCGCTGCTGTTCGACAGCAGCAATATCAGGGATCCTGAATCTGCCCCAGCTCCGGGCTCTTTAATATCCCACGGTTCGTAGCCTTCAGGAAGCTCAATAGTTACCTGCCCGTTAAACACTTCCATAAATGTCCTCCTTGCTTTCCTATTTTGGAAATCAGATTGTATAAAGGTTTATTAACGTTATTAACGTTTTTGTGAGTCCACTGCAGTTTTCAGGTTGCGCAGGAAGGCCTGTGCGTTAGGTGAGCAGTCCGATTTTCTGATGGCATAAACCGTATTGTAGGTAACGGAAATATAGTAATATCCTTTTGATTCATGGAGGCCATATAAGGTTGTGTAGGGCAGTTTGTGCGTGTACAAAGAATTGAGTTTCCTGTTACGCTGTCCTGCCGGGATGTCAGAGTATGCCAGGTAGATGCCTGATACCGTGTATCCTGAGTCGAATAAGAATATTGAATGTTTCTTTTGTAAAAGCTCGTTGGAATTATGCAATAGCTTTAGTATTGGTCGATACCCCAGCACGAGCAGGATCAATACCGAAAGAATAATCCAAAGGAATATGCATAGTTCATATTCTTTTTCCGCAGTGCAGAACACAGCGAGAATTAACGATACCGGTACATATAAGCCTACAGCTATTTTCCACCACATCGGAAGGGTCGCGCTTACTGATCTGCAGAAGCCTTCAGCTGATGTGTCTATAGGGATAAGGAAATAGTTGGTATCGTCAACTAAGCCAATATCCGGAATATCTGTTCTTGGGATGCTGTTTTCGCTGCCCATCTGAGGAGAGCTGCTTTTTAACGGCAGATCCTGTGCGTTAGCTGTCTGGCGGTTATCCTCAGCAAAGCTGTTTTTCGATTTAGATGTATTATTTTTGAGTGTGCTCAGGAAATGCAGGGCATTAGATGAGCAGTCCTCTTTTTCAATCGTTAAACCGCCATATTGCAGCATAAAGAAATAGAAATCCTTATCTGTCTCACTGACGGAGCTGAGGGCATCGTAAGGTGTTATCTGTGAGTATAGTTTGCTGAGTATCTTGTCCCGGTCAGATACAGGTATATCAGAATAAGTCAGGTAGTCATCGTTTATTATGAATCCTGAATCGAACAGGAAAACGGAAAATGACTTATTTAGGGAATGAGGACTGATAGAAGCATGAGAATTCTTCTGCCGGTTACGGGTCAAACCCACTACAGATATTATTGTCAGAAAAATAATCCACAGCATCCATCCGGTAAACTGAAGGCCCGAATACACGATAAATATCGTACCGGTAATCGGAAGTAAGGCTAAAAGCAGGCAGAAAACCACTCTGGTTTTAATCGAAGCTGTGTAGGCTGGCCGTCTCTGGAACCCTTCGTATGAGTAGTCTATAGGGACAATGAAATAGGTGGAATCGTCGATAAAACTGGTGTTCATTTCTTTCGTTTCTTCCTTGAATTTACTGCGGTTTTCAGGTTGCGCAGGAAGGCCTGGGCGTTAGGGGAACAGTCTGATTTTCTGATAATGTATCCGCTGTTGCCTGTTGTGAAAAGATAATAGTAATCCTTTGATTCGCGGATACCATGTAAGGTTGTGTAGGGCAGTTTGTGCGAATATAAAGAATTGAGTTTCTTGTTACGCTGTCCTGCCGGGATACCAGAGTATTCCAGGTAGACATTGGGTATGGTGTATCCTGAATCAAAAAGAAGCATCACACATTTCTTTTGCAGGATTTTGCTTGAGTTATAGATTTTGTTTGTCTTTATCCGGTAGAGGATCGGCAAAAGACATAATAACAATAAAGATATCCAGGCGATTGGGCTTAGTTCATATTCTTCTTTATCCAAGGTGCATATAATTGCTAAGAACAGTGATGCCGGTATGCATGTATATACCAATATTTTTATCCATAATGGGATAGCAATACTTCGCATTTTGTAAAATCCCTTAGCGGAAGTATCTATCGGGACAAGAAAATAATTCGTATCATCAATAAATCTGATATCTGAAGGCTTATCTTCCTGCCAGTCATCGTGAGCTATTCCCTGAGAAGATCCACGTATATGCCGGGTCTGCATGCAGGCCTGCTGGTTATTTTCCGCAGGCTGGGGTATTGCTTCGGGGATATTATCTTTAAGTGAGCTAAGGAAACGCAGGGCGCCAGGCGAACAATCTTCCTTTCTGACTGTTAAACCGCCCCGCTCCATTGTAAGAAGATAAAAGTCTTTTTCTGCTTCCTTAATGGAACAGAGATCGCTGTAGGGGGTCCTTTGCAGATACAACTTGTCCAGTATGCTGTCCTTCCTGTCTGCAGGGATACTGGAATAACTTGAATAATTGTCAGTAGCTATAAATCCTGAATCAAATAAAAATAGGTATACCGGATTTGGAAGCTCAATATGATGGTTACCAGGCTTATTTTCCCGTACTCTGAGCAATCCTGCTATAAGTATCAGTATCAGGGACGCGGACAGGACCGTCCAGCCGGCAAGGTGAAAGTTTGTGCATACTATAAGGAATATACCAATGAGCGGCAAGGAGGCCAGGAACAGATATCTGTAAATCCCGACTCTTCGCGGAGTTATATTGGATGCTTGCCTCTGGACCCCTTCGTATGAGTAGTCTACGGGGACAATGAAATAGGTGGAATCGTCGATAAAACTGGTGTTCATTTCTTTCGTTTCTTCCTTGAGCCCACTGCAGTTTTCAGATTGCGCAGAAATTCCAATGCGTTAGGGGAACAGTCTGATTTTCTGACAGCATAGCCACTGTTGATTGATATAAAAAGATAATATTTCTCTTTTGAATCATCGATTGTGTATAAATTCTCATACGGAATGGTATGTGTGTATATCGTATTTAGCTCAGTTTTGCGGTGTGCCGGTGGGATGTCGGAGTATGACGAATAAAGATTAGTTACACTGAAACCTGACTCAAAAAGGAAAATAGAGCGTTTCTCCTGTAAGAGTTTACTGGAGTTATAAAGTTCTTTTAATTTTCGCCTATAATACCATGGGGCAAAGCACGATATGAGAAATAACACAAAAAACAGCAAACTGACATTATAATTTTTTTGTAAAACATAGATGACAGTAACAGCCAATAATATGGGTACGCATGCCCACAGAATGGGCTTTAGCCATTTTGGAAGGAAACCGGTAGATAACTTATAAAATCCATTGGCTGAGGTATCCAGCGGAATAAGAAAATAGTTGATATCATCAGCAAACTCCTGTGCGTTTTTCGATATATGGTTATCCTGGCGAAGAGGGCTCTTTGTATCCGATAAGGTATGTAAACGATTAATATTTGTTGCCGGCTGTCTGTTTTCTATTGTATTTATTGCTGTTTGCGGTAGAGAGTATTTGAGGGTGTTTAGGAATTGCAGCGTATTAGGGGAACAGCTAGATTTTTTGATAGTGTACCCTGTACTCTTCGTTTCAAGAAAATAAAAATCATTTTTTGATCGATGGATGGAATAAAGGTTGTTATAAGGTATTGTTTGTGAATACATTCTAGAGAGTATTTTTTCGTGTTCAGTAGCCGGAATATCGGAATAAGTTAGATAGTCATTACTCAGCACAAACCCTGTATCAAAGAGGAACATAGATAAAGGCTGCTGGGCCAGCTTATTCGAAGTGTATGATTTTTTTCTTTGTAGCCGAGTTAATCCGATTGCCAATATGCTTATTAAAAAGAAGATACAACTTATCCAACCAATAGAAGGAGAGTTTGAATGAAGTATAAGCGTCAGCCCTAAAACCGGTAAAACCCCTAAACCTGAGTATGCAAAAACCTTTAACCCAACAGGAATTGAAGCGTTCAGTTGCCTTTGGAACCCCTCAGATGAATTATCAATAGGGACAATAAAATAGTTCAGGTCGTCAGTGTAAATTTGGCTCATTATGGTACTTTAATTGTTGTGGTCTTCCTCAAGCTCTTTGATTTTTTGCCGTACCTGGGAAAGTTCGGCGGAATACCCGCTTATCCTCCTGTCAATATCAGTGATCGCCGCCTGCACCTGCTGCGTATATGCAGTATCATCCATACAGCCCCCTTTCCGGTCCTGCCGCGTGGCAGTACCCACTTGAATACTAACGGTATCGCCGTACTTGGCGTGAGAGGGTGACGCTGTGAAAGCCGCAGATACACACCTGTACGTAGAGGCAGTCGAGTGGATTTTTGTGCCGCGAAACGCCCGGCATACCGTGTATGGGGGTGACAATATCGCCCATAGCGGCTAAAATAATACGTGAAGCGGGTACAGTTTGTATCATTTATAGTTGCAGTTTGTGCCATCTTCGTAAAATAATAAGGTATTGTGCTCTTAACGGGGCGCAATCTTACAGGAAGGATTCCGTTAATATGGCAGGACAGATTAGGATTACTCCGGATCAGATGCGTTCTCGTGCAGGCGAGTACCGCGCTCAGGCAAATACGGTCCAGGAAGTTATTTCCAAGATGGACACATTGCTCAATACACTGCAGGGCGAATGGGAAGGCCAGGCCTCGCAGGCGTATGCACAGCGTTTTTCAGAGCTTCGTCCTGGCTTCGTCAAGGCAGAGGATCTGATCAATGAAATTGCTCAGAGCCTGGATGCAGCGGCTCAGACTCTTGAGACCTCGGATCAGAATGTTGCGACCGGGTTCCGCGCGTAATCAGCCTTTCTGATTCTAATAATCTATAGCCGCTTGGCTTTAGGGCAAGGTCTGATACGGCAGGTGTTGCCGGATTGGTCTTGCCCTTTTCGTATGTATAACATTTCAATGCTTCATCAATACTTGACCTGAATTAATAAGTAATTAAGTAATAACAGATCGTTTTAGACAGGCTGCATCATGGATTCTGCATTATTGATCTCGGTATATGATTCCGGCGGGGAAACAACAAATAAATTTATGCTTGGGACAAGCGCCCTGCTCCCGATATATTCCATGGCGGGAACCAGGCATATGGTTGCCAAAATGCATGGCGCCCGTACCGGTGCAGTGCTCGCCGCAGAAAAGGGGTATGAGCTCAGGCAGCTGGACAGCGATCCCGCAGCTGCCCGTACTGAGCAGGATAAGGCTTCGGAGCATCAGTTTGCCATAGATCCGTCCAAGCGCGCTGTGTATACCGCTATATACACAGCAGGTGATGCTCCGGCCGGCTTTTCGTCGGGTTCCGGCCAGCAGCCTGCTGTCCCTCAGCCTTCACGTATTTATATCCGCCGGTCTACAAGAGGGATGCGGCATTATCAGAAAGTAGCTTTTACTTCCGATCAGGCTGTCAGGTTCGGTTCTTCGCCGGACAGCGATATGCGGTATTCCCATCCGCTGGTGTCATCAGACAGTTTTACCCTGCAGCTCCGGGAGAGGCATTTCATGCTCCAGCTGCGTGCGGGAGGCGATCCGCTGTATATCAACGGGGTACCTGTTTCAACGCAGGTAGCCTACAAGCTGAATGTTGGCGATGTTATTTCACTGGCAGACCTGAAAATAGGGATAGGGGACAGGTTCATCACCATCAACCAGCCTTCCGGCCTGGAAGCCAGCGAGAGGACAATGTCCCTGCGGCCTTTGCCTCACAAGGATATCTACGCATCCAGCCCCCAGCCGCAGGATGATGATACGGATATAGATGAGGAAGATAACGATGGCAGCAATTTCTTCCCGGCACCCCGCCTGATGCAGAATATCCATAAACGTGTTTTCAAACTGGACGCGCCGCCCACAAAAGAAGGGGAAAAAATCAGCCCCGCGATCATGCAGATAGGGCCTTCTTTTATGATGGGCCTGGCATCAGTCTTTATGGCAGTTGCATCAATATCCCGTCTGAGGTCGGGGGAGAATATCATGAATGTGCTGCCAACTATTGCAATGGCGGGCGCTATGGTCATAGGCATGATCGTGTGGCCTGTTATCAGCAATTTTTACGATAGGCACCGCAGAAAGAAAGCTGAAGAAAAACGTATCAACCGGTTTACGGACTACTTGAACCGTGTTGAAGCGGAACTCCGCCGGGAGAGCGGGCTGCAGGCAGCTATACTCCGCAGCAACCGTGTCCTTCCTGAAACTGTTATGCAGCGCGCTTACAGCAGGTCTCCGGAACTGATGAACCGGAGTTCGGCGCACAGTGATTTTATGGAATTAAGGCTCGGGATCGGCAGCGAGGAGCTGAAGGCCGAAATCAAATATCCGGAAAACAAATTCACGCTGGACAGTGATATCCTTTCCGACAGGGTGTCTGAAATGCGTAAAAACCGTCCTGCGGTTTCAGATGTCCCCATTGCCCTTGATCTGAAAAAAGACCGTACAGTGGGTTTCGTCGGCACCAGGAACCTGATATGGCCTGTGCTGCGAGGCCTTATGATCCAGCTCAGCGGGCTGTATTCTTATGACGATGTCAAGATTATACTGATTGGCGATAAGGAGGATTCAGGGGAATGGGATTTTGCCAGGCGCCTGCCCCACACATTTTCCGACGACAGGGATATGCGTTTCCTCGCCTGCGAGCCTGAAGATATGATACGGGTCGACCGCTTCCTCCAGAAGCTTTATGATGAGCGTTCCGCACATACCAGGAGCAGCCAGGATACTGTTTTCCCCGGGACATATTATGTTGTTTTCTGCACTGACCGTGATCTGGCATCACGGTCCCCGGCCCTGGCAAAGTGGATGCATGCGGGCAATGATCTCGGGCTGTCAGTGATCTTTAATGCCGATACCCTGAGCGACCTGCCCAGCGAGTGCGCAACAGTAGTCAATATTATAGATCCGCAGGAGGCCCGGCAGACCGGCGCTACATCATCTTTCTTCTACAGGGATGATGTAGACGGGACATCCAGGGCGTTCATCTGCGACATCATGGTCAGTGCGGCAGAGAGCGAAAAGTATGCCTCTGCCCTCAGCGGCGTGAGGATGCGTCAGGTGGGGACCAAGGATGTCGGACTGCCGACATCCCTTAGCTATATGGATATGCAGAAAGTCGGCAATGTCGGTGATCTGAATGTTGCTGAACGGTGGCGCATGCATGATGCCAGCCGTACCCTGGCCACCCGGATTGGTACCGGCGCCCACGGGCAGCCTTTTATCCTCGACCTCCATGAGGACTCCCACGGGCCGCACGGCCTTATAGCAGGGACTACGGGATCCGGCAAATCTGAATTCATCATTACATATATACTTTCTATGGCGCTTGATTATGCGCCCGATGAGGCTGCTTTTGTGCTCATCGATTATAAGGGCGGCGGCCTTGCGGGTGCATTCGCCAATGGGCGTTTTGTACTGCCGCATCTGTCCGGGACTATTACCAACCTTGACGGTTCAGCAATCAACCGGTCCCTGTCTGCCATACAAAGCGAGCTGCAGAAACGCCAGCGCCTTTTCAACGTTGCGCGTGAGGCTACCGGCGAACCAACGATGGATATTTATAAATATCTCTCTTATTACCGCCAGGGTGTAGTCAAAGACCCTATGCCTCATCTGTTCATCGTAGCCGATGAGTTCGCTGAATTAAAGCAGCAGGAGCCCGACTTCATGGACGAGCTTATTTCTGCAGCACGCATCGGCCGCTCGCTTGGAGTCCATCTTATACTGGCAACCCAGAAGCCATCCGGTGTAGTCAATGACCAGATATGGAGCAACTCCCGCTTCAAGGTTTCCCTGAAAGTTGCGGACGGCCCCGATTCCAAGGAAATGATCAGGCGGCCCGACGCGGCAGAGCTGAAGAACCCCGGGCGCTTCTATCTGCTGGTCGGCTTTAATGATTATTTTGCCCAGGGGCAGAGCGCTTACACGGGGACGCGGTATACCCCGCATCAGGAGTTTGAGGAACATCATGATGATATGGTTACCCTCATCGGGAACACTGCTGAGGCGCTTGCATCGCTGAAACCCCAGACTTCCGGGGAGGCTTCCCGCCTGACTGAGCTTGATGCTGTCCTGGAACAGATATGCGAAACAGCAGATGATATGGATATCCATGCAGAACAGCTGTGGCTGGATCCGCTCCCGGACCAGATAACAGTGGACGAATTCCGCAGCCAGTACCAAGGCGCCATCAGCGAAACCTCTGCTAAAGAAACAGATGCCAATACCTGCGTGGCAAAAATCGGCATTATTGACGATCCGTCACGGCAGAACCAGCATCTTCTGGCGGTTGACTTCGGCAAAGCCGATAACCTTATTATTTACGGCCAGACGTCATATGGTACAGAAAGCATCGTCTCAACCGTTTTTGATTCCCTTATAAGGGATTACAGCGCCGAAGACGTCAATATCTACGGCATGGATATGGGCGACGGCGGGCTTACCGCTTTCAACCAGGCTCCGCAGGTCGGCGGGGTCACGGTTATAGATGACCGTGAGCAGGTGACAAGCCTTATGCATTTTATTTCAAGGAAAATCGCCCACAGGCGCAGGGTCCTCAATGCTTTTGGCGAAAGGTATGACGACTATGTTTTTGAGTACCGTAAGCAGAAAAACGTGCCGTCTGGACAGGCGGATACCTCCGGCAGTGAAGCGCCGCGCGAACCAATGCCGCGTGTTATTGTCGCTTTAACGAATATAGCTGCTTTCAATGAGGCATACCCGCAGTTTACTGATATGCTTACTGATATAGCCCATGAAGGGCCGCGCTATGGTATCCACTTTATTGTGACTTCGGCGAATTTCAATCAGGTAGGCTGGCGTTTGAGGGCACTGTTCGGCATGTCGCTTGTGACAGCTTTCAACAATGTGGATGAGTACGGCAGCGTCTTTGGAAGTATGTCCGGGGTCACGCCGCCGCAGCATTATTTGCGCGGGCTCCTCCTGGAGGGTGATGAGAAACACGAGTACCAGGCTGCTGATGCCGGTACAGGTCGCGAAATACGGGAGCGCTGCCAGGAGCTGGCTTCTGATAATAATGATGATCTGCAGGCTGAGGCGGTCCCTATCCCGCGTCTGCCGCAATTCGTTACACCGGATATGTTCGTAGGCGATGCCGTAGGGCAGGAACGGGATATCCCGCTTGGATACGACAAGCAGCAGGTCTATCCGTTCACTGTTGACGGAAGGAAGTCGCCATCATTCATTATTACAGGTAATGATGCTGAAGCCCTGGGATACTGCGCTACTGCCCTGAGTGCTACTTTTGCGCTTATCTCTAAAGATATTGCAAGGGGCTCCCTTGTTATCGACCCTTCCCATATGGTCAAAGGCGTGCCCGAAGATGCTGAGAATTTCCATCTTGCTTCTGATATTACAGATATCGATATGCGGGTACAGCAGGTGATTTCAGGGAAGATTTCCCCAGCTACGGTAATTTTTACTGATCTTCTCTCAACTTTCGCTAAATTGTCGGCTGAAACTAAAAATAAACTGATGGGGTATATTGAGCGGGACGAATACAGGGATACGACGAATTTTGTTTTCATCCTGGAACGCTGGCGGCTTGAGAACGTCTATGAGCCGTGGATGAAGGCTATACGCGCAAATCCGCAGGGTGTGTGGGTAGGTGAGGGTATCAAGACCCAGTCGATTTTCCCGAATACGCATATGCCCCCTGAAATGAACCAGGCGCAGGCCCAGACCGACGGCTGGGTATTCTACAGGGGCGGCAGGTACGGTATCCGCCTTATCCACCAGGATGCCGAAGGCGGTACCGACACCGGTACGGGGACTGCTGCGGGCGTAAGTATTGCTGATATTATCCCCGGGAAGGATACTGCATCTGTATCTGCCGGCGCAGGGAATACTGCATCTGTGGGTGCAGCCGCCCCCATGCATACCGGTAATGGAGAGCCGGCAGATATGAGTATTGGAGAAGAACAATGAATGAATATATCATCCTTAACGTGCTCCTGCCTGCAACCGGGGAAAGCTACGAGTTCCGCGTCCCTGAGGAGTCAACGGTAGAAGAGTCCATAAGGCTTATCTCCACCATCCTGGCTTCGGTTGAGTCTGAGTTTTATGAAGACAGCCAGGAAAGCGATCTGGTGATCCGCCAGCCCGGGGATACGCAGGGGGTTATGCTCAATCCGAAAGAAAGCTACCGGAACTTGGTGAAGCAGGGGCTGCTCACCACTGGAGCAAGGCTTATGCTGGCATAATACTGTCGTACTTATGTGTATTGTGTATAAATATGGGACGGTAGGCGGAAGCTGCAGATGAGAACCGGCATTTCTTAGGGCCGTGTCTTAGGGCCGCAGTCTTTTAGAGCTGCTACTGTAAGTAATAAGTTTTTTTGCAGGTGAAGAATTAAATTGCCGGGGATCCCGGCAGGGGGACAGATATATCATGAGGATCCGGATTGGGGCGTTGAAATCTTCGTTGTCTGAGGAGATCAGTGCCTTGGAGGTGAAGGCTTCTGATTGCCGGGTGTGGTTGGAGAAGATGGGTTCGTTTGATTTGAGTGTGTTTGGTTTGGAGGGTGAGGGTTTTAGGGTGTTGTCTTCGCGTGTGCAGGATCAGGGTGTGTATGTGCGCGGGTTTTTCCTTCTTGTTGATGCTGTCCGCCGGGGTGATGAGGCTAATAGGAAGGCTGTGGGTATGCTGGAGCCTTCGGAGCCTGACGGGTCAGTGGATGTGGACCATTTGACGTATTTGGCTGAAGGATGGAGGAAGGTCATGGGTGATCAGAAGAGGCTTTTGGAGGAGGCGGAGGCGGGCCAGCATGGGCAGTGGGGCCCTGTAGTAGCTGAGGGTGCCCGGCGTAATATCGAGCGGTATTCGGTGTTCTTACAGGAGTATGAGCGTAAGTTGGGTAAGGTGGTGGCGTATGAGAAGGCGTCTGAGTCGTTTTATACGGAGGCTGAATCGTTATCTCCTGTGATGGGGATGATGGAGGCTGCTATGATAGCGGTGTGCGAGGGAAGGGTTCCCGATCTGTCGTGGCAGAAGGATGTGGATGCCAGGTGGGATAAGTGGGTGCAGGCTAATGGTGATGAGATAAAGAGTTATATGACTGATAGCCAGAAGAAGGCGTTTGATAAGGCGTGTGAGCATGGGTGGCAGGAGGCTGATTTTTATCGGGATGGCAAGCTGAATAAGGATTTGTGGCAGGGCCTGGCACGGGTGCCTAAATGGCTCCTCAGCAGCACCATCGCCGCGGCGGCAGTGTGCTCGCAAGAACGGATACTTGAACATAATGATATAGCACTTCTTCAACAGATTGCTTCATGGATGTATACACCGACAGGAGACAAGCGTGTGACTTCGTTACTCGGTGTGGACGCTAGCCAAAATGTTAATGTAAAGATTTATGGTTATAAAAAATGTGGCTTCTTAGAACGTATGCTTGAGGAATCAAACCGTTTCCTTTCGCTGCAAAATCCTGAAGAGAGGAAAAGTGGTACGAATCCAAGATGGAACACTCGCTTGGCTATTAATACATTATTACATATTGAGAATAATGTTAAGCCATTGATGGGATCAGATCAGGTTTATGGCAAAGGGAAGAATGGGCTGGAAATCAATATAGGTTATGCATTGGATGAGGGGCATCCAGAGTCTTCCTCCCGGATGTTCGTTGTTGCTGTAGAACCCGATATGAAGGTTGCGGACGATCATTTTACATCTTGTATTGCTCCAAGTTTTTCGCCATCGGTATACCGTGTTTATGTTGGTGTTTCAGGAAGGCCTTCTGATGCGGCAACTTTCTTGCATGATTTACAGAATAATGAGGGAATGGATAAATATAATTTCTTCTATAGCGTGGGTTCTTCGGTTCTCAAGGTAGCAGTGAATGAAGCAGTTTCTCGTAGTATAAAGAATATTCCTGTGATTGGCAAATATTTAAGTCAAGTAACTACAGTAGGTAAAGTTGTTGCATCAATTATTGATTCTGCCTATTCGGATTGGGATGGACATGAAAGGGCTTCGCGAGTTAATTTACTTAATCGTGCTTCGACTGGGATGGCGGAAAATGATTTGTTTACAGATTCCCAATTTTCTATGGTATTTGCTGGATCTTCAGGTAATCATGAAGGAGATTATACTCATCCTGAGGCCCGTTTTATTTTAGATGATAAAGCAAAGGTGTATGTACAGAAGGTGATAAACGCATATAACAAGCTTCATTCTACGAACTATAACCTGAATAAATTACAGTCTGTTATGGCGAAAAATGCTTTTACCCTCTATGATGTAAATGATCATGAGAATCAGGATACTAAGAAGTTCCTTCAGTGGTGCACTCAGCCTGCTGATTTGGTGTATAAACGGGATTGTTTTGATCAGGTTGATGGGAAGTATCATAAGGCTGGTGAGGAGGTTCGTGTGCCGATCTCGAATTATCAGTATGTGACTAAGGCTTATACGGTTTATACATTTGCTTGGGATGTTCGGTAGGTGGGGGTGTGACAGTGTGGTTGAGGGCGTGTGGGCATCGTGTTGTTGGTGTGCTGGTGTGTGTGCTTGTTGTTGGTGGTGTGGTGGCTGGTGGTGTGTGGTCCTGGTGTGTGGCTGAGAGGCGTCGTGTTGCTAGGGAGAATGCGTATGTGGCGTCGGAGATGATCCGTGAGTTTGTGGGTGGGGGTGTTCCGTTTCGTGATGCTCCGAAGGGGTTTTCGTTTGAGTCGGATCCTTCCCGGTGGCCTGAGGATCCTATTCCTGCTGATCAGGTGGAGGAAGTGGAGGCTGCTGTGTCTTATTATGATTTGCGTTATCCGGCAAGGGCTGTGACGGTGGATAGTTTGCGTAGGGCGTATGGTAGGGATTTTGCGCGTAATATCCGTACCCGTCGTCGTGGTATGTGGGTGTATGACGTGAAGGAGTATGAGTTCATCGCATGGTGCAGAAAGCCTGCTGATTTGGTGTATAAACGGGATGTAGTTGATTCTACTGGACGGGTGCATCATAAAGGAGAAAGGGTGAAGTTTGGAGTGACTGGCCCCAGTAATTTTGCTTATATTACAGAAGCTGATGAGGGATATGACAACTATGTGTTTGCTTCGGCGGTGAAGTAGGTGAGCGGATGAGTATGGACAGTAATGGTTATTGCAGTTAAAAAAGTTAAAGGTAAGGCTTGATGGATACGGGAGGCAAAAACTATGGATAAAGCACTTCAGAAAGAGCATAGCCGACGGTTCGCTTTGCTGCATGAGAAGTATGCAGCAAAGATGGAGAGCCTGTCAGAACGCGAAGAAGACTGCAAAAGGATATCCAATAATATAGATCAGCTTAGTGGCGAAATAGCCTACAGCCTCCGCTGTGATATGGACTCCCTCCGCGAACAGATAGCTACGGGGGCCCTTGACCCTAAGTTCAACAGCGATATCACCGAAATGGAAGCATACCTGCATAAACTCATGGTCCAGGCTGAGGAGGAGAAAGGGAGGCTGGCCTCTGAAATAAAGGGTATCCGCGATGAGATGGCAGATGAGGATATCGCGTATGGCCATGCTGTCCGTTCCCTTGATGAAGAATTTGACAGCAGGAAACAGTCGGGAGGAACTTTAACATCTTAATCTGGCAACATCTGCTTTATACATAGCCATGCACGCAAAACATTAAAATAAAAATATCAGAATCAAGTATACAAGGAGATCCGCAATGGAAAGGACCATCAAATCAAGTGCAGCCGCGGCGGCTGTTGCCAGGGATAAATTAGGTGACGGCGAGGATACCTTTACCGGCCTGAAAACGAAGAAGCTGTCCGATTCCGGGGAAGTTGAAGGCAACCGTGTACATGACGGTAAAATTGCTGAAAAGATGAAAGGGTTCATGAAGGCATGGCATGAACTGGTCGATACTGATAAGAAAAATATCACTGCCGCCGCCGATGCCCTTGAACAGGCAGACCGTAACGCCGCTGTACGTTAGCAGGCTAGTGCGATGCGGCGAGAAGTGGGACCAAGGCAACTCAACTCAATGCAACGCTAAGAACGGCATTCCTACGCATACGCTGATTTGCACGGCGTAGCCCCGCGCCCTGTTTTTGATAAAATCTTAGCCACACCGTTGTGGATTGTAAGGATTCCCTGTTATAATAGAGCGTGAAAGAATAGAATCTGTAAGAAAAGAGAAAGGGTACTTCCATGGGGGATAACCAGCAGATTCAGGCACAAATTGACGATCTGGCAAGCAGCAGAAGCACTCTGCAGTCAGAAGTTTCAGGCCTCCAGTCGCAGGTAAATGACCTGAACGGCCAAATATCTGCAATCAACGCTAAGCTCACTACTGCGAGAACGTTTCTTAATGATGTCGATACATCATTTACAACGAAAAAGACTAATCTTTCAACTAATCTGGATACGAGTGCGAATCTGTTCCAGACGGCGGTTGACGATACCACAGTCGGTGAGGCTCTGAAGAAGCATAACAGCGATATTGATACGAAGATTTCCGCTGTTAAAACAGCTGTCCAGGCGCTTATTACCCGCCTGCAGAACCAGCTGACCACTGCAACGACAAATCGGGACACAGCACAGAATTCGCTGGATTCAAAACAGTCGCAGCTGAGCTCGACCCAGTCTCAGATCAATGACCTCTCTGACCAGCTGACCACTGCTGAGTAGGTGCGGCTGTTGCTGTAAGCGGCCGCATGCGGCGGGTAGCTCACAAGGCCGGTAGCTTAAGGAGGTAACACTCTGACAGTAATAAAACTTATTGATCTTATCGATAGTGAAACAAAAATATAGGGTACAGCATAATCATCAGGATTAGCATAGGGAAATATTTCTATATGCAGCTGTAACCGTTAACGGCGGAAGCTGTTAACAACCAGCAACAATAATGAAAGCAGGTAGAAGATATGTCCAGTTCAGAAGCAAAAGGCGGAGAATCAGGGTCCTCGGGTTCCTCCGGGTCAGGCGGCGGCGAAAGCAGCGGCGGCTCAACGGGGTCAAAAGGAAAGACTTCCAGCACGATCACCATGAAGCCAGGGGAGGTCAGCGAGGCTGGCGGGGATTTCAAAACGAAGGCAGATGATATAGGTACCCTGGGCACTGACACCCAGGGGCTGACAGATACCCTGTCAGGCTGCGAAGGCGCCGCGTACAATGCCCTTGTTACGCGGATCGGCCAGGTTGCTACAGCTGCTGACGGTATCAAAACCGCGCTGACTACATATTCTACTGCCCTGACTAATGCTGTCACTACTTTCACGAATGCTGACGGGGAGCTCTCTTACCAGTTCAGCTCTTCTGATGGCAAGAATTCCTTCTATGAAGAAGATGGGAATACAATCGTTCGCGGTGCCCACCGAGGGAAGGAAAAATCAACCACATACGATGAGAATGGGAATGTTACTGAGGAGAAAAACAGTGAAACCCGTACATATCGTGACAATGATGGTATGTACTCCACTTCTGAGGAGCGCACAGATACGCATAACCCTGGAACTGGGGAAACAAATGTTTCCACCTCAAGGACTACCCGCACCAGCGGTCCGGACGGGTCAGTTTCAACCCGCAGTGAATCCAACAATACAACTTATCCGGGGCATGGAAGCACCAGTTCACGCCGTTCATCAGGCAAACATAAGTAACTGGACATCATCAGCTAACAGATCTTATTGAAAGGAGTACCACAATGTTTCGTATAAATACGGATAATATCAAATCGGTATCAGATTCCGTCACTGAGGCTAAAACCAGTTATGAAACTAAATTTAGCGATGCCCGGAAGAAGAATATTGAAACTTTGCAGGGGCAGGACGGCAGATGGGCGCAGGCGGCTGAGACCAGCTATAATGCTGCAGATATTAAAATGAACAGCTTCAAGACTGCATACGGCACTTTTGCAACCTCCCTGTCTAACGCGGCTTCGGATGCGACTGATTCTTTACAGCCTAAGTATAAGGACGTGTTTACAGAAGCAGGGACCAGCCCTCAGGATGAAAAGCAGGTTAAGTGCAATCCTGACAGCAATTTTGGCAACAGCCTTGAGGATGCGGCAACTTCTGCTGATTCGTTCGCTACTGAGGCAAATAATTTCGTCACGCGTGCCAGTGAGCTTGATAATGAGCAGGGGGAACGGGACACTATTATTTCTTCCCTTAACGATGTGCACACGTACACTACTGATCAGGCCACCAAATACCGCGATATTAAAACGAAGTGGACTACATTCAGCACGGCTGTCAGCGATTTTGACGGCAAATACTCTTCTGAATTTTCCGGTGAATTTGTTACCCCTGAGATTACCACAGCCGCCCAGCAGGAGACTGCCCAGATGCTTGCTGATAACTTCAGTTTCGATGCCCATGGCGGTACTAAAAAACTGTGCACGGATGGTTCCAAGAGCGGGAGCATAACCGTAGATAAAAATGGGAACATGTCCATTAAAGGTGAGGCTTCAGGGACAGCCACCCTATTCAATGCATCCGGGGAGGCAAGTGCACATGGCAGTGTTTTGGGTATGCGTTCCAGTGCTACGGGCAAAGCGGAATTTGACGTTTCTGCCAAGGGCAGTGCGAGCGGAAGCATAGGTCCCAATGGATTAACTGGGGAAGCTTCAGTTTCTGCCGGAGCAACGGTTTCTGCCGATGGCAGTGTCCACCTTGGAGAAGACCTTCCCTTCGGCGGAGTTGGCGCTTCCGGCCATGCTGAAGGCTTTGCCGGTGCGGAAGCTAACGGCAAGGCAACAGTTGGTAAGGGTGATGACGGGTCGGTTGGTGCTTCTGTAAGCGGTGAAGCCTTTGCCGGTGCGAAGGCTGAGGCCAGCGGCCAGGTTGACCTTGGTCCGCTTTCGCTTTCCGGTGATGCTTCTGCCCGTGCCGGTATAGGCGCCGATGGCCATGCCGGTATTACGTTCAAAGACGGGAAGCTGACTGTCAGCGCCGGAGCCAGCGGTACTCTTGGTGTAGGTGCCGGTGCCCACGGGACAATAAGCCTTGATGTAGGTTCCATAGTTGACGAAGGGGAACATTTCTTCAAGGGATTGTTCAGCTAATCGGAGCTGATCAGAACACAAGTATAAAATATAACTGATAACGCATACTGTATTGGAGGTTTGTATGTTGTTTTTTCCGAGTAAAGAGACAGTGGGTATTCCGGGGTTTTCGTTTGAGATTCCGGAGGGGTGGTCTGTGACGCATCCTGATCATGTGCTGTTTTGTGTTATTCATCCGCAGGAGGTGTTTTCTCCTAATACTGTGGTGGCTTTGGATCGTCGTTCTGGTGATATTGCTGGTGATGTGATTATGGGGGAGATGTCGGAGTATGTTGCTTCGTTGAAGAATTCCCATGTGACTGGCCAGCAGTCTGGTGTTAATGATTTGGGTCAGGAGTGGAGTGTTATTGAGTATACGTATGATCATGAGATTGGTCCGTTGGCGAGTTCTTTGGCGGTGTTGACTGTCCGTCATGATGGTGTTGCTGATGTGTATCGTTTTCATTCTACGGTTGCTGGTGAGGGTGCTGCTGAGGATTTGAAGAAGATCCATGGCTTCCTGTCATCAATCCGCATAGCAGAAAAGTAGAGGATAGGACAAAGCATATAAGGGTATTTCCAGAGCATTCCGGAAATTATGTGCTGGCTGGCCTGAGGGTATGCAGTAATTGCAGGCTCCCAGGCCAGCTGTTATCAGGACCCTTTCCGCCTCGCTTCTCTTTCTTTTCCTTTCTCCTTCTCCACTCTTTTTCCCTCCTCCCCTCGGAGCCGCTGGGAATCGGGAATAGTCAGGATTAGCCTCTTCTGCCAAATTCAGAAAGTAATCAGGAAACTTGTGTATCCTGACAAAGGGTATTAAGTTATATATGAATTTCGGAGGAAAAATGAAAAAATCTTTAATTAAAGTATATGCTGCTGCAGCATCTGTAGCTTTACTGGCAGGATTGGGCGCGTGCAGCATAACATTTACCCCTAATTCGCCATCCTCCAGCTCGGCTGTCCGCGCTCCGAAGGGATGGAAAAAATTCACTTCCACTGAGCTAGGGTATTCCATTTATTTTCCAGGAACTCCTGAGAGGGATACTTATAAGGATAATGGCGGCAGTTATATACGGTATTCAACCCTTGGCGACGGTGAGGATATTAATTATTCTGTATCTTTTACGGGATTTTCTTCCTCGCAGAAGGCAGATGCAGAAAAATTCAATGAAGCGCAGAAAAAGAAAGTCCTTACTAATTTTGCAAAGTTGATCGGCTTAGAGGAGAGCGATATTACTTTCACCACGGTTGACGGGTATCTTGCGTTTACATATGTTTCTCATGCTACAGAAAACTCGTCACTCGTCCTCCGCCGTGCTGTTGTATTCGGCACAAAAGGCCTTTATGGGTTGGAATCTTTTGGCGTGTCTGAGGCCCAGGCCAATACTTTCAGGGATACTTTCCGTATACTGTAGAATCCTCACCAGAACCGCAGATATAACCCGTTGTGAAAAGGTTGAATGCCTCTGCGTATCGTTGTTTCGGTGGGATATACAAAGAATATATAATTTATACTATAAATTATTTTGTGGCGGATCCTATGGTCTTCATGGGTTTTTGTTGTTTTAACACCGGTTTAGACGGTTGTATAGGATAAGCTGTAATTATAGATTGGAAATATTATGAAGAAGCAGTTGCAGTTAAAGAGGCAGTTAGCGAGAATATTGGCGGTTCTTGTTTCGTTGCCGTTGTTTGCTGGTTTGGGTGCGTGCAGTGTGAGGTTTTCTATCGGGTCGTCGCATCCGGTTTCCAGTTCTCCTGTCAATGCCCCGAAGGGGTGGAAGAAATTTACCTCTAAGGACCTCGGGTATTCTGCTTATTTCCCCGGAACCCCTATAAGGGACACTTATGAAGATAGAGCTGGGACTTATAAGCGGGATGCAATTGTTGACAGTAATGAAAATATGGTTTATGCCGTGTCTTATGGGCAGTTCTCTGCTTCCCAGGATGGAGATGCGGATGCGCTCACTGATACCCAGAAAAAGGAGCTGCTGCTTAAATTTGCCAGACTTATCGGTGTAAAGGATGAAAAACTGAATTACACCACGATTGATGGGCATATGTCTTTTGTCTATACGACCACAGCGGAAGAAAATGCAGCAATAAAGATTTATCGAGGTATCGTTCTCGGAAAACATGGTTTTTATGCGTTGGATGCTTTCGGTGTTTCAGAAGCTGATGCTAAAACCTTTAGGGATACTTTCCGCATACTATAAAGTTTCAAATTCTAAGCACCCAAAAGGGGGACAAATACTATGGTTTGTAATTATTATGTTCATTATACGACTAATGATTCTATGCCCACTTGGCTTCAAGTACTGTCAGATATTCTTATTGTTGTTGCTGTGGTTGGCGGGCTTATCGCTGCGGTTTTTGGGGTTCGTGCTGCTCGGAGGTCTGGTGGCGGTGGTGTTCGTGTTGCGAATGGGGCGAAGAAGGCGAAGGGGGTTGCCCGTCAGCTGGGTGGGCGTTTTTTGTATAGTGTGGGGAATGCTTTGAGTGGCAGTTATGCCCAGGTGCAGGACCGTCATGCTGCTTTTCATTTTGTGCCGTTGGAGGATAAGTTTGAGGAGTATTGTTTCCGTCAGAAGGTTTGGGTCCCGCTGGGCTATGGGCCTTTTGCTTCGGGGAGTAACCGGTATCTGCTTAATTATGTGGAGGTTCCCCGTCCGTATGGGCATATTGCTGCGTATGAGTTTCGGTATGATGATCCTTCTGTGGATTGGCATTTGGCGGTTGTGTATGATATTGCTGTGGATGAGGGGCAGACAGATACGTCTGTTGCCCATGCTGACAGGGCGGCTTTGGTGGATGCGGCCCGGGAGCATGCGTCGCGGTATTATCCTGTTACGGTGGAGAATGTGGAGGGGCACGATATAATTATGTCTATTGATTGTATGCCGGCGGGTATCAATGCGCATTATGCTGCGCTGCTTGATCTGTAAAACCCAACCAGCACACCAAAAACACAGATGGCAATATACCATGCTACTTGCCGCATACAGGAAGACATAACGCAGTAAAAGGGCGTTAGGGGGACAGCATCATGAAAGTTCGAGTTGTCAGGGACTGGCATACAAAGGCCAGGACGGTACGCGTCACTCTGACTGGCCGGGAGACCCTTAATTATGCGCTGGCAGAACGGCTGAAGCATACAGATCTGCCCTTTTTGCCGCCTTTCAAATATCAGATAAAAGGCGATTCTGCTGTCCTGTTTTATGATATTACCGGCTGCATGAAAATCAGGAAATTCATGGAGGCAAAGATATCTGTCGGGCAGTACCAGGATATTATCCGGTCTGTGGCAGATATCACCGATATATGCACTGAAGCTTCAGCGCCTACGGAAAGTGTGCTGTGGGATAAAAAATATATTTATATCAGCCAGCCTGTGCCGCATCCCGTGTATATCATTGTCCCTGCGCACGGAATTGCGCCGGGGCGTCCAACTGCCAACGACCTGCTGATGTATCTCAGTGATGCTTCAAAAGTACATTTCCCTAATGATGACGGGAATATTTATGTTGAGATCGTACGCGATTATGTCCGGCGCAATCCGATATTCTCTTCAGTTACACTGCGGGACTGGATGGTGAAAAAAGGGGTGATAGCGCAGGCGGGTATGTCCTCCGGGCAGTTCCTCAGCCCTGATATGGGTACCGCTGCACAGAACCGGCAGCCGCCAGCACAGGCGATGCAGCTTCAGCCTCCTCTGCCGGCCCCTCCCGCTGCCTCTGTGCCGGCCGGCGGTTTTACGCAAGGGCCAGGCTGGGATCCTGTAGGGACTGTCCTTGGGGAAAATGGTGCTGTGGAGCGCGGCTCTTTAGGCGAGTCTGTTGTGAAAGAAGTTTCCCGGGTACCTGATACATCACGGAAAGATGATAATGCATATACTCCGGTTGTGGATTCAGCGCTGCTGACGGTGATGCCGTCCGCAGGGGGCGCAGGTTTTGCCCAGGCGGGCAGCACAAGCTCATCGCAGCTTGTTGCCCGGCAGGGCACTGCGCAGGCTTCTGCAGGAGCGGCGCAGGGCAGTCCGGTACAGCAGTATTCCCAGCAGCCATCCTTATACGGCCTGCAGGAATCGCAGCCGATGGTACAGCAGCAGCCCGGCCTGTACACCTCAGGCGCAGCAGTGCATGCTCAGCCGCTCCGGCAGCCTGTCTCTCCGTCAGGCGTGCCTGCCCAGGCGGCCCGTCAGGCACCGTTGGCGTATCCACAGATGCCGCAGCAGCAGGTATCGCCTGCGCAGGCACAGCAGCCGCTGCAGGCGGCGCCCCCTGCGGATCAGCATGGCAGCACTCCTGTCCATATTCCGGTCTTTACCGTAATACGGCAGCGCGATGGCTATACAGCCCGTATGAAAGCACTGAGGGCGACTATCGGGCGCTCTGAAACAGCGGATATCCATATGGGCGGCGAAGCTACAATGAGCCGGATACATGCAATACTTGAGTATCTTAGCGCAGATGCTTTTGCCCTTATTGACAATAACTCGCCGAATGGTACCTTTGTAAAAGGGGTCCGTTTGCCCTCAGGCGGCAGGACAGTTTTACGGAGCGGTTCGACTTTTTCGCTGTCTGATGTAGAATTTGAAGTAGTAATAACTTTTGACTGAAAACAGCCAGCCAAAAGCGGCACAATAATTAATGGGACAAGAAGTGAAGAGGATTCATTATGACCCGTGAAAATGACATAGTCGGCGGACGGTACCGTATCATCGCACAGATCGGCACCGGCGGAATGTCTACTGTCTACCTGGCAATAGACAAGACCCTTAACAAGCAGTGGGCTGTTAAGGAGATCCGCAATGTCGAAGACAAGCATAAACGCGAGGTAATTGTCCGGAGCCTTGTAGAGGAAGCCAACCTTATCAAAGCCTTTGACCATCCTGCGATCCCCCGCATCGTTGACCTTGTTGACGAGCATGGGAGCCTTTATGTAGTCATGGATTACATTGAGGGCCGGACCTTGCGTGAAGTGCGTCGCGAGAAGCAGCAGTGCACCGAGAAGGAAGTCGTTGACTGGGGTATCCAGCTGTGCAGTGTGCTTGACTATATTCACCGACGTAAGCCCCCTGTCGTTTTCTCAGATATGAAACCGTCCAATGTTATGCTTAAGCCTGACGGTACTGTTATGCTGATCGATTTCGGTATCGCGCATATTTCAGGCAAGCCTGTCCACTCAGCGGAAGAGGCTGCCCAGGGGATACTCAACCTGGGGACACCCGGGTACGGTTCGCCCGAACAGTTCAGTAAAGGTGCCGTTACAGATGCCCGTTCCGACGTGTATTCGCTGGGCATGACCCTGCATTTCCTCCTTACAGGGGTTGACCCTACTCAGCAGGTCTATCCGATCAGGCAGTACCGGCCGGAACTTTCTGAGGGGCTTGAAAAGGTCATCGACAGGGCTATCGATAAAAATCCTGATAAAAGGTATCAGAGCTGTGCAGAATTCGCTTATGCGCTCAGGCATTACAAAGAGGAAGATGACGCGCATATCAGGGCCCTTAAACGTAAGTGGTATTCTTTCGTAGCAGTCCTGGTGGCTTCTGTCCTGTGCGCTGTGCTGGGCCTCGGGGCACTGGGCGCGGAAGCTATCACAAGGAATAACAGTTTTGACTACTGGATGGGTGCTGCACGCCAGGAGCCGCGGAAAGCTGAAGCGGTAAATTTCTATAAGAAGGCCGCCGTACTCCGCCCGAAGTCCATAGAACCTTTCGAGGGGATGCTTAAACGGTACAGGGCTGACGGGAAGTTCACGCCCGATGAAGCTGTCCAGTATACGGATGCAGTCCGGGCCAATGAGGGGGTCCTCAAAACAGATGAAATCCGCTGGGCCCAGCTATGCTATGACACAGGGCTGCTGTACTGGTTCTATTATGCGGATGCCCAGTCTGACAGTGCACAGGCGGATCCGATTTCCCTGCAGTACGAACGGATCCGTTATTCGCAGCAGTGGATGCGCGATGCGGCCGATACAGGGGCATTCAAGTATCAGAAGCAGGCGCAGACTTATGCAGATATTGCAGCTTTCAATACCCAGGTCGTCCCTGAGATAGTCCAGGGTACGGATAAGGGCAAATTCAGAGGCTATTTCACTGAGCTTGAACAGCTTGTAAATACTGTGCAGAATGAAAGCAACGAAGTTATGCGCCTTTACGTTTCCCAGTTCGTCCAGAACGTCCTGAGCACGTATACGCGTAAATTCCGTGCGGATAAGATCGACAAATCCCGCATGCTTGCGCTTGCTGAGCGGTGCATGGCGATAGCGAAGGATACTTCAACGACTTCCCATGCCACGGATGAACTGAAAGAGGCCATCCTCAATCAGGAAAACAATACCAGGCAGTCCATTATTGATGGCTTCGTCGACGCCAGGAAAGTAGGTAATAATGAGGCCCGATAGTTGGCATACGATAGCAATAGTCCTTTTCTGCCTTGCCGCAGTCCTGGCAGTTGCCGCTGTTATCCTCTTCTTTGTCCTGAAGATCAGGATAGTGTACAACCGTCTGAGCGGAAAGACGGCTGAGCGTGAGATCTCCAGCCTGAGGCGTGCGCGCCATGCATTGTGGCGTGCAGAGGCCACGGATTCTTCATCCAGGTCAGGGAGCAGGGGATCGGGAACCGGTTCTTCCGGCGGGAAACACAGCCTGATCCAGATGCGCGTGGCTAAAACCGGGCAAAGTTTCCCCAGCCCTTCCCTCTCCGATGATGAGGCGCTGACAAGCATCCCTGATGATAACAGGGATACGGGCGATGAATCTGAAACAGTTATCGGCGTGCCTGTGCGGCCTGCAGGCCCTGATAGTGAAGCAGGGACTGTTGTCAGGATACAGGATCCGCCGCTTTCGGATGATACTTCTGATGGGACTGATGGGACAGAGGCCGCCGCTTCTGAGTAAATAGAGAAAAGACAAAGATTAAGGAACAGGATAATGAACAGCAAACAGATCAGCCAGATAAAAAAGGTACTCCTGCGTGCAGCCGTGATCGTGGGTGCAGTGCTCGGCCTAGGGATTTTGGCGTCCCCGGCGCCGGCATCGTATGCAGCGCCTGATGAACCTGCGGTCACAGAAGTCTCGTACTCGATGGCAGATAAGAATAATGCTGTAGGGGCATATCTGGTCTCACCCCTGCATTCGGAACTGAAACTTACCGTGTCGGGGGCTTCGAAGCTGGTCGGCGTGGCTGCGCGGTATCAGTATACAACTGTTGACAGTGAGGGCAATAAACATAAAGTCCCGGACCAGCCGCGTACTGTCCCTATGGATGAAGTACGGCAGGAAGCTGATGGGGATAATACAAAGACCTTCCGACTCGGGCTGGATGATGAAGGCATCTATGCATTCGGCGATATACGGTTCACCCTTACCTACACGGATACTGCCCAGAAAACAACCAAAACAGTGGATAGAACCTTGTCCAGCCTTATAGCAGAGAGCAAGTCCTCCCCGCAGAACCCGTCCGTGAAAGCCACAGAATCGCTGCAGGGCAGCGGCGTCAGCTCCTTCCTCCTTACAGATACCGATAAAGGCGTATCGCTCAATGTAACAGATGCAGACGGCAAAACTGTTGACAATGATGCTACGATTACCGCCGCTTCACGCCTGGACGGGGCTAAGGTTTCTGCAAAAGTCAGCAATACGTATATCAGCAAACTTGATGACCTCAAAAAAGCATGGATCGCAAAGCATACTGTTACAGTGGCTAATAATGACACAGGCGCCCAGGTCCAGCTTTCCGGCGATGACCTGGCAGTCAGCGGGCAGCAAGACGGCAGCTTCACTGTTACCGCACAGCTGTCGAAGGCAAAAGAAAAGCTCGGCGGCTCTTTTGAAGATGCCGCATATACAGTTAAATACGGTATTGGGTCTGATATAGGGAAAACATCAGATTTTACTGTTGACACAGGCACCCCGAAAATATCTGCTGAGGTCCCGCATGCTGAGGCGGGCAGGGATCTGGCCGAAAAGGTGAGTATACGCCTGCAACAGGCTAACGTCCTGATCCGGGGTTCACAGCCGAAGATCAGGATCACCGTCAATGACGGCGGCGGTATTGATCTGAAAAGTGTAAAAGTTACGGTGAAAAAGGCGGATTCACTGGATGGCAGCCCCAGGCCGGCAGATGCCTCCTCATGGCTGCAGAAGGTTTCCAGCACACGCAGGAACAGAAAGGTCATTTATGAACTGACACTGCGCGATGACGGACTTTATAACCTGTCCGATATTGCCATACAGGCGCGCAACAGAGCGGGACGTCCGCTGGTTGCCGACCCTGACGGGCAGACACTGTCAAACAGCGTTGCCAGCAAGCAGTATGACGCTATACTTGTCAACAATGGTGCGGCCGAGTCGCTTAAGCCTGCAATCACCGTACGGCCTTCCGACGGGAATGCCCAGCCGAAAGAACATAACGGCGTCAAATATTACCGGGGTGAAGTCGTTGAGACTGTTACCGTTACAGATAAATGGATAGACGCATACAGGCAGATCACAGGCCTTAAAGTAAAAGTTACCACAAAAGCTGGCTCCGCTGATCCGCAGGTGTCTGAAATACCGCTGACCGATTTCACGTTCACATCCCATGATAATACGGTTTCAGCAGCCTATGAGCGCAAGGTCAGCGATGAAGGCAGATACCACGTTTCCGCAAGCCTCCTTGAAGGCATTAATGATGAAGGCATCGAATTTGTTATTGACCATACTGCGCCGAAGATATCGCGGATGACAGTAGAACCGGCAGGGGATCCGGTGTGGAACTGGCTCTTCTCTGACAGGCCCGTGAAAGTTACTTTCAGCGGGATGGCAGACCATCTTTCGGGAATAGACCCGGACGCAACCGGATTCACCAAGTATAACGGGCACGATGCAGACAGCAGCACGCCGAAGCTCAACATAGATGATGACACCATATCGTTTACGCTTGAGAAGAATGGGGACAGGCTGGCATTCGCTGATACCGATATCACCATAACTGACTTTGCCGGCAATACAGCCACATTCAAGCTTTCGGATTTCGTCAAAAATGACAGGAACGAGGCAAAGTATGCTTCCAATATCGCCCAGAAAGGGGTACGCGGCGTTATTGTGCAGACCGAAAAGCCGGTTATCACTGTTACCTACGATAACGATTCCGTGCGCAACGGAAAGTACTATGCTTCAGGCCGTACTGCAACAGTTACGGTGACCGACCCTGTATTTGACCTGATCATACAGAATGACCCTCAGCGGGCTATCGTTACAGTAGGGCATGATGGCAGCAGCACAACGGTGGCCGCAGAGAAGTTCACACAGGTCCCGGGCAGGCAGGATACGTGGACTGCACAGGTCAAATGCGACAGCGACGGTGAATGGAGGCTGTCGGCACAGCTGACTGATCCAAGCGGGCTTTCAGCTGACCCTTATGAGGCTGAGTTCATCGTTGATGCCACTAAACCGTCTCTGACCCTCACTTTTGACAACAACAGGTCCAAAAACGGCAATTACTATAACGCCAACAGGACGGCAACCGTCACTGTGTCTGACCGCAACCTGGACATGGGCAGCACCCATATCGCTGTAACAGCGAAAGGCGACGACGGACGCCCCCTGCCTGCCCCCGCTGTGAGCCCATGGGCGGTGAAAGACGGCGGCGCAGGCAAGGACAGGACCTACACTGCTACGGTGACCTTTACCGGCGAGGAGCATTACTCCATCTCAGCCGTATCTGCCGATCTTGCCGGCAATGCGTCTGAAAAGGTGGAGGAGCCTGAATTCATTATTGACAAGACGATGCCGAAGCTTGATATCTCCCGGGTCGTTGACAAAACAGCGTATGCGGGTGCTGTAGCGCCTCAGATCAGTTCGTCGGATTCAAACCTCGACGAATACGGGACGACATATACGCTGAAATCATCGCATAATAAAGGGTCTTCGGTGTATGTATACCCGAAAGTGAGTAGTACGCCTACTACCCAGGATGTCACCTATACTGATTTCCCGCATGAGGTCAAGTACGACGATTTCTACACTCTCAGTGCTACTGCGCAGGACAAGGCGGGGAATACGGTCACAAAAACAGTCGTATTCTCTGTCAACAGGTTCGGGTCCGTGTATTCCTTCGATGATTCCACGCAGGACATACGTGGGAAGTACGTCAAGAAAGCCCGGCAGGTGGTGATCCGCGAGACCAACGTCAGCGGGCTGAATGATAACTCGGTACAGGCAAACCTGATCAAAAATTCACGTGTCCTGCCGCTGGATAAATCCCAGTATTCAGTGAACAACAGCCAGGACAAAGGCTGGTCGCTGACTACATATACTTTCCCGGCATCCCTGTTTGAAGGCAACGGCTACTACCGGGTTCAGCTCACATCTACCGATAAGGCCGGGAATTTGGCTCAGAATACCATGGACAACAAGTCCTCCAACCGCAAGGCGGATGCCGAGGTCAATTTTGCTGTTGATGCAAAGAAACCGGCTGTGGCAGTCCTGGGTCTCGGCAGCAACCAGGTGTATTACGGGCCGTCGCATGACCTTTCCCTTTATGCCCGCGATAATATGGCCACTGAGCGGGTAGAGCTTTATGTGGACGGCAGAAAAGTGCAGTCGTGGGATAACAGGGACTTTCTGGCGCAGCCGCCAAGCTATACGATGCAGGCTGACGGCGGGAACCATACTGTTACCGTCAAGGCTTATGACCGTGCGGGGAATGCAACGGAAACAACGTACGGGAATGTAACCATTGCGGCTAACTGGTGGCAGTACATAACCAGGACCCCTGGTGTACTCAACCGTGTGATTGCAGGGACTATAGCAGCGCTTGCTCTTATAGCAGGTATCACTGTATTCCTGGTGCGCCGGCACAGGCGGCGCAAGTGGCGCAGGAATCCGTTCAACCGTCTGGCATAATAGCCGGGAGGGCGGCAACGGATTAACGGACCGGCAAAGGCCAGCTTGCCCATTACCGGGTGGCTGGCTTTTGCTGTATACCTGCCTGCTGTGCCTATGCTGCAGGATCCTGCAGCATGGATTCCTGTTCTAGATTTCTATGGTAACGGGACTGTATAGGATAGTATAAAAACTATGACTGATGATAAGAATACCGCCGGCATGGCAGGCAGGCCGCTGCGTGCGGCCGTTATAGGGGCGGGCCCGGCCGGGATATATACCGCGGATATTTTGCTTCAGCAGCTCCAGCAGAAGGGTCCGGATCTGGGGCTTCCCGCCGAAGCGTATGTTGATATTTTCGAAAAGCTCCCCGTCCCGTTTGGCCTCGTACGGTATGGTGTTGCCCCGGACCATCCGGCAATCAGATTCATTACTGCCGCACTCGATAAAACGCTCAGCAACCCGCATATCCGGCTTTTCGCAGACGTCGAATTCGGGAGGGATATAACGCTTGAAGACCTTCAGGGATACTACGATGCTGTGATCTTTTCCACTGGTGCTGTTGACGACCGCCCGCTGGACATTGAAGGGCGTAGCCTGAGAGGCGTATATGGCGCAGCACGTTTTGTAGAGTGGTATGACGGATATCCCGGTACCCCGCCGGTGTGGCCGCTTGACGCTGAAACGGTAGCGGTGATAGGCGGCGGCAATGTAGCGATGGATGTTGCACGCATGCTTATGCGGTATCCTGACGACCTGCTGGGCACGGATATCCCCCAGAATGTTTATGACGGGCTGGCTGCGAACAGGGCCAGGGATATCCATGTTTTTGTGCGCCGCGGAGCTGCCCAGGCAAAATTCTCCGTACAGGAGCTGCGTGAGCTGGAAAAGCTTCCCGGTGTCCAGATAATCGTTGACCGGAAAGATTTTGATATTGATGATGCCGTAATGCGTGAGGCATCGAAAAATAAGCTGGCCCGGCAGATGATAGATGAGCTGTTTGCTGTACGTGACCTGGCAGAGCATATGGCAGGCCCTAACGGGGCTGAAGCTGGGCCCGGCTCCGGATCCGGTGCTGATTTTGAAGGGAAGCCTGCAAAACGGCGGTGCCATCTCCACTTTAATTCCAATCCGGTCCAGATACTCGGCGATTCCGGGAAAGTGCGGGCCATCCGTATCGAGCGGACTGTTACCGCCACCGACGGCGTTATGGCAGGGACCGGGGAATATACTGACTATCCTGTGAAAGCGGTCTACCATGCTATCGGTTATAAGCCTGCAGAGATCAGCGGCATCCCCTACGATGAAGTGCACTATACTGTGAAAAATAAAAATGGGCGTGTTATCTCAGGTAATATCCTTGATGCCTCTGATACCGCGGAGGCAGGCAGCGGTCCCAGGATCCTGCCGTTTGTGTATACGAGCGGATGGGCGAAGCGCGGGCCAGTAGGCCTGATAGGGTCTACAAAATCGGATGCGCTGGAAACTGTGGGGAATATCCTTGAGGACTGGGCACGTGCTGCACAGGCCGGGCAGCTCAGGGCTGAAGATGGAGCCGGCAGTGCTGATAAGCCTGACACTATTGGACAGCTGCTGGCATCACGCGGTATCAGCCCCTTGGGTTATGATGCCTGGCATCGTATCGATGCCTGCGAAAAAGCCGAAGGGGCAAAAGTGGGCAGGAACCGTATCAAAATTACCGATGCAGAAGTGATGCGTTCGTGCGGATCCCAATCCGCTGAAAGATAAAGGATACTATGAATAACCAAAAATTTCGGGTGCATGGGCACGCAAACGGGCTGAAAACCATACTCCTTTTCGGCCTTATGTGGGCTGTTATATTTATTATCTGGTTCCTGACCGGGGCACGGCAGTCTACGCTGGTATATTATGTTGTTATAGCAGTAGTTATGACGATGGGGAGCTACTGGTTTTCGGACAGGATAGCAACGGCAGCAATGGGGGCGCGCGAAGTTTCAGAAGATGAAGCCCCGAATCTGTATGCCATAGTGCGCGAGCTGTCCCAGAAAGCCGGGAAACCTATGCCCCGGATATACGTTGCACCTGCTGAATCGCCGAATGCTTTCGCAACAGGGCGCAATGAACGCCATGCTGTGGTATGCTGCACGCAGGGGATACTGCAGATACTTGATTACCGGGAGATCCGCGGTGTGCTCGGACACGAGCTGATGCATGTATATAATCACGATATCCTGACATCCTCCATAGCATCGGCAATGTCTATGGTGATCACATACCTCGGATACTCCCTGATGTATTTCGGCGGCGGGTCAGACCGTGACGGCGGAAGAAGGGGGAACCCCATTGGGGCGCTCCTGGCTATGATACTGGCGCCGATAGGGGCATCCCTTATCCAGATGGCAATCTCCCGTACCCGTGAATATGATGCCGATGAAGACGGGAGCAGGCTTACCGAAGATCCGCAGGCGCTGGCCAATGCCCTGCGTAAGATCGAAGCAGGCGTAGGGGAGCGCCCTCTGCGCCCGACGAATGCAACCCGTACGATGTCAGCTGTTATGATAGCGAACCCTTTTAATACCCGCACAGTGAGCCGGCTGTTTTCCACCCATCCTCCCACTGAAGACCGTATTGCACGCCTGGAGGAGATGCAGCGCGAGGTGTACGGCGAAAGTTCGGTGCAGGACCCTGCTGATGAACAGTATATGCAGCACTAGTCCGCGGTCCTTGGAGCTGGCGGCTATGCTGTGCTGTACCGGCCCGGCCACCGGGCAGCGGGCTGTGACCCATCCGGCCCTGCTGGCTGCGCTTCGCAGAAGCGGAACACGCGCAAACGGTTTTTAGCAAACATAGTGCGCGCATGTGCTACACTAATAACCGTTGCCCAGATGCGGTGCCCCGTATAGCAAGCTATCCGGCCTGCATTAAAGGGCTCCTGCGGATGTAGTTCATTGGTAGAACGACAGCTTCCCAAGCTGTAAAGGCGGGTTCGATTCCCGTCATCCGCTCCATAGATGTTTAGAGAAGCAAGTTATGAGTAATTGGGGTTTACCGCAAAAGATGTTTGAAACAGCCGTTGGCTTTTACCGTTTAAAAGTTCAACAAGTGAGCGCTGTAAAGGTATCTCTTTACCCTGGCGCAGCGTCTTTCTATCAAGGATACGCAACGAAGTTTGCCGGCTATGTTTGGAATCGGGTGTGAAAAGTGTAAAAATATGCCGCTCGGTTAGATGCATTTCATGGAAAAGAAGTTCCTTGTGCGTATGTTTACCGTTGTCGGGCCTGACCGTCCTGATAATTTTTCCAGTCGATAGTTCTATCTGATAGATTGTGCCGGTACCATTAAACATAAATGTTAGGATCCCATTATCCAAGGAAGCAGCTTCATATGAAAATGGTTCAGAAGTTTCCACTATCAATGTTTTCCCTGATGGCTCTTTTATGGGAATAAACGAATTTTCACCTGTTAACGTATTCCACTTCAATATCTCCCAACTAGCAGCGTACGAATCCTCTTTCTGGCTGGTAATACCGATACCGTAGACTACGTTATTAAGACTTGGCATTGTATCGTCAGAAACGGGAGTAAATCTGTCATCAGGATTTGCTATGGAAAATCCCTTTTCATCGGAGATTTTCCTTGAAATTCTTTGTAGTGTAAGCCGCTCGTGACTGTTCAGCATGAGGTTTTCCAGATCAAGTCCGTAAACCCCTGTATCACAGGAGGCTACTGTGTGAAAGGGGAAATGAACGATTTGATACAGTTGCGTTCCATCTGTATGGTCGAATACCTGCAGAATATTTTTGGGCTTGCCCGATACATTGTCGAATCCCTCATCGAACGTTGCTAGAGGTTTCCCATTTTTCTGCTCTATTATTTGGTTTTGTATATATGTCTTTCTGTTAGGGGTCACTATACCTGTGCTGCCGTTACTATTAAAAAAATAATCATTTTCATAATCTGAAAAGAACAGCCCTTTTTTAGTCCATAGTAATTTTTGCAGGCCCATACCTTTTGTATGGACTAAAGAATACGAGCCATTGTTACGGAGTAAGGCAACATATCCTGTTCTGCGGTCGTGCACCTTATCATATTCAGGATTGATGGCAATAGCAGCAACAACATCTTTTAGACTTGTCTGATCTGCTGATAGTACTTCAGGGTGGGCAGGCCCGCAACCGGTCGAAAGGATAAAAGAAAAGAATAAGCTAATTTTTAGCAGATGGCGGAGAAGAAGATCAACTTTTCCCCGCCATCTGTAAAGTAACTGTTCCGGAGCCATAGCAGCTTCTACCTTACTGTGGCATAAGTAACGGCTTTAGAGGAATCT
>ERZ773263.117-NODE-117-length-58903-cov-79.883462_pt1 | contig 58903 bp, 48 predicted proteins | sample MGYA00511076_ERZ773263 | MGnify/ENA primary metagenome ERZ773263 (study PRJEB29015, sample SAMEA2738155) | human oral metagenome | biome: human oral; feature: human-associated habitat; material: saliva | place: China | collected 2195 ... | reverse complement strand
ATCAGGGTGCCCGAAGCGAAGCGAGGGCGGGTGCCCCTGTAGGAACGAGGACGAACACTGCCCCTCCAGCCGTATCCCGATAGAAAAACATGCGGTGCGCCGCCCAGACACTGCATGGTAGGCTAGTGTTCAAATCATCTTCTCTCAAGGGCAAACAACGTTGAGCCCCTGAACGAGCGGACAAAGATGCAGCATATATTTCACGAGGAAGTGCCCCTATGCGTCGACAGAACACCCTACGAGCCCTCGCCGGGGCTCTACTCCCGCTGACCCTGGTGCTTAGCTCCTGCGCGTCCGGGCAACCCAGCGCCGGTTCCTCGGCTTCCGCTAACGCTGAGAAGGCGTATAGCGCCTCCACGGCACCGCAAAGTAATTCTGCATCTGCCACTGTTGATACGCAGGCTACAGAAAAAGTAAATGCGTTGATATCTACCTCTGATAACGTTGAACGTGCTTATCAGCGGCTTGCATCCGAATGTATGGTTTCCAAGGGATACCCTGACAGGAAGACCTATTACATGGTTGAAACGTTTCCTGTGAGGGACTTGCTTTCTCCACTGCCTCTAAGCGTGGAATATGCCAACAAATCTGGTTATCCCAGCCCTACCCCTCCGTCTCGTTATGCACATCTGGAAGACACAGTGAAAATGACTGATTCAGAAGCCCATGCATTTCACGGAGATAACGGAAAAGGCGGTTGCAGAGAAGAAGCTGAGCTGAAGTTATACGGTTCTGGAACTTTGGCAGGAACGCGGGAAGTAGTTACGGAGAAGCTACTGTCCTACATCCGTACTTCTGTCATCGATGGAGCATACTCGTCGCTGGACGATGAATGGGCACGTTGTATGGCTGAGCGTGGATACACCTATTCAAGTTCAGATATTGCATATGATGCGGTGCATGGAAAGCCTGCTGAGCGGCAAACAGCGATTGATGATGCGGCGTGTCGAGAGAAAATCAACTACGAGGAAAAAACTGAGCAGATACTAGACACCTATATGACCAAATTCCTCGAAAAGGAACAGGACTTCATCGAACAGGTGACTACCGCGAATAAAGCTGCTGAAGAGAACGCCCAAAAGATTCTGAGCTAGTCTTCAAAACTAGCCCACGTTGAGTAGGTGTTGAGGGGCGGTGTCGTCCGAAAGTGACATCAGGGTGCCCGAAGCGAAGCGAGGGCGGGTGCCCCTGTAGGAACGAGGACGAACACCGCCCCTCCTCATCTATCTCAGACTCATCTATCCCAGACAAACCCCACTCAAGCCAGCCCCTCCAGAAAGCGGGGGAGGGCGCCTTCACAGGCTAAGCGAGTATCCTAGAAGCTTCGTATCCCCGAACCGAAACGAGAAAAAGCGTGGAAATCCTGCTGTACGCTGTGGGCATTATCCTCATGGCAATCGCTATTGCCGTCTCGATTGCCCTGCACGAGGTGGGGCACCTGGTGCCCGCGAAGCTGTTCAATGTGCGCGTTCCGCAGTACATGATTGGCTTCGGCAAGACCGTGTTCTCTTTCCGCCGCGGCGAGACCGAGTACGGTTTCAAGGCAATCCCGTTGGGCGGCTACATTTCGATGATTGGCATGTACCCGCCGAGCCCCACCGAGGTGAAGGAGCACCATACGGAGGGTCATTCGGGGAGTACGAGCCCCTTCGCGTCCCTGGCTGAGGAGGCGCGTGCGGCGGACGCCGAGCGCATGCAGCCCGGCGACGAGAACCGCCTGTTCTATAAGCTGCCGGTGCTCAAGCGCATGGTGATTATGCTGGGCGGCCCGACCATGAACCTGCTGATTGGTGTTGTCTGCACGGCTATTTTGGTGTGTGGTTTCGGTACGGCGCAGGTGACGAATAAGGTTTCGGCGGTGTCTGAGTGCGTGCCGAGCGTGAGCGTGACCCATGATTCGATTAGCTACGGCGAGTGCACGGATAAGTCCACCCCCTCGCCCGCGAAGGCTGCCGGCGTGCAGGTGGGTGACCGCGTGGTTGCCGTGAACGGCACGTTGACGGGTTCGTGGGAGGCGGTGTCTTCGGCGATTCGTGCGGCGGGTTCTCGCCCGAGCACCCTGACGGTGGAGCGTAATGGTCAGCGCCTGGATCTGTCTGTGACCCCGGTTGAGATGATTCGCCCGGTCTCTGACGGTAAGGGCCAGTACGCGCGTGCCGAGGACGGCTCGATTGCGACGACCCGCGGCGGTTTCGTTGGCGTTTCCCCGTCGAGCGAGCTGGTGCCCGGTTCCATTACCGAGGTCCCCGGAATTGTGGGGGATACCCTCGCCAAGGTGGGCACCTCGATGCTTTCGCTGCCGCAGCGCGTGTGGGATCTGGCGGTGACCCTGGTGACCGGTGGTGAGCGTAGCGCCGAGTCGCCCGTGTCGGTGGTGGGTGTGAGCCGCATTGCCGGTGAGGTGACGGCCACCGATCGCATCGACCTGAAGTCGAAGGCCGCGATGCTGGTCTCGCTGGTGGCGAATATGAACCTGATGCTTTTCGCGTTCAACCTGATTCCGCTGTTGCCGCTGGACGGCGGCCACGTGCTGGGGGCCCTCTGGGAGGGTGCGCGTCGCTTCTTCGCGCGTCTGACCGGGCGTAAGGACCCGGGTCCGTTCGACCCGGTGAAGCTTCTGCCGCTGACCTACGTGGTGGCGGGTGCGTTCATCTTGATGTCGGTGGTGCTGATTATCGCCGACGTCGTCAAACCGATCACCCTTTTCTAAGGGGGATGTTTCGCTCTCTTCGCACTGCCTAAAAGATGTGATGTTACGCGCGGTAAGGGTACCCGTATTAGTGGTTTCTTTCGCGTCAGTGGCACAATAAAAAGCTGAAAGAAAGACGCATAACCGTCTTTCACAACTCATGTATGGAGGAAAACCTTGTCGGTCAGCCTTGGTATGCCGAAGCCCGCTCCCGCGGTTCTGTCGCCGCGCCGTAAAACCCGCCAGTTCAAGGTGGGCTCCGTGGGTGTTGGCTCTGAATCTCCGATTTCCGTGCAGTCGATGACGACCACGAAGACCCACGACATTGGTGCGACCCTGCAGCAGATTGCAGAGCTGACCGCTGCCGGCTGCGATATCGTGCGTGTGGCCTGCCCGACCGATAAGGACGCCGAGGCTCTGCCCATCATCGCCAAGCAGTCCCGCATCCCGGTGATTGCCGACATCCACTTCCAGCCGAAGTACGTGTACGCCGCTATTCAGGCTGGCTGCGGTGCCGTGCGCGTGAACCCGGGTAACATCCGTAAGTTTGACGACCAGGTCAAGGAAATCGCTCAGATGGCTTCGGACCACGGCACTTCTCTGCGCATCGGCGTGAACGCCGGTTCGCTGGATAAGCGCCTGCTGGAGAAGTACGGCAAGGCCACCCCGGAGGCTCTGGTGGAGTCCGCCGTGTGGGAGGCTTCGCTCTTCGAGGAGCATGGCTTCCACGACTTCAAGATTTCCGTGAAGCACAACGATCCCGTCGTGATGGTGGAGGCGTACCGCCAGCTGGCTGAGCGCGGCGACTGGCCGCTGCACCTGGGCGTGACCGAGGCCGGTCCGGCGTTCCAGGGCACCATTAAGAGCTCGGTGGCGTTCGGTATTCTGCTGTCTGAGGGTATCGGCGACACGATTCGCGTGTCCCTCTCCGCTCCTCCGGTGGAAGAGGTGAAGGTAGGCTCGAAGATTCTGGAGTCGCTGAACCTTCGCCCCCGCAAGCTGGACATCGTGTCCTGCCCCTCCTGCGGTCGTGCGCAGGTGAACGTGTGGGAGCTGGCCGAGAACGTGACCAAGGGCCTGGAGCATATGAAGGTTCCGCTGCGCGTGGCCGTGATGGGTTGCGTGGTGAACGGTCCGGGTGAGGCTCGCGAGGCCGACCTGGGTGTGGCATCCGGTAACGGTAAGGGCCAGATTTTCGTGAAGGGCGAGGTCATCAAGACCGTGCCCGAGGATCAGATCGTTGAGACTCTGATTGAGGAAGCAACCCGCATTGCCGCCGAGATGGAAGCTTCGGGCGAGTACGTTCCCGAGGGTTCCCCGGCCGTTTCGGTGAGCTAATCGGTTAGCCCCAAACCCCTAAAATTCATGCACGCGAAGGCGTCCTCCACGCGAGGGCGCCTTCGCTGTTTTTCTTCATCCCGGCTGATTTCTTCGTCCCGTGGAAGAAACCAGGTCGCCGAAGGTGCTTTGCCCGGCGGCGACAGCGTATTCTTGGAGTACGCGCTTTTGGGCGCGTGTATCCGCTCACTCTCACCCGTTATCCGTTCATGTTCACTCATTTTTTCTCCCGCTCTCCCTTCCGCCGCAGGCCGCGGCACACACAGGAGGCCCCTCCCATTCCCGAGCCGCACGACCCCTTGAAACACCAGGTGTTCGTCCTGGATACGCACTGGCGCGACGGCCTGGAGGAGATTCTCTTCGGGGACCCGATTCCGAACCTGTACCCCATCGAGCACTACGCGGCCGTTCCGCTACCCAAGTCGGCTCCGCGCATCCCCCTGCAGCACTACCAGGGGTTCGTGGGGTGCGCCCGTGGCGACACGCTGTGCTGCGTGGTGCTGGTGGGCTCGAACGTGGTGCCGGTGCGCCTGTGCTGCGCCTACGAGGAGGTTCCCGGAGGCAGTGATTGCGCCGAGGAGGGGAGCATCGGCACGCTGCACCGTGACGCCCTGGCCCAGCTGCTGTTGCAGGTGGGGGCGCGCACGGACTCGATTTTTGGCGAGAGCGATTACGTGATGCCCCTGTGGGAGCGGATGCAGCAGATGGCGGAGGAGACGGAGAGGCCTTCCTCGAGCGTTCCGCTGCTACACCTGATTCAGCCGAGCCTGAGCGATGTCTACGATCCGCGCACGCGCGTGCTTTCGGAACGGCCCGTGCAACCGCTACTCTACCTGCCCCCGGAGGAGGACCTCTCTGCCCTCTACGAGGCGCCCCTGCCCTCCCTGCCGGAGAACCTGCCGCCCCCGCAGGATCCGCTGGAGCTTGACCGCCCGGTCGAGAGTGTGGGCTACGCGCGCCTGGCCACCGTGGAGGATGAGGAGCGGCTGCTGGTCGCGGCGGCCGCCATGTTCACCGAGGAGGTGGGCTTCGACCCGATTGCCCGCTACGGTGACGGCTACCGCGCCCGCTTGCACGGGCTGATTCGCGCGAAGCGGTGCGCTATCGTGACGGACGCCTCCGGCCGCGTAATTTTTAAGGCGGACGCGGGCATCGCGAGCCTGGACACCGCGCAGGTGCAGGGCGTGTGGATGCACCCGGACTACCGCGGCCTGGGCCTGGCAAAGCCCTTCTTCGCGGCGGCCTCGCGGGTGCTGCAGCGCCGCTACAGGCACCTGAGTCTCTACGTGAACGACTACAACGCGGCGGCGGTGGCCCTGTACAGCGGCACCGGTTGGGTGCCGATTGGCCGGTTCTCAACCATCATCTTTGAGAATTAGCCGCTCGGACGGTTGCGGGGCACCGCGCCGCCGTTCCCGGGCTTTACGAAAACGCTATAGAATTAAAGACGACTGTGCCCTCCGGCGGGCGTGCCGCCCGTGCGAGAGGCACCCAGACTTCACCTACCGACCTTTTCAAGGAGAATCGTGGTACTTCGCCTTTCCAATCTCTTCGTGCGCACCCTGCGCGAGGATCCCGTAGATGCCGAGGTCGCCAGCCACAAGCTGCTGGTTCGCGCCGGTTACATTCGCCGAGCCGCTCCCGGCGTGTACACCTGGCTGCCTCTGGGCCTGAAGGTACTGCGCAAGGTCGAGAACATCATTCGCGAAGAGATGGATGCCATCGGCGCGCAGGAGGTGCACTTCCCCGCGCTACTGCCCCGCGAGCCCTACGAGGCCACGAACCGCTGGGATGAGTACGGCGATAACCTCTTCCGCCTCAAGGACCGCAAGGGCGCCGACATGCTGCTGGCCCCCACCCACGAGGAAATGTTCACCCTGCTGGTCAAGGACCTGTACTCCTCCTACAAGGACCTGCCGGTCTACCTGTACCAGATTCAGACCAAGTACCGCGACGAGGCGCGCCCCCGCGCCGGCCTGCTGCGCGGCCGCGAGTTCGTCATGAAGGACTCCTACTCCTTCAACATTGACGACGAGGGCCTGAACGAGGCGTACATGGCTCACCGCGCCGCCTACCAGCGCATCTTCAAGCGCCTGGGCCTGGAGATTGTCATCGTGACCGCACAGTCCGGTGCGATGGGCGGCTCCCGCAGCGAGGAGTTCCTGCACCCGACCCCCATCGGCGAGGACACCTTCGTACGTTCGGCCGGCGGCTACGCGGCAAACGTCGAGGCCGTGACCACCGTGGTCCCCGAGGAAATCGAGATCACCGAGTCCACCCCGGCGGCAATCGTCGTGGACACCCCCGAATCCGCAACCATCGAGACTCTCGTCGAGCGCATGAACGAGCTGCACTCCGAGAAGCTCGAGGGTACCCTGGAAGCCTCCCAGACCCTCAAGTGCTTCCTCGGCACCGTCATCACCCCCTCCGGCGAGCGAAAAGTCTTCGCCGTGGGCGTTCCCGGCGACCGCTCCGTGGACCTGGGCCGCGTCGAGGTCAACATTGGCGCCCTGCTGGGCATCGGCGGCGAGGTCGAGGTCGAGGCGGCCAGCGAGGAGGACCTGAAGGCCTACCCGCAGCTGGTCAAGGGCTACATTGGCCCCGGCCTGAGCCTGGATGCGCCCCTGCTTGGCGCTCACTCCGAGGACGAGGACGCCGCGGTTTCCGCAACCGGCATCCCCTTCTTCGTGGACCCGCGCGTGGTGCGCGGTACCCGCTGGGTGACCGGCGCGAACGAAGAGGGCAAGCACGTGGCGAACCTGGTCTTCGGCCGCGACTTCACCGCCGACGGCGTGCTGGAGGCCTGCGAGGTGCGCGAGGGTGACCCGGCACCGGACGGCTCCGGCGAGCTGGTGGCAGCCCGCGGCATCGAGATGGGCCACATCTTCGCCCTGGGCCGCAAGTACGCAGAGTCCCTGGGCCTGAAGGTTCTGGACCAGAACGGCAAGCTGCAGACCGTGACCATGGGCTCCTACGGCGTGGGCGTGACCCGCGCGCTGGCCGCCGTCGCCGAGGGCAACCACGACGATAAGGGCCTGATCTGGCCGCGCAACCTGGCCCCGGCCGACGTGCACATCGTCGTCACCGGCAAGGATGAGGCTTCTCACTCCTACGCCGACGAGCTGAGCGCCTCCCTCGAGGCCGCCGGCGTGCAGGTTCTGCTGGACGACCGCCCCAAGACCAGCCCCGGCGTGAAGTTCGGCGACGCCGAGTTGCTGGGCGTTCCGACCATCCTGGTGATTGGCCGCGGCTTCAAGGACGGCGTGCTCGAGCTGAAGGATCGCCGTAGCGGCGAGGCTCGCGAGATTTCCGCTGAGAACGCGGTGGCTGAGGTCATCGCAGAGGTCAAGGGGGAGTAGCCGTGGCGTACAAGCCGAAGCGTTCCGGAACCAAGAAGAGCGCCCCGAATGCGCGCGCTCGCCGCGCCGCATCCCGCGCCGCGAACGGTGTGAACACCTCGCGCGCCCGCGCCGAGCGTGAGCCCGTGGTGGAGGCGCCGGTGCGCGTGGGCACCCGCGCGATCCGCGAGGAGGAGGTTGCCGAGGCGATCGCCCCCGTCCTTACGGAGTTCTCGCTCGTGCTGGAGGGCCTGAAGATTTCGGGCCCGGCGGCGAACCGTACCGTGAAGATTACGGTGGACTACACCGCCGAACGTACCGATTCGCTGTCGCTGGATTCCCTCGCGGAGATTTCCGGTGCGATTTCGGGTGCACTCGATCGTGCGGATGAGAACGACGAGTTCTTCCCCTACGAGCTGGAGGTTTCCTCGCCGGGCGCGACCCGCCCGCTGAAGGAGCGCCGCCACTGGGAGCGCGCCCGCACCCGCCTGGTTGCGGTCACCGCGCCCGACGGCACCGAGTACCTGGCCCGCCTCCTCGAGGTGCAGGATGAGGGCCCGGTCCTGGCGCGTAAGAAGAACACCAAGAAGGGGCAGAAGGAGTCGTACCACGAACCGGCTTTGGTTGCGTGGGAAAATATCGGTTCTGCGCATGTCGAAATTGACTTCAATTCTCCGGTTGAACCGGTAGAATAGAGACACTAAAGCTCTAGGCACGGGCTGTTCCGTGCCGGGTATATACCGTTCGGGAGCCGGGGCGCGGAGAGCGTCCCGGCGCCGTGCTAACTGGGAAAGGCTGAAAAGCGTGGAGGATATTAAAACTATTGACCTGGGCGCACTGCGCGCATTGGCGAAGCAGCGCTCTCTCGTCATGGAGGAGCTCTTCACCCTGGTTGAGAACGCCCTGCTGCTCGCGTACCTGAAGCAGCCCGGCGCCATCAAGGGTTCGCGTGCCGTCATCGACCGCACCACCGGCGAGTTCGTGATTCTCGCCCCGGAGCTCGATGAGAACAACCAGAAGATCGACGAGTTCGACGACACCCCGAACAACTTTGGCCGTATCGCCGCCGCCACCGTGCGCCAGGTGCTGTCCCAGCGTCTGCGCGACGCCGAGGACGCCTCCGTGCTGGGTGAGTTCAAGGACCGCGAGGGCACCCTGGTGTCCGGCGTGGTTCAGCAGGGCAACAACCCCCGCATGGTCCAGGTCGACCTGGGCACCGTCGAGGCCGTTCTGCCCGGTAACGAGCAGGTTCCCGGCGAGAAGTACCCGCATGGCACCCGCCTGCGCGCCTACCTGGTGGAGGCACGCCGCGGCCCCAAGGGCCCCTCGATCGTGATTTCCCGTTCGCACCCGAACCTGGTGCTGCGCCTGTTCGAGCACGAGGTCCCCGAGATTTCCGAGGGCCTGGTCACCATTAACTCCATCGCCCGCGAGGCCGGCCACCGCTCGAAGATTGCCGTTTCGGCAAAGAACCCGACCATCAACGCTAAGGGCGCCTGCATCGGCGATATGGGCGCCCGTGTGCGCGCCGTGGCCGCCGAGCTGAACGACGAGAAGATCGACATTGTTGACTACTCGACCGACCCGGCAACCTTCATTGCTGCGGCGCTGTCCCCGGCCAAGGTCACCGAGGTAATCATCGCGAACCCGCGCGAGTACTCCGCCCGTGCCGTGGTGCCGGATGACCAGCTATCCCTGGCCATCGGTCGCGAGGGTCAGAACGCCCGCCTGGCCGCGAAGCTGACCGGCTGGCGCATCGACATTCTCTCCGAATCGAAGTACGCCCAGGTGCGTGCCGAGGAAGAGGTCGCCGCGCGCGTGGCTCGTAGCCTCGCCGAGGAAGCCGCCGCCGAACAGGCCGGCGAAGAGGCAGAGGCAGCAGCCGTTGAGGCGGCCGCCGACGCCGAGTAAGGCAGACCAGCAGCCGTCCGCGTAAACCGCGGAGGGGAGGTAGGCGCAGGGCGCCGGGGTCTCCCCCGGCGCCCTGCGCCTACCTCACATTTTTACCCACAAAAATCAAAAACGGGATACACTATTAAGATGTGCCGGAACACACCGGACGCTCTCGCGCGCCCTGGATTCGCTCCGGCTCAGGCATTAAACGCACACCGTATCGGGCTCCGACAGAACATAAGGAGGGCAGAGCCGTGACCCAACCGGTCCCCAGCGAACCCTCCGTTCGACCGCCGATTCGCACCTGCGTTGGGTGCCGCACTCGCGATGAACGGCGAAACCTGCTGCGCATCGTGAGCGTTCAGTCCGCCTCCGATGAGGCCGGCACCCCGCGATATCTACCCGATACCGCGGGAACGATGCCCGGGCGAGGCGCTTGGATTCACCCGAGCGAAGCGTGCGTGGCCGCTCTTGAGAAGAAGAACGGCCTGGCCCGCGCCTTCAAGAGGGCGGTACCCGCCGCCGCGTTGAAGGCCTGCTGCGAGCAGATTCGAGCCGTCCTGACGGCGCGCGAGTCCTCGCCAGAAGCCGCACCCGGCACCGTATAGCCCCTGTTAGTCAACGAGTTTGACGACTTCTTATCTGAAAGCGAGTCAGAAAACTGATGGATATCTAATGAGTGCCGCGAAATGAGTACCTTCCCGTGCTCACCCACCGGTAACTTCACGAATTGGCGTGCCCCTTGGCGCGCACCCCGTACACATTAGAGTCCGCACCTATCCCGGTGCGGACCGGGATAGGAGAAAATTTGGCTCAGCCTCGAGTACACGAGTTTGCTAAAGAGGTAGGCGTACCTTCCAAGGAAGTTATCGCCAAGCTCAAGGAGATGGGCGAGTTCGTTAAGAGCTCCTCCTCCACCCTGAACCCCATGGTGCTGAAGAAGCTGCGCGCGGCGTACCCCGCCAAGCAGTCCGCTCCCGCGGCAGAGGCCAAGGCAGCTAAGCCGGCTCCCAAGCCGGCCGCGAAGCCCGCCGCCGCAAAGCCGGCAGCCCCCAAGCCTGCAGCCGCACAGTCGGCCCCCAAGCCCGCAGCGAAGCCCGGCGCCAAGCCGGCCGCTCCGAAGCCGGCCGCAAAGTCTGCAGCACCCAAGCCCGGTGGCCCCCGCCCCGGCAACAACCCCTTTGCCCCGCAGCAGGGTATGGCCCGCCCCGAGGCCGCTCCGAAGCCGGCAGCACCCAAGCCCGCCGCTCCGAAGCCCGGCCCCAAGCCCGGCCCGCGCCCCGGTAACAACCCCTTCGCACCCCAGCAGGGCATGAAGCGCAACGATTCCCAGCGTTCCGGCGGTCCCCGCCCGGCACGCAACGGTCGTCCCGGTGGTAACGGTGGCCCCCGCCCCGGCGGCAACGGCGGCCCCCGCCCCGGTGGTAACGGCGGTCCCCGTCCCGCCGGTGGCGCACGTCCTGGTGCGCAGCGTTCCTCCGGTGGCGCACGCCCGAACCCCTCGATGATGCCGAAGGTATCCAACGTTGGTGGCGGCGCATCCGGCTCCAACAACGGTGGCGGTAACGGCGGCGGCGCACGTCGCGGTAACGGCGGCGGCTTCAACCGCGGTCCGGGTCGTCCCGGCCCCGGCGGCCGCGGCAACGCCCAGGGCGCATTCGGTCGCGGCGGCTCCAAGCGTAAGGGCCGCAAGTCCAAGGCAGCTCGCCGCCACGAGCAGGAGCAGCTGAACGCACCGGCACCCGGTGGCGTGGTTGTTCCTCGCGGCGACGGCTCGACCGAGATTCGTCTGCGTCGCGGCGCCTCCATCATGGACTTCGCCGAGAAGATTGGCGCAAACCCGGCCTCGCTGATTACGGTGCTCTTCCACCTGGGCGAGATGGCTACCCAGACTCAGTCCCTCGACGAGGACACCTTCGAGCTGCTGGGCGCCGAGCTGGGCTACGTCATCAAGATTGTGTCCCCCGAGGACGAGGAGCGCGAGCTGCTCGAGTCCTTCGACATCAACCTCGAAGCAGAGCTTGAGGCTGAGGGCGAGGACGTTCTCGAGATTCGTCCCCCGGTCGTGACCGTCATGGGTCACGTCGACCACGGTAAGACCCGCCTGCTGGACGCTATCCGTCACACCAACGTTATCGAGGGTGAGGCCGGCGGCATTACCCAGCACATCGGTGCGTACCAGGTCCACACCACCGTCGAGGGCGAAGACCGCGCCATCACCTTCATCGATACCCCCGGTCACGAGGCGTTCACCGCTATGCGTGCCCGCGGTGCGAAGGTTACCGACGTGGCCATCCTCGTGGTCGCAGCGGATGACGGCGTGATGCCCCAGACCGTTGAGGCACTGAACCACGCCCAGGCAGCTAACGTGCCGATCGTGGTGGCCGTGAACAAGATTGATAAGGAAGGCGCCTCCCCGGAGAAGATCCGTGGCCAGCTGACCGAGTACGGCCTGATCCCCGAAGAGTACGGTGGCGACACCATGTTCGTGGACGTCTCCGCACGCAACGGCACCAACATCGACGAGCTGCTGGAGGCGGTCACCCTGACCGCCGACGTGCTCGAGCTGACTGCTAACCCGAACAAGGAAGCCCGCGGCGTGGCCATCGAGGCCAACCTGGACAAGGGCCGCGGTGCGGTTTCCACCGTCCTGGTTCAGTCCGGTACCCTGCGCGTTGGCGACGCCATTGTTGCCGGTGTGGCACACGGCCGCGTCCGTGCAATGTTCGACGAGAACGGCCAGGCCGTGAAGGAAGCCGGCCCCTCCCGCCCCGTGCAGGTGCTGGGTCTGTCCACCGTGCCGCGCGCAGGTGACACCTTCCTCGCCACCGAGGAAGAGCGCACCGCCCGCCAGATCGCTGAGAAGCGTGAGGCAGCCGACCGTAACGCCCAGCTGGCTAAGCGTCGTAAGCGCGTCACCCTGGAGTCCTTCGACGCCGCCGTGGCCGAGGGCAAGATGGATACCCTGAACCTGATCATCAAGGGTGACGTCTCCGGTGCCGTGGAAGCACTGGAAGAGTCCCTGATGAAGATCGACGCCGGTGGCGACGAGGTTCAGCTGCGCGTCATCCACCGCGGTGTGGGTGCTATTACCCAGAACGACGTGAACCTGGCAACCGTGGACAACGCGGTAATCATCGGCTTCAACGTCCGCCCGGCAGAGCGCGTGGCCGAGCTGGCCGACCGCGAGGGTGTCGAGATGAAGTTCTACTCGGTCATCTACCGTGCGATCGAAGACATCGAGCAGGCCGTCAAGGGTATGCTCAAGCCCGAATACGAGGAGGTCGAGCTCGGCTCGGCAGAGATCCGCGAGGTCTTCCGCTCCTCCAAGTGGGGCAACATCGCAGGTTCGATTGTCAAGGACGGCGTCATCAAGCGCAACGCCAAGGCTCGCCTGGTGCGCGATGGCTCCGTGGTGGCGGACAACCTCACCATCGAGTCGCTGCGTCGCTTCAAGGACGACGCCACCGAGGTGCGCGAAGGCTTCGAGTGCGGTATTGGCCTCGGCTCCTTCAACGACATCAAGGAAGGCGACATTATCGAAACCTGGGAGATGCGCGAGAAGCCGCGCGTCTAAGGCTCCCATGCTGATGCGCCCGTGACCCGCACCCAGCCCGCAGGTACCCGGTTCCGTGACCGGAAGCCCGCGAGCGGGGGAGCGGGGGCGGGCGCTTTCCGCATCCTGCCCTAAACCCCTAGAATTTTTGTATCTAGAATTACTGCCTCGAGGTACCGACATCTTGAGGCGACCGCCCGCCCCGCTAAGGAATACACCGGAACCAACCGGGACCAGCCGGAACCCGGGCGGCCCCATCAACCGCAGACAAGGAGAGACACATGGCTGACGCAGCCCGCGCGGCACGACTTGCAGACCGCATCAAGGTCATCGTGGCGAAGGCCCTCGAGCGCCGAGTGAAGGACCCCCGCCTCGGCTTCGTGACCGTCACCGACGCCCGCGTGACCAACGACCTGCAGCACGCAACCATTTACTACACCGTGCTCGGCTCCGAAGAGGACGCCGCCAACACCAAGAAGGCTCTCGAATCGGCTAAGGGTATTCTGCGTTCGGAGGTGGGTAAGAACATCACCGCGCGCCTGACCCCGACCCTGACCTTCGTGGCCGACGAGGTGCCCGAGAACGCCTTCCACATTGAGTCCCTGCTGCGCGAGACCCGCGAGCGCGACGCTAAGCTGGCCGCCGCCGCCGAGGGCGCGCAGTACGCCGGCGACGCCGACCCCTACAAGAAGGACGAGGACGAAGCGGACGAGGACGCCTAAGTGGCCAAGAAGCAGCCCCAGGGCCCCTCGGGCCTGATGGTTATCGATAAGCCCGCCGGGATGAGCAGCCACGACGTGGTTTCGCGGATGCGCCGCATCGCCGGAACCCGACGGATCGGCCACGCCGGTACCCTGGATCCGGCCGCGACCGGCGTGCTGATTCTGGGCGTGAACAAGGCGACGAAGCTGCTGACCTACCTGGTCGGCCAGGACAAGACCTACGACGCCACGATTCGCCTGGGCGTCGAGACGCTGACCGAGGACGCCGAGGGCGAGCACACCGCCGCCCACCCCGAGGCCGTGGAGGCCCTGACCGCCGTGGGCCCCGAGCAGATGCGTGCGCGCATCCTGGAGGCGGTGGCCGGCCTGCGCGGTGACATTATGCAGGTTCCTTCCGCGGTGTCCGCCATCAAGATCAACGGGGTGCGTTCCTACGCGCGCGTGCGCGGCGGCGAGGAGGTTGAGCTTCCCGCCCGCCCGGTGACCATCAGCGAGTTCACGGTACATTCCGTAACTGCCGGTTTCGCCGAGTACGTCGTCGAGGACCCCGAGGGAGAGCACATGGCGACCTCGGTTCCCGTCGTGGACTGCGAGGTCACGGTTTCGTGCTCCTCGGGCACCTATATTCGTGCCCTGGCCCGTGATTTGGGTAAGGCCCTGGGCACTGGCGGTCACCTGACGGCGCTGCGCCGAACCCGTGTGGGCGCGGTGCGCCTGCAGGACGCGGCCGACCTGGCCGAGCTGACGGCGCGCCGCGAGGCCTCCGAGGGCCCCCTCGAGGATCTGCCCCTGCTACCCCTGGAAGAGGCCGCCCGCCGTATTTTCGGGGCCCGCGAGCTCAGCGCAGCCGAGGCGAGCGATATTTCCTACGGGCGCCGTATTAGCCCCAGCGGCGATGGCACCGTGGTCAAGCGTTCCGCCCACGCGAGCGCCGATGAGCAGGGCGCGATTCAGCACGCCAGCGTCGAGGGTATCGTGGCGGGTTTTGCCCCTGATGGCACCTTGGTGGCCCTGCTGGAGAACAAGATGCAGCGTGGGAAGGTGCAGGCCGCCCCGGTGCTGGTTTTTGAGGCGAACCGCTCCTTCGACTAGGAAACTTATCCTAGGGCGCTTATCGGATAGCCCGCCTTTCGGCGCCTCCCCGCTCGCTCGGGGAACCCCTCACACTCGGGGCCCTGCCCCTACACACAGCCAAACACTCGCAGACGCCCCGCGCGGGGCGCCCAACTCAAGGAGAGAACATGAGCGAGAACCTGACGCCCTCCGAGCGTAACGTCTCGAAGGCCGCCGCAGAAAAGGCCGCAGAGCGCGAGGCCGCGCAGAAGACCTCGCAGGCCGAACCGCACACCGCCCCGGTTCCCCGGGTGAAGGGCACCGCCGGTGCCGCCGAGCAGGAGACCAATATTTCGGCGGCGAAGGCCCCCGAGGGCGTGCGCGTGAGCCCTTCGGCCTCCGCGAAGCCCACCGCCTCCAAGGCCGAGAAGAAGGCAGACAAGAAGGCCGAAAAGAAGGCGACCCGCGAGGCTTTCGCCCGCCCCCAGAGCATCGAGGAGGCGGCAAAGCCGCAGAACCGCGCGGCCTTCCGCGCGGCCGTGGCCCTGTACGGCCTGTTCATGATTGCCTACGGCCTGTGGCAGGTCTTCGGCGGTGTGTCGGCCGTGCCCGACGCCCCGACCGATTTCGCTAACTCATCGGTGCAGTCGAACTACGTCTTCTTCGCCTCGACCTACGTGGGCGTGGGCCTCTCCTTCGTGTTCATCGCCCTGAAGTTCAAGTGGGTGAACATGCTGGCCTTCTCGTGCCTGGTGGTGTTCCTGGGCGGCGTGGGCCGCATCCTGTCCTGGGTGAACTTCGGCACCCCGAACTGGATTCTTATTGTGCTGATGGTGACCGAGCTGGTCATCCCGCCCTGCCTGCTGGTGTGGTACGGCTGGATCAACAAGTCCAACGCAATCCGCCAGGAGATGCTTAACGCATCCCGAACCCAGCTCGCCGCGGCTGCCAAGGGCCGCAAGTAGGCTCGTATGCGCCCGGGAGGGCCCCGAGAGGGGCTCGTCCCGGGCTTTTTCGGGGCGCTTGCCGAGTCCCCGTTCCATTCTCTAGCGATGAGTGCTCGCTAATTCTTTATCCTGCCGCCCGTGGTCTAGGATGGAGAGGTACATTTAACTTTTCAGGAGAGCCCGTGACCCTCTACACCGCTTTGAGCGACGTCCCCGCCGGCTATGGCCCCTCGGTCGTGACCATCGGCAACTTTGACGGCGTGCACCGTGGGCACGCCCGCGTGATTTCACGCGTGGTGTCCCTCGCTGAGGAGCACGGTCTGCGCTCCATCGCGGTCTCGTTCGACCCGCACCCCATTCAGGTGCACCGCCCCGAGGTAGCCCACCACGACATCATGAGCCAGGGCGCTCGCCGCCACTACATGTGCCTGCTGGGCCTGGATGACTACCTGCTGCTGCACTACAGTCTGGAATTCGCGCAGCAGACCCCCGAGGAGTTCGTGAAGACCACCTTCGTGGACGGCCTCAACGCCCGCTACGTGGTGATTGGTGACGACGTGCGCTTTGGCCGTAACAACTCGGGCGACCTGAACACGATGCGTGAGCTGGGGGAGAAGTACGGCTTCGAGGTCGTGGTCGTGGAGGACCTCATGGTGGACGAGAACACCCGCTGCTCCTCGACACGCATCCGCCAGCTGTTGCTGGAGGGCGACATGCCGGCCGCGACCGAGCTGCTGGGCCGCCACCACATGATGGCCGGCGAGGTTGTGCACGGTCTGGCGCGTGGCCGCGAGCTGGGCTTCCCGACCGCGAACCTGGACTTTGAGGCGCGAGGCCTGCTCCCCGCGGACGGCGTGTACGCCGGCTGGCTCGTGGACGAGGTAGGTACCCGCCACCCCTCCGCTATTTCGGTGGGTACGAACCCGACCTTTGACGGCATCGAGCACCGCCAGGTGGAGGCGCACGTGATCGACCGCCCCGAGGAACGCGTGGAAGACTTCAACCTGTACGGTCAGCACGTGCTCATTGAGTTCGTGAAGCGACTGCGCCCCATGGTGGCCTACACCGGAGTGGAGGCGCTAATCGAGCAGATTAACGACGACGTGGCCAAGACCCGCGAGGTGCTGGCGGAGGACGCGAAGACCTACTGCCCGCCGGAGCGTTCCGTGCGGGCCGAAAAGGATTCCGAGAAGAAGGTCGAGGCGGAGAGTCTCGAGGCGTAGGCTGCGGGTCGCATCCGGCACCTCACGCATAGAACGCTTGAACCCCGGCGGCAGGTTTCGTACCTGCTGCCGGGGTTTGTCGTACCCGCAGGGGCCCGGCGCCCGCTGAGCCCTAGTGTCCGCAGGGGCCCGGTGCTCGAGCGTTCTCAGCCCCTCGCGAGACCGGGGACGCGAAGGGGCAAAGTTAAGAGAAGATAGAGTCATGGAAAAAATGAACGTCGAATCCTTCAACCTTGACCACCGCGCCGTTAAGGCCCCCTACGTGCGCATCGCCGACCGTAAGGTGCTGCCCGGTGGCGACACCCTCATCAAGTACGATATCCGCTTCACCCAGCCGAACACCGCGCACCTGGAAATGCCGACCGTGCACTCCATCGAGCACCTGAGCGCCGAGCACATGCGCAACCACACCGACCGCCTGATCGATTTCTCCCCGATGGGCTGCCAGACCGGCTTCTACGCGCTGACCCTGGGCCTGGAGCCCGAGGAGTTCTTCCCGATTCTGGAGGCGACCCTCAACGATATCCTCAACGCGACCGAGGTTCCGGCGGCGAATGAGGTGCAGTGCGGTTGGGGCGCCAACCACACCCTCGAGGGTGCGCAGGCTGCGGCTCGCGAGTTCCTCGCGGCACGCGATGAGTGGGCGCAGGTGATGGCGTAGTGAGCGCACAGATTCCTGACGCTTTCGCATCCGCCTTCAATCCGGTGGACTTTGACCCGAACGCTTTCGACCCGGCTGAGGCGTTCAACAGCATGTTTGAGCTGATGGACGGCATGTCCAACGCCATCATCATTCAGGTTGCCATGGACGAGGAGCTCGCACCCTTCCTAAAGGTGACCGAGGAGCTGCAGCCCTCCTTCACCGAGGGCGCGGCGGTATTCCACCCGCGCTACCTGCAGGTGGGTGAGGACCAGGTTCCACTGCTGCTGGTTCGCTCCAAGATCGGTCTGGTGAATGCGGCGAGCGCCGTGACCGAGGCGATTAGCTACGCCTCAAACTGCCTGGGCGTCATCAGCGCAGGTACCGCCGGTGGCCTGGCGCGCGGCATTAACGTGGGCGACGTGCTGATCGGCGAGAACTACACCTACACTGACGCGGACGCGACCGCGTTCGGTTACGCGCGCGGCCAGGTTCCGGGCATGCCCGAAAGCTACGACGGCCAGGCGGATGAGTGGCAGGACGCCCTGGAGCACGCCCTGGCCGCCCTGGAGCCTGCGCGCACCGCCGAGAAGGCCGAGGGCTCGTGGGAGGTGCGCCGCGGCCAGATGCTTGCGGGTAACTCCTTCGTGACCGCCCACAACGTCAAGGACACCCGCGAGGCCTTCGAGGGCGCCATCAGCACCGACATGGAGACCACCGCCATTGCGCAGGTCTGCCACAACTACGAGATCCCGTTTATCGGGGTGCGTTGCGTGTCTGATCTGTGCGGCCCGGAGGCTGACCAGGACTTCCACCTCTCCGTGGATGTTGTGGCCCCCCGCTCGGCGCGTTACGCCCTGCAGCTGGCCGCAGAGCTGTGGACCGAGGCTGAGCTGGAGGACCTGGAGCTGGCTCTCTAAAGCTCTAGAACTAACAATCCAGAGCATGCGGTAAGTGCCGGGGCGTGAACCTGACGGGTTTGCGCCCCGGTTCTTTTGTGCCGGTTTTTGTACGCCACTCTTTCTGTGCCGGTCCTTTTGTGCCGGTCCTTTTGTACTGGTTTTTGTGCCCCAGTCTTTTTGCGATCAGGCACTTTGACGTATCCGGTCCGTAAGAAATGCAGAAATATTAACCGCGGTGAATATACATTCTGTGTGTCGTGGAGTACTATAAATGAGGAAACTATCCGATCTCACAGAGGAGTACGTCGTGAAGTTCTGCCCGACTCTCGCCTCCGTCACCGGTCTGCTCGGTGGCTACAAGGTTGCATCGAGCACCGGCATCCGCCCGCTCGGTGGCGCTGTCCTGGCACTGTGCGGTGCCGTGGCTTACAAGAATTGGAAGCGTAAGGCTGGCGCAGGCCGTGCCACCTTCCTCACCGCTCTCTACCTCGGCGCGTTCGGCGCCGCTCATCCGCTCGCCAAGAAGATTGGCGCGTGGCCTGCAGTCTACACCGTGACTGCTGTAACCGCTCTGTCCTCCATCATCATTGGACGCAAGCGACAGAAGTAGTCTTTGAATAAAAGACGGCGGAAAGGCAACGTTGCCTTCCCGCCGTCTTTTGTATTCCCACCCACCGTACCGGTTGGGTGGGGATGCGACGGGGCGACGCGCGAAGGCAACACCTTCTCGCAACGCCCCATCACTCGATGGGGAGTGAATACCGCGACGTCGACCGGCGCCGCACGTAATGTGCAAGACATACCCGCCACAAGCGGGCAACCCCCACGAGGTAAAGGAAAATGGCACAAACCAACCCGACCCCGGACGCATCGGTAACGCGCCCCGAGAATGGACAGCTCTCGCGCGGCCTCTCCCTGCGCCACATTATGTTCATCGCCCTTGGTTCGGCCATCGGCACGGGTCTGTTCTACGGCTCCGCTTCCGCGATTCAGCTGGCCGGCCCCTCCGTACTGCTGGCCTACGTCATCGGCGGCGCGGCGGTGTTCATGGTGATGCGTGCGATGGGTGAGCTCGCCCTGGCGCACCCGGTCGCCGGCGCGTTCTCCGAGTACGCGACCCTCTACCTGGGCCGTTGGGCCGGTTTCGTGACCGGCTGGACCTACGCCCTAGAAATGGCGCTGGTGGCTGTCGCGGACGTGACCGCCTTCGCCGTGTATATGAAGTTCTGGTTCCCGGACAGCCCCTCGTGGATTTGGATTGTCTCGGTGCTGCTGATTCTGCTCGCCATTAACCTGGCGAAGGTCAAGGCCTTCGGCGAGGCAGAATTCTGGTTTACGCTCGTGAAGGTCAGCGCCATTATCGCCATGATCGTCGGCGGCATCGCCCTGCTCTTCGTGGGCGTGCAGGCGCACGAGGAAGTCGGCCCCTCGGTCACGAACCTCTGGGCCCTGGACGGCGGCTTCTTCGCGAACGGCTTTACCGGCTTCCTCGCCTGCTTCACCGTGGTGATGTTTGCCTTCGGCGGTATCGAGAACATCGGCATCGCCGCGGGTGAGGCGAAGAATCCGCGCACCTCGATTCCCAAGGCGATTCGCACGGTGCCGTTCCGCATCCTCATCTTCTACGTGCTGACTCTCTCAGTCATCATGTCCCTGTACCCCTGGTACTCGGTTTCGAAGGAGAACTCGCCGTTCGTGCAGATCTTTGAGGGACTGGGCATCCCCGCGGCCGCTTCGATTCTGAACGTGGTCATCATTACCGCCGCCATCTCGGCTCTGAACGCCGATGTGTACGGTGCCGGCCGCATGATGTACGGTCTGGCCAAGCAGAAGCTGGCCCCCGCATCCTTCGCGAAGGTCACCAAGAACGGCGCTCCCTGGATGACCACCCTGCTCATGGTGCTGGTCATGGCTGTCGGCGTAATTGTGAACGTGCTCTTCGAGAACGCGTTCGAGGTGGTTGCCTCGCTGGCCACCTTCGCCACGGTCTTCGTGTGGGTCATGATTCTGCTGGCACACATCGCCTACAAGCGAAGCGGCGCGGACGCCGAGGCGCAGCCGGTACGCCAGCCCCTGTGGTTGAGCTACGCGGCCCTGGCCTTCATGATTTTCATCGTGGTGCTCTTCGGCTTCTTTGCCGACACCCAGCTGGCGCTGGTGATGGGCGCACTCTGGTGTCTGTTCCTGCTGGGCTACTACCGCCTCGTGGTGGTGCGCGCTCGCGCCGCGGCGTAGGCACTCAAGCCACCGGGCACCCGGCGGTAGCGGCTGTCGGGTAGCGCCCGTGTGAACGTTCGCCTCGAAAGCCCGGCGGCCGGTAGTGTGATGAGCTACCTGCCGCCGGGCTTCTGCTCACCCTTCCACGAAAGCGCCCCGGTAGCGTAGAATGGGAAGAACGCGTCTGCAGTCCGCAGCAGACGTCGTGTATTGAGGGCGCAAGCCCACCACCCGGCGGCAACCGTCCGTACGGGACGTATGCGGTACTAACTCTAGGAGTTAAAAGTGGCACTGGATCCCGCTATCAAGCAGGAAATCATCAAGGAATACGCAACTCACGAGGGCGACACCGGTTCGCCTGAGGTTCAGATTGCAGTTCTGTCTCGTCGTATCTCCGACCTGACCGAGCACCTGAAGTTCCACAAGCACGATCACCACTCCCGTCGCGGCCTGATGATCCTCGTTGGTCGTCGTCGCAACATGCTCGGCTACCTCAAGAGCGTCGACATCGAGCGTTACCGTTCGCTGATCGAGCGCCTGGGCCTGCGCCGATAAAACGGGAGCGTTTGACGCTTCACGCGGTGATTAACCGCCCCGCGGCGGTTCGTGCGGACGTGCTGTAGCTGTTCCTCGCCTTCTTCGTAAGGCGCGGGCGTCGGCACGTCCGTACTGCCGCGTTCGGGGGCACTCACCCCCAACCGGTCGCGGGTCAGACGGCCCGGACCGTCCGGTGGGCACGCCCCACCAACCATGACAGAAAACCAGCCGCGAGCGCACACGCCGCGGTCCTCGGTAGCGAATTACGGAATAACACCCCTCAGCACATAGCGAACGGTGCGGGACTCTGCCCGGAACCGCCGGAGCCAACCGGCGCGATGACGGCGGGGGAGCGGTGCCGTGGTTTCCTATCGAAGGCCGACTCGTGCGCTACGCACCGGCTGACCAAGAGAAAGAAGGAACCGTGGAAGGTCCCGAAATCCAGTTTGCCGAAGTCGAAATCGACAACGGCATTTACGGTAAGCGCCACGTGCGCTTTGAAACCGGCCGTCTCGCCAAGCAGGCTAACGGCTCGGTGCTCGTCACCATCGATGACGAGACCACCCTGCTCTCCGCAACCGTGGTCGGCAAGTCTCCCCGCGAGGGCTTCGACTTCTTCCCGCTGACCGTGGACGTGGAAGAGCGCATGTACGCAGCCGGCAAGATCCCGGCATCCTACTTCCGCCGCGAAGGCCGCCCCAGCACCGAGGCCATTCTGGCAGCCCGCCTGATTGACCGCCCGCTGCGCCCCGCCTTCACCAAGGGCATCCGCAACGAGGTGCAGGTCGTCGTGACCGTCCTGACCTACAACCCGGACGAAATCTACAACACCTTCGCGATTAACGCGGCTTCGGCATCGACCACGCTCTCCGGCGCGCCCTTCAGCGGCCCCATCGGTGGCGTGCGCCTGGCCCTGATTGACGGCCAGTGGGTCTGCTTCCCCAAGTACTCCCAGCTCGAGAACGCCGTGTTCGACATGGCCGTGGCCGGTCGCATCGTCATCAAGGCTGACGGTACCGAAGACGTGGCCATCATGATGGTCGAGGCTGAGGCCACCGACAACTCCTGGAAGCTCATCAAGGAGGACGGCCAGGCCGCCCCCACCGAAGAGGTCGTCGCCCAGGGTCTGGAGGCCGCTAAGCCCTTCATTGCCGCCCTGTGCAAGGCTCAGTCCGACCTGGCAGCCCGCGCCGGCAAGCCCGCCCTCGAGCTGCCCTTCTTCGGCGGCCACGGCGAGGACGTGGACGCAGCCGTGAAGGAATTCGCCGCAGACCGCCTGGTCGAGGTGTACTCCATCGCCGGCAAGCAGGAGCGCGAAGCCGCCGCAGCCGAGCTGAAGGAAGACCTCAAGGAGGCTCTGACCGGCGAGGGCAAGGAATTCGAAGAGCGTGCAGACGAGGTTGACGTGGCATTCGCCGCCCTGACCAAGCACATCGTGCGCCAGCGCATCCTCACCGATCAGGTGCGCATCGACGGCCGCGGCCTGACTGATATCCGTCAGCTCACCGCCGAGGTTGAGGTCCTGCCCCGCGTGCACGGCTCCTCCCTCTTCGAGCGTGGCGAGACCCAGATTATGGGTATCACCACCCTGAACATGCTCAAGATGGAGCAGCAGCTGGACTCCCTGCACCCGCTCAAGTCCAAGCGCTACATCCACCACTACAACTTCCCGCCGTACTCCACCGGTGAGACCGGCCGCGTGGGTTCGCCCAAGCGCCGCGAAATCGGTCACGGCGCCCTGGCCGAGCGTGCAATCACCCCGGTGCTGCCCTCCCGCGAAGAGTTCCCCTACGCTATCCGCCAGGTTTCTGAGGCTCTGGGCTCCAACGGCTCGACCTCCATGGGTTCGGTCTGCGCCTCGACCCTGTCCCTGCTGAACGCCGGCGTGCCGCTGCGCGCACCCGTTGCGGGTATCGCAATGGGTCTGGTGTCCGACGAAGTGAACGGCGAGACCCGTTACGCAGCCCTGACCGACATCCTGGGCGCCGAGGACGCACTGGGCGACATGGACTTCAAGGTTGCAGGTACCTCCGAGCTCGTGACCGCTATTCAGCTGGACACCAAGCTCGACGGCATCCCCGCCTCCGTGCTGGCCGGCGCGCTGACCCAGGCCCGCGAGGCTCGCCTGCACATCCTGGATGTGCTGACCAGCGCCATCGACGCACCCGACGAGATGAGCGAGTACGCACCGCGCATTATCTCCGTGAAGATTCCGGTCGCCAAGATCGGTGAGGTCATCGGCCCCAAGGGTAAGATGATCAACCAGATTCAGGAGGACACCGGCGCCGACATCTCCATCGAAGACGACGGTACCGTGTACATCGGCGCAGCCGACGGCCCCTCCGCCGAGTCTGCCCGCGCCGCCGTGAACGCCATCGCGAACCCGCAGGTTCCCGAGGTCGGCGAGCGTTACCTGGGCACCGTGGTGAAGGTGACCGACTTCGGTGCCTTCATCTCGCTGACCCCCGGTAAGGACGGTCTGCTGCACATCTCCGAGATGCGTAAGCTCAACGGCGGCAAGCGCGTTGTTGACGCTGAGGACGTTGTCTCCGTGGGCCAGAAGGTCCAGGTGGAGATCACCAAGATTGATGACCGCGGCAAGCTCTCGCTCGCACCGGTCGTTGAGGGCGGCGACGACGAGTAGTCGACCCGTCTAATGATGAGGGGCGTTCGGTACGTACCCGGTGCGGTTCACTCCCCGCCGGGTGTGCCGGGCGCCCCTTGTTCGCGAGTAAGAGATATAAGATTAATATATTTCTCTTGCGCTGGAAGGAAAGTGAGCGAATGCTGACACGACGTGACAGCACAATTGATATTGCTAAAGGCATCGCAATCATTGCAATTGTGTTTGGGCACATTCATCGAGGGATGTGGGCATCTGGACTGGGGACGGAAGCCTTCCGCCCCTATAAATATGTTCTTGACTACGGTGTCTATTTTTGGCACCTGGTAGTTTTCGCTTTTCTGAGCGGCCTTTTTGTGGCGCGAGGAGCAACGAAGACTACCCCTTCCTCGTACCTGACGAAGCGTCTGGTCCTCTTCGGATACCTCTACGTTATTTGGCAGGTTCTGCAGGTGGGCATGAAGCTTGTGCTTCCGTCTAATTCTTCCGAGAAGACGACTGTTATGAGCCTGCTCGAGCTGTGGAAGCCTGAGGGTCAGCTCTGGTTCTTCCCGTGGCTCATGATTGTCACCATTATTGCTGTGGTGACGCGAGTATGGCGGAAGAACGCTATCGCTGCCCTAACGATTGCTGGCTCAGCGATTCTTGCTCTTGCCTCTTGGGGGTACATCGGCGAATATGTCGGCACGCAGGGTCTTTCGCTGCTCTTCTTCTTCCTCGTTGGTGTAGCACTTGGCCATGAGAGATTCCAACGCATTATGAGCTCCATTCCTTTGGCCGCTCACGCGGGTATCGTCGCTGTTGCCCTGTTCGACTACATCTATCTTCTGATGAACTTTCAGGCTACTCCGCCCACTGTCATTCCGTACTTCACGAATAACGCCGGTGCGGTAGCTATGGGTATTCTTGCAACGGTGATGTCCTCACTGGCGGTGCTCTCGCTCTCCTACCTGCTGGCGCGGGTTCCGTGGAGCGGCTGGCTCGCCTACCTGGGACGCCACTCCCTGGAAATCTTTATCGCGCACATTCTGTGCGGTGCCGCTTTCCGTTTCGTACTGACGAAGTCTGGTCTTTTCTCGGTACCTCTGTTCCTGGTGGGCGGAACGATCTTCGCGATCCTCGCCTCGCTGCTGCTGGGGTACTGCGCACGAAAGCTCCGGATTCCGCTCTTTACCCTGCCGCGTCCCATCGAACAAAAGATTAGCTAACCGAACTCACATCGAAGGACACTGAATGTCTATTTCCCTGCCCGTCGAGCTTGACGCCATTGCCGAGGAGCTCGACTACGAGCGTGGCCGCCTCATCTACGAGGGCGCGGGCGGCAACGAGGTGCGCCGCTCCATCCTGCCCGGTGGCGTGCGCGTCATCACCGAGAAGATGCCCGGCACGCGCGGCGTGTCCATCGGCTTCTGGGTGGGGGTGGGCTCGCGTGACGAGGCTCCCGGCATGCTCGGCTCCACGCACTTTCTGGAGCACCTGCTGTTCAAGGGCACCGGCACCCGCACGGCACTCGACATTGCGTCCTCCTTCGACGCGGTGGGCGGCGAATCCAACGCGCTGACCGCCAAGGAACACACCTGCTACTACGCGCGTGTGCTCGACGACGACGCGCCCATGGCCGTGGACGTCATCACCGATATGGTGACCAACGCCCTGCTGGATCCCGCCCACCTGGAGCAGGAACGCGGGGTAATCCTCGAGGAAATCGCGATGGATCAGGACGACCCGACCGACGTCGCCTTCGAGAACTTCGTGGAGCAGCTCATGGGCGCCAACCCCCTCGGACGCCCCATCGGCGGCACCCCCGAGGAGATTCAGGCGGTCCCGCGTGACGCCGTGTGGGAGCACTACAAGCGCTACTACACCCCGGATCGCCTGGTGATTTCCGCCGCCGGTTCGCTGGAGCACAGCACCATGGTTCGCCTCGTGCTGGAGTCGCTCACCCGCTACGGCTGGGACCTGCGGGAGGGCGTGGCCCCCGCGCCGCGCCGTGTGCGTACCGACAGCGGCATCGTACCGCTGAGCGAGCTGCGCGAGGTGCAGAAGGGCTTTGAGCAGACCAACATCGTGATGGGCTGCCCGAGCATCATCGCGGGCGACGACCGCCGCTACGCGTTGAGCGTGCTGACCAGCGCGTTTGGTGCGGGCATGTCCTCGCGCCTGTTCCAGGAGATCCGCGAAAAGCGCGGCCTGGCGTACAGCACCTTCGCGTTCTCCGGTGCCTACTCGGACGCCGGCTACTTCGGCATGTACGCCGGCTGCCTGCCCGCCAAGACCGAGCAGGTGCGCGAGGTCATGGGCCACGAGTTCGATAAGCTCGCGGCCGCCGGCATCACCGAGGAGGAGCTGCTGAAGGTGCGCGGTCAGCTGGCCGGCTCCACCGTGCTCGGCAGCGAGGACTCCGGCTCGCGCATGTCCCGCCTGGGCCGCGCGGAGATGGATTCTGGCCAGTTCACGAGCACCGACGAGCTGCTGGAGAAGATTCGCGCGGTCTCCCTCGACGAGGTACGCGATCTCGCCGCCTTCCTGGGTGAGCAGCAGATGATTACGACCATCGTGCGGTAGCTCGTGCGGGGCATTGGCCCCTCGCCGCGTGAAATAGAGCTACGGGAAATCGAAAGGCCCGTTGGTCACTCTCATGAGAGTGACCAACGGGCCTTTCAGCGCGTCAGAACCGTCACCGGGTTAGCGTCACCGGGCCAGCCGGTTCGGGTCGGTTCGACGCGGGTACTTGCGCTTTGTAGCTGCGACGCGCTACTTCTTCTGTGCCTTGGCGATGGCCTGCTCCACGACCCGGGCGTAGAGCTCCTGGCCGGCCGCCTCGGGGTGCACGCCGTCGGAAGCGAGCAGGCCGCTCTGGGTCTGCAGGGCCTGGCGAATCGCCGAGTTCCAATCCGCGATAATCACGCGGTCGGAGTGCTGGGAAGCAAACTCTCGAATCTTACCGTTCGAGTACTCGATCCAGCTCAGGTTGCGCGGGCCGTAACCGGTCACGAGCACCAGCTTCGAATCGGCGGGCATGGCCGCCAGCACCTGATCGAGCTGACCGTCCAGAATGGTCGAGTTTGCGGTCACCGACAGCACCAGGGTCTTTCGAATCTGACCGTTGGCACCCATGGACTTAATAATGGGCAGCGCGTTAGCGATGGTGCGTCCCTCAGCCGCATCAATCTGGGCCTCGGGCATCTTGTCGTAGAGATCGGGGGAGACTGCCACCACGATGGAGTCACCCACGACGGTCACCTGCGAGGAATTGATGGGGCCGGTGGCCTCCTGGGAGGCCGAGGCGCTTGCTGAGGCGGTGGCCTTCGCATCCTTTCCGTCCTTGGCCGTGGGGTTGGCCGAAGCGCTCGCGGAGGCGCTGGCGCGCGCCTCCTGTCGGGCCTTCAGACGTTCGGCCGCGGCGCGCTTGCCGTCCTCAACGGACTGCTGGGCGGTGGTCATGGCCGGCGCGGTGCGCACGGCCACGCCGGTCGCGCCGGCGGCCGCAATCACGAGCAGGGTCAGGGCGATGGGCAGGGCCTTAACGGTGGCGTTCTGGAAGGAAGCGATAACGCGGTTGGCGCTTCCACGGAAGCCGTGGCGTCGAATCGGGGTCTCAACCCAGCGGTAGGATATCTCGGCGATGGCGAAGGTCGCCACCAGCACGCCGACGTTCACCAGTGGGGAGCGGTCCGCGCCGAGCACGTAGTGCATGACCACGGCCAGCGGCCAGTGCCACAGGTACAGTCCGTAGGAGCGTTCGCCCACCCAGCGCAGGGGCGCAAAGTTCAGCAGGCGGCGCAGGGCCTCGGAGGCACCGGCAAGCATATCGGGCAACATGCCCTGAATCACGCCGAGAGCCAGCAGGGAAGCGCCAAACAGGCCCCAGGGGATTGCACCGGGTGCCGATTCGGGCACGAGAACCGCGTAGGGGACGAGCGCGAAGAGACTCAGCCAGCTCACCATCACTCGAATGAACGCGACCAGGCCGAAGGGCTGGGCCACGCGGTACAGCGCCTTCTTACCGATCGGCGGGTACAGCGACCAGGGGCGGGCAAAGGCCAGCAGGGCGCCCAGCAGCAGACCGTACAGGTGGGTGTCGGTGCCGTAGTAGATGCGGCTGACGGGGGCACCGTTCATGAGCAGGAAGGTCGCAGCTCCCAGGGAAGCGACGATTCCCAGCACCATGACGGCGCTGAAGCGGCGCCAGCGGCGGCCCAGCAGCAGACCGGACGCAACGATCAGTAGGGGCCAGAGAACGTAGAACTGCTCCTCGACGGCAAGGGACCAGAAGTTCGTGAAGAGCTCAGGGGAGGTCTGCGCGAAGTAGTCGTTTCCGGCGAAGATGGAAATCCAGTTGGAGGAGAAAGTTGCCGCGCCCAGCAGCTGGCGGCCCAGGTTGACCTGGATATCGCCGCCAACGATGAGGCTCACGGGACCCAGCACGAGAATCATGAGGGCGATAGCCGGTAGCAGACGGCGGGCACGGCGAATCCAGAAGCTACCGAGCGCGATGCGGCCGTTCAGCGCACCCTCGCGCAGCAGGAGCGAAGTGATGAGAAAACCCGAGATGACGAAGAAGATATCCACGCCAATCATGCCGCCGGGCAGGACCGTGGGCCAGAAGTGGTACACGATCACCAGGAGCACTGCGATGGCGCGCAAACCGTCCAAACCAGGCAGAATATAACGCCGGTTTGCTTCATATGGGCGTACAGAGGAGGTAAAGAGGGACTTCATACGGTCTGTGTGCTCCGAGGGACGGATTGAAAATTAAATACCAACCTATTATAGGTTTGATTTCATTAGATGACGTAGCGGATTGGTTATATGACACCGAAAGCCAGCACGTCAGCGCCGGGATTGGGGCGCGAGCGGGCGCCCCGGGAAGGCCGGCCGAGGGCTGAGAAGAGGCCCCCGGAGGGTCGCGCGGTAGCGCATCGGCGATAATGGAGGAGAAGAAACGGTGACGGGCCGCCCCACAACGGGCCTACCGCCACGGAAGAAGCCACCAGGAAGAAGCGAGGAGAGCGCATGAGCGAGAAGATTTGGAAGGTAGCGGTTCTTGGAGCCGCGGGCCGCATGGGGTCGGAGGCGGTTCGCGCCGTCAACACCGCCGAGGATATGGACCTGGTGGCGGCCCTGGGCCGCGGTGACGACCTGCAGGAGCTGGTCGACTCCGGCGCCGAAATCGTGATTGACCTGACCGTTCCGGATTCGAGTGAGGCCAACGTTCGCTTCGCGGTTGAGCACGGCATGCACGCGGTGGTCGGCACAACCGGCTGGACCCCCGAACGCCTGGACTCCCTGCGCGAGCTGCTGGGCGAGCACCCCGGCGTGGGCGTGCTGATCGCCCCGAACTTCGCGATCGGTTCGATTCTGGCCACCGAGTTTGCGGCCAAGGCCGCCCGCTACTTCGATTCGGTTGAAATCATTGAGATTCACCACCCGAACAAGGTGGACGCTCCCTCCGGCACCGCGGTTCACACTGCCCGCAAGGTGGCGGCCGCCCGTGCCGAGGCCGGCGTGGGTCCGAGCCCGGACGCCACGACATCCGATCCGTTGGGCTCGCGCGGCGCGGTGGTGGACGGCGTGCACGTGCACGCGGTGCGTCTGCGTGGCATGGTGGCTCACCAGGAGATTCTGCTGGGCGACCCCGGCCAGCAGCTGGTGATTCGTCACGATTCCTTTGACCGCGCCTCCTTCATGCCCGGCGTGCTGCTGGGCGTGCGCGAGGTGGCGGCGCATCCGGGCCTGAGCGTGGGCCTGGACGCCTACATGGACCTGTCTTAGGAGGGCACGATGTCTGAACAGACTTCTTCCGGGGGTTCGCCGGCCCCCGCCGAAGCGCGAAGCCGCGGCCCCTGGTGGGCTTCGCTGCGCCTGTGGACGGCGTGCGCGTGCGTTCTGCTGGTGGTGACGGTGCTCATCCTGCCGCTGCCCATCGTGGTGCGCGCCTTCATTCTGGGCGTGCTGATTTTTAGCGCGGTCTTCGTGACCGTGGATGCCGGCGGGTTTGGCAAGACCTTCGCCGCGCTGACCTGCACGCTGCTGGTGCTGTACCTGGTGTACACGGCCGATCGTGGCGTGTCGCTGCTCCTTTCGGGTTCGGTGGCCGGCGTGGTGCTGGGGCTCGGCATGATTCTGCTGCCCGTGCTCGGTGCGTGGGCCCTGGTGCGTGAGATTCTCTTTGGCACGCGTATTCAGATGATGGCTCAGCAGCTGTCCGATTCGGGGGACTTGGCGGAGGATAACTTGCCGCGCACCCCGAGCGGTAAGGTGGACCGCGAGGCGGCCGCGGCGGAGTTCGAGTCCTTCGCGGCGGCGGTTGAGCAGGAGCCTGAGAACTGGAAGACCTGGTTCAACCTGGCCTGCATGTACGATGCGGTGGGCGAGCGCAAGCGCGCCCGCGCGGCGATGCGTAACGCGTGGTCGTTGCGCTCGGGTGGCGCCGCGAAGGAAATGAGCTAAGAGCGTCGAGAGGAGCGGTTGCGCTCCCGAAGGTTGTGGGGCCGCGCCGGGGGAGTACCCGGGGCGGCCCTTTTGCCGTATGAGTATTAGTTCGGCGAGCCGGGACGGTCTATCGGGCCGGGGCCCGCGGGAGGCACCTCGGGAACCCGCTGCGGGGGTGCCGCGCGACACTATATGAAAATTTATGCGTTATGTAGTAAAAATCTGCATTTCGGGGGTACCCTGGAAATATGTCTGAGAACCTATCTAACCCCGGTACCTTTGTTGAGCCCGTCTTCGGCCGCCTGCTGACCGCGATGGTCACCCCCTTCGCGCAGGACGGCTCCGTGGACGAGAAGCAGGTGGCAGACCTGGCGAACTACCTGGTCGACAACGGTCACGACGGCCTGGTGGTCTGCGGCACCACCGGCGAGTACTCGACCATGACCGATGACGAGAACGAGCGCGTCTTCCAGATTGTGAAGGACACCGTCGGCTCTCGCGCCAAGATCATTGCCGGCGTGGGTTCGAACGACACCGCGCACACCATCGAGCTGGCCCACCGTGCGGAGAAGGTCGGCGTGGACGGCCTGCTGGTCGTGACCCCCTACTACAACAAGCCGACCCAGCCGGGCGTGTACGCTCACTTCTCCACCGTGGCCAAGGCCACCGACACTCCCGTGATGCTCTACGACATCCCGGGCCGCGCGGGCATCCCGATTGCCCCCGAAACCTACCGCCGCCTGGCCGAAATTGACAGCATCGTCGCCGTGAAGGACGCCAAGGCTGATTTCGGCGCCGCAACCGAGGTCATGGCAACCACCGATCTGCACTACTACAGCGGCGACGACGGCCTGACCCTGCCCTGGATGGCGATGGGCGCCGTCGGCCTGGTGTCGGTGACCGCGCACGTGGCCCCGAACCTCTTCCGCGCGCTCATTGACGCGGTGGTGGCCCAGGACCTCGTGGAGGCGCAGCGCCTGCACCTGGAGCTGGCTCCGATCGTGCGCGCCACCATGGGTCGCGCCCCCGGTTGCGTGGCCGCCAAGGAGATTCTCGCCTGGCAGGGCGTGCTGGGCCAGCCGGTCGTGCGCCTGCCGCACGTGCTCTCCGAACCGGAGGTGCTGTCCGCCATGCGCGAGGACCTGATGACCTCCAGCCTTGCCCACACCCTGAAAAACGCATAAACTTTTATTCAGCTTCTTTTATACGTCCGGGCTAGTGTGCCCGGGCGGAGTGAAGCAGGTTAAGAGAGACTTTTGGCCGCCCACGCGGTAATTTGCCGCTCATAGCGAATTACCGTGAGGCATGCTTTCGGCACGCATGGAACGCGGCCCCCGACGCGGGCTCCTCGCCGTTACGACGGCGAGGGGTCCGCTCTGGCGTATTTCCCGAGGTGTTCGAAACGACCTTGACCCGCCGCGGCACCGATAGGCTGCAGGAACACGTCACATAACCCGCGGAAACCCCGGAACACTCGGAATACCCGGAAACTCCACAACATTTGGAACACTCCAGACCCGTATTCGGAGCGAAACTCGCCCCGGAACGCATATCACTAGACTTCCCGTGACGAACGAGGATGCGAACGCAGGCCCGCACGCTAAGGCCCGGCGACTGAGCCCCTCGAACGAATCACGACACAACAGATAGTAAGAAAATAGAAAGAGGAGACACACGATGAGCGTCTTTGAAGCGAATCTTCCCCTGCCTCCCCGCCTGAAGAAGGACACCTTGCGCGTGGTGCCCCTGGGCGGCCTGGGTGAAGTCGGTCGTAACATGACCGTGTACGAAATTAACGGCAAGCTGCTGATTGTCGACTGCGGCGTGCTCTTCCCCGAAGAGTCCCAGCCCGGCGTGGACCTGATCCTGCCCGACTTCAGCTACATTGTCGACCGCCTCGACGACGTGGTCGCCATGGTGCTGACCCACGGCCACGAGGACCACATCGGCGCCGTTCCCTACCTGCTGCGCCGCCGCCCCGACATCCCCCTGGTCGGTTCCGAGCTGACCCTGGCACTGGTCGAGGCGAAGCTGGCCGAGCACCGCATCAAGCCCTACACCCTCGCGGTGAAGGAGCACCAGGTCGAGCGTTTCGGCCCCTTCGAATGCGAGTTCGCGGCAGTGAACCACTCGATTCCGGATGCGCTGGCTGTCTACATCCGCACCAAGGCGGGTAAGGTCCTGCACACCGGTGACTTCAAGATGGACCAGCTGCCTCTGGACGGTCGCCTGACCGACCTGCGCCATTTCTCCCGCCTGGGCGAGGAGGGTGTGGACCTGTTCCTGCCGGACTCCACCAACGCAGAGGTTCCCGGCTTCACCCCGACCGAGAAGAACATCGGCCCGGTGCTCTCGAACGTCTTCCGTGACGCTCGCGGCCGCATCATCGTGGCCTCCTTCTCCTCGCACGTGCACCGCGTGCAGCAGGTGCTGAACGCCGCCGCCGAACGCGGTCGCAAGGTCGTGCTCGTGGGCCGCTCCATGGTGCGCAACATGACCATCGCCGAGAAGCTGGGCTACCTGAAGGTGCCCGACAACGTGCTCGTGGACCTGAAGAAGGTCGACGACTACCGCCCCGACCAGATCGTGATGATGTGCACCGGTTCGCAGGGCGAGCCCATGGCGGCGCTTTCGCGTATGGCTAACGGCGACCACAAGATTCAGATTGAGCCGGGCGACACCGTGGTGCTGGCCTCCTCGCTGATTCCCGGTAACGAGACCAGCGTGTACCGCATCATCAACGCCCTCATGAAGCTGGGCGCCCACGTGGTGCACAAGGGCAACGCGAAGGTTCACGTGTCCGGCCACGCGGCCGCCGGCGAGCTGCTGTACTGCTACAACATCCTCAAGCCCAAGAACGTCATGCCCGTTCACGGCGAGGTGCGCCACCTGATTGCCAACGGCGACCTGGCCATCGAGACCGGCGTTCCCGCACAGAACGTACTCCTGTGCGAGTCCGGCACCGTGGTGGATCTGCGCGATGGCGTGGCCACCGTGGTCGGCGAGATTCCCTGCGAGTACCTCTACGTTGACGGCCGTTCCGTCGGCGAGGTGACCGAGAGCGACCTGAAGGACCGCCGCATCCTGGGTGAGGAAGGCTTCGTGTCCATCGTGACCGCGATTGACCGCGCGACCAAGCGTGTGGTGACTGGCCCGGACATCCACGCCCGCGGTATCGCGGAGGACGACGCCGTCTTCGACGAGATCGTCCCGAAGATTACCGCCGCCCTGGAGGACGCACTGCACCGCGCACCCGAGAAGGTGCACACCGTGCAGCAGCTGCAGCAGATTGTGCGCCGCACCATCGGCGCGTGGATTTCTCGCCGCCTGCGCCGCAAGCCCATGATTGTGCCCGTGGTCATCGAGAGCACCTCTCCGGACGCTAAGAACTAAATATCAGCGCGGCCGCCTCCCGCAGGCGGCATCGGCTTTCGGGCCGAGGCTGAAACGGGTTACCTGAAACGCAGGGGGCGGGGTCGATACCGAGTGTCGGCCCCGCCCCCTGCGCATCCGGCAGGGCGGTCTGGTTCGGCGGGTTTCGGCGGGCCCAGCACCCGCGCGCGACGCCCCATCGCAGCCGCTGCGCTCACTGATAACGAAGAAATCGTTAGATTAACGGGAAGGTTGATACTCTAAAAGGTATGGCTCCACGGACCACGAAGGGTCGTAGTACGACCGCTAAGTCAAAGAAAACCACCCGCAAGCGCACCACCTCCTCGAGGGGCGGTGCCCGTCGCGGTGCCGAGGCGACGAATCCTGTCGCCGGCGCCATCGCCTCCGTCTGGCTGAGCATTTCTCACGCTATTGGCGGGGCGGTGCGCTCGATTGGCACGGCGCGCACCGATCTGGAACCCGAACAGCGTCGTGACGGCGGCGCGCTCGTACTGCTACTTTTCGGCCTCATCAGCGCCGGTGTTGAGTGGTACAACTGGCGCGCCCACACCTCCCTCGGCATGCTGCGCGCGCCCCTGGACGCCTGGCACACGATGCTCGGCGGCATTTTCGGCCAGGGTGCCCTGCTTATTCCGGTGCTCAGCTTTGTGCTGGCCTGGTGCGTCTTCCGAGGCCCCGACCTGGTCAAACGTAATAACCGGGTGACTCTGGGCTCCCTGATTCTGCTGATTGCGACCTCCCTCTTCTTCGCCCGCCACGCCGGGCACCCGACCTTCGCGGACGGTTTCGAGGCCGTATGGGCCGGAGGCGGCGTCACGGGAGTAATCCTCGGCACCCCCATCGTTCGTCTGAGCGGGGGCATCGCGGCGGTGGAGATTCTGATTCACCTGCTGCTGGCGCTCGTCGGGTTGCTGGTCATGACCAACACCCCGATTCGCCAGATTGTGCCCCGCACCCGGTACCTGGTGGGCCTGGCCCTGGGCGAGAAGCCCAACGGCACCGCCCGCGAGCGCTCCTCCTCGGATGACGCAACTCAGACCGTGGACCTGAACGCCGAGGAGCACGACCGCAGCTACCTGTACGGTGACGACGAGAAGCCGGCCCGAGCCTCTTCTCCGGGCGGTGGCCTGATGGCGCGCCTGCGCGGCTGGCTGGGCTTTGGCGTTTCCAAGGGCGATGACGGCCCCCTCGACGAGTACGCCGGTGACGAGGCCTTCGTGAACGCCGTGGTGGACGATGCCCACCCCGAGACCACTCAGATGCCCGTGCAGCCCGCCAACCCCGCTCCCGGAGCGCGTACCGGCGCCAAGCCGAACCGCCTGAGCCGCCTGCCCGGTCGCCTGAACCAGGCTCCCGCCGAAGCTTCGAGCGGCCCCGACCTCTTTGACGTGGAGGCCTCTCAGGCTCCCGCCGCCCGCCTGGATCAGGTGCAGCGCGCCGCGGTGGCGCACGGCCGCATCCCGGGGGAGGAGCCCCTCTTCGATGTGGAGGCCTATGACGGTTTCGGCGGCGACTCCTCGCAGCAGGCTCCCTCCGAGCCCGCCCCGCAGACCAGGCCCCACGATGTGGTTCCGCCCGCGGGCGCACCCGCTCAGGAGGCCGGCCGAGGTGCCTCCGCGGGTCAGGCCCCGATTCCGACCCGCATGCATTCGGCCGGCGCGCATCAGGGTGCAAACCAGGGTACGAACCCTGGCGCGTCCCAGCAGGCGGCACGCTCCGGTGGTGGCTTGTCCCGCCCCCTGCAGAACAACACTCAGACCGCGACCACCGAGCAGGCTCGTGGCGAGCAGGTTGTGCAGTCCTCCCGCGGCGCCTATGTGCTGCCCTCGGAGGAGATGCTGGTTTCCGGGCCGCCCGCCAAGGAATCCTCCGAGGTCAACGAGCACGTGGTTGAGGCCCTCACCAGCGTGCTGGAGCAGTTCAAGGTGGACGCCCACGTGACCGGCTTCTCGCGCGGCCCGACTGTGACCCGCTACGAGATTGAGCTGGGACCGGCCACAAAGGTGGAGCGCGTGACGGCGCTGAGTAAGAACATCGCCTACGCGGTGGCCAGCCCGGATGTGCGCATCCTTTCGCCCATTCCCGGCAAGTCCGCAATCGGCATTGAGATTCCGAATACCGACCGCGAGACCGTGGCCCTGGGCGACGTGCTGCGTTCCCCGCAGGCCCACGCGAACCACCACCCGATGGTCATGGGCGTGGGTAAGGACGTTGAGGGCGGCTTCGTGTTGGCCAACCTGGCCAAGATGCCGCACATGCTGGTCGCCGGTGCGACCGGTGCCGGTAAGTCTTCGTTCGTGAACTCGATGATTACCTCGATTCTGATGCGCGCAACTCCCGACCAGGTGCGCCTGGTGATGGTCGACCCCAAGCGCGTGGAGCTGACCGCGTACGAGGGTATTCCGCACCTGATTACGCCCATCATCACGAACCCGAAGAAGGCCGCCGAGGCCCTGCAGTGGGTGGTTCGCGAGATGGACGCCCGCTACGACGACCTCGCCCACTACGGCTACAAGCACGTGGACGACTTCAACAAGGCGGTGCGCGAGGGTAAGGTTCAGCCTGAGCCCGGCAGCAAGCGCACGATTCACGAGTACCCGTACCTGCTGGTAATCGTGGACGAGCTGGCCGACCTGATGATGGTCGCCCCACGCGACGTGGAAGAGGCCATCGTGCGTATCACGCAGCTGGCCCGCGCCGCCGGTATCCACCTGGTGCTGGCTACCCAGCGTCCTTCGGTGGACGTGGTGACCGGCCTGATTAAGGCGAACGTTCCTTCCCGCATGGCGTTTGCGACCTCCTCGGTCACTGACTCCCGCGTGGTGCTGGATCAGCCCGGCGCCGAGAAGCTGATTGGTCAGGGTGACGCGCTCTTCCTGCCGATGGGCGCCTCGAAGCCGATGCGTGTTCAGGGTGCGTGGGTTTCCGAATCCGAGATTCACGCCGTGGTTGAGCACGTGAAGAAGCAGGCCCCGACCATCTACCGCGAGGACGTGATGGTTTCGGCCGCAAAGAAGCAGATTGATGAGGAAATCGGCGACGACCTCGACGATCTGCTGCAGGCGGCCGAGATCGTGATTACCACGCAGTTCGGTTCAACCTCGATGCTGCAGCGTAAGCTGCGCATGGGCTTCGCGAAGGCCGGCCGCATTATGGACCTGCTGGAGTCGCAGGGCGTGGTGGGCCCCTCGGAGGGCTCGAAGGCCCGCGAGGTGCTGGTCCGCCCCGACGACCTGCAGGCCACCCTGGCGCGTATTCGCGGCGAGGAGCCCCCGGCGGCCGACCCGTACGCGAACGCGGTGGATCCGGGGGAGCCGGTCACGGATTATTACGACGAATCCGATGACGAGGGCTCGGAGGACGCCTGGCAGCTGACGGGCCGCTAGGCTCACGCGTTATCCACATGCGCCCCGAACGTTCGGCGGTGCCCGATGAGGCACCCGTATAATGGACGTACGGGGCGTTTGTGCGTTCCCGATACCCTTCGGTGCCAATATTTGACGGTGGCTGTGCGCGTGCCTCGCGCGGTGTACGGCCCGCATCGAAACTGCAACACCGGGCTCACCCGTCGAGCCCGCCGATTCTAAGGAGCACCCATGAGCGACGCTCACACCCCAGCCCCCACCGGTGAGGTCCGGGCGGTGCAGCCTCGCACGTCGAATTGGAACGTCCCCAACGTGCTGACGGTCCTGCGCATCATCGCGGTGCCCTTCTTCATCGTGGCGCTGGTCAGTGGCGGTACCTTTGGTGCCGACGATCCGACCCACCGCTGGCTCGCTTGGGTGATTTTCATCCTCGCGATGCTCACGGACTGGGCCGACGGCTACCTGGCGCGTTCCCGCAACCTCATCACGAGCTTCGGCAAGATCGCCGACCCGATTGCCGATAAGTTCCTGACCGGTGCCGCGTTCATTGTGCTCTCGGCCCTGGGCGAGCTGTGGTGGTGGGTGACCATCGTGATTCTGCTGCGCGAGTGGGGCATCACGGTGATGCGCCTGTTCGTCATCAAGTACGGCGTGATGGCGGCCAGCAAGGGCGGCAAAATCAAGACGGTACTGCAGACCGTGGCGCTGGTGCTGATGCTCCTGCCGCTGGGCCAGCTGGGCCTGGGCTGGCTGGTGCCGGGCTGGGTGCTGATGGGCGCGGTCACGGCGATTACCGTGTGGACCGGCCTGGTGTACGTGCGCGATGCCTACAACCTGCGTCGCACCTGGTTGCAGAACCAGGCCGCGCAGAAGCAGCGCGCTCAATAGACGTTGATGGGGGAGCGGCACGGGCCGCTCCCCCGAACTGTACCAGGGGTGAGCGTTAGCAGCGCTCGAGCACCGGGGCGCTCGCGGAAGGAGCGGGTGCGTGAACGGGCGGTCGGGTCAGCCCAGCCGCCGGGAAAGGATGAATCATGGTCCCTCTTCTGAACGAAGGCACCCAGTCGGTCTCGCCCGAGCTGGCGCGTGCCGAGGTTTTTTCGGGTACCCCGCAGGCGGCGGCTCTGCTGCTGCGCGATGCGGTGCGCTCGTGCGCATCCCAGGAGCGTCCGGTGCAGGTGGCCACGGCTGAGTCCTTGACCGGCGGGGACGTAGGCGGCGCGATCTGCACGGTGCCGGGTGCATCGGCGTACTACCGAGGCGGCGTGATTTCTTACGCCTACGAGGTGAAGGCGCGGGTGCTGGGCGTGGATGCTCAGCTGCTTGCGACCGAGGGCGCGGTGAATCCGGAGGTGGCGGCTCAGATGGCGGCCGGCGCGGCGCGGGTGTGCGGTGCCGATTACGCGGTGTCGACCACGGGTGTGGCGGGGCCCGACCCCGCGGACGGCCAGCCGGTGGGCACCGTGTTTATCGGGGTGCACGCCCCGGGCGGGTGTGAGGTGTTCGAGCGCCACTACGACGGGGATCGCGCCCGGGTTCGCGCGGCGGCGAGCGCGGATGCGATTGCGCTGCTGGCCCGCGCGGTGCGGGGGAGCGCCTCCGGCTCTTTGAGGGAGATCCTCTAGGGCCCAGCCCCGCGGCGTGACCTGGCGGCACGTGAGGCACGTGAGGCGGTGCTCGTGAAGCTTTGGGGAAGGCACAGAGGAAAGACTCGGGGAGGATATTTTACGATTCAAAGAATTTCCCAGTCTTCTCCCAGTTTCAAGGGAATAAACACATAGCTTGGTCTGTTTGAATGGATACAAGTCTGAAGAAGATGACGAAAACAGCGAGTTTTGTAGCTCGCATCCCAAAAATCAGTTAGGCTTAACTCTGTACAGTCCCGCGCGTCGGGAGGAACTACTCAGGAAAGTGATAAAGAAGCTCATGGCTAAGCAGCGCGTATCAATCAACGGTATTACGAAGTGGAAGGAAATCGACGAGACCCCCAAGCAGGTGGCTCCGGTCGTTGAGGAAGCACGAGTTGTTCCCCTCCGCCAGGCCATCGGTGAGGTTCTTCGCGATGTCCGCCAGCGTCAGGGCCGCACCCTGCGAGAGGTTTCGCAGCGTGCCCGCGTTTCCCTCGGTTACCTGAGTGAAGTTGAGCGCGGTCAGAAGGAAGCTTCCTCCGAGCTGCTGGCCTGGATTTGCCAGGCCCTGGACATCCCGATGTCCCAGATGCTGCGCGAGGTTGCCGATCGTATGGCCGTCGCCGAGGGCGTTCAGATTCCGGATACCGTTCCGGCTGAGCTGTCCGAGCGCTACAAGAACGACTACTACGTCTCTCTCTAAGACGTGAGGGTGCGGAAGCTCCGCACCGCTATTGGGCCGATGCCGTACACCCCGAACGGGTGTGCGGCATCGGTTCTTTGTCGAGCAATGGCGAGACGGAATTGTGAGAATGAAGAGCCCGGGTGGGCGTTCCGCCAATGGGCACGCTGCCGCCGGGTGCGGTGAAGGAGGTTGCGATGAAGCTGAGCGAGTTTTGGGCGCTCATGGAGCACGAATTTGGCGCCGGGTACGCCCCGGTGCTGGCCCGGGATCTGGTGCTGGGATCCCTGAATCACCGGACGGCGGCGGAGGCGCTGGATGCCGGTGTCAATCCGAAGACGGTCTGGTTTGCCATCTGCGAGGAACAGGAGATCCCGCAGGAGCGCCGCTGGGGTCCGGATAAGGAACCGTTGCGTTAGCTCGGCGCGTGCCTGGGCGGTGTGTCTAAACGCCACGGGGATGCGCCGCGGGGAGCGTGGCGGCCGGATTACGGTGCGCCCCAGGCCTCGGAAGATGAGCGCGCATCGGACGAGGCATCCACGGGTGGGTTTCGAATATTCGAAAATATTTGCCGAAATCTTATGCGAGGTATTCGAAAATGCCTCGTAATTTTGTTCGATTCGTGCTAGACTTTTCCACATCGAGAATTTTTCGAAAAATCCGCGGGATTTTTCCACAAATCGTGAAAATGGCCTTATCCTGTCAGGCCGTGACCCTAGAGTAGTCTCAGAAGGAACCGGCAGGCGAAAAGCTGGGGCGACGAGCCCCGCCGATTCCTAGAAACATTATTGACGTCATCACTGACACCACAAAGAACGAGGTACTAACGTGGCTAAGAGCACCAAGTCTCAGAGCGTAGCTCGCGTTCCCGAAGAGGGTCGCGCCAAGGCACTTGAAGCCGTCATGGCACAGATTGATAAGAACTACGGTAAGGGCGCCGTGATGCGCCTGGGTGATAAGGAAACCACCACCACCGAGGTTATCTCTACCGGTGCCATCGCCCTGGATGCCGCTCTCGGCATTGGCGGCCTACCCCGCGGTCGCGTGATTGAGATTTACGGTCCCGAGTCTTCGGGTAAGACCACCGTGGCCCTGCACGCCGTCGCTAATGTGCAGAAGGCCGGCGGCGTGGCCGCGTTCATCGACGCCGAGCACGCCCTCGACCCGATTTACGCCGCTAAGCTGGGCGTGGACATCGACCAGCTGCTGGTCTCCCAGCCCGACACCGGCGAGCAGGCCCTGGAAATCATGGATATGCTGGTCGGCTCCGGCGCAGTGGATATCGTGGTGGTCGACTCCGTGGCCGCGCTGGTGCCCCGCGCCGAAATCGAGGGCGACATGGGCGACTCCCACGTTGGTCTGCAGGCTCGCCTGATGAGCCAGGCTCTGCGTAAGATTACCGGTCGCCTCTCCGCAACCGGCACCACCGCGATCTTCATCAACCAGCTGCGCGAGAAGATTGGCGTGTTCTTCGGCTCGCCCGAGACCACCACAGGTGGTAAGGCCCTGAAGTTCTACGCTTCGGTGCGTATCGACATTCGCCGTATCGAGACCCTGAAGGACGGCGCGAACCCGATTGGTAACCGCACCCGCGCCAAGGTTGTGAAGAACAAGATGGCTCCGCCCTTCAAGCAGGCCGAGTTCGACATCCTCTACGGCGAGGGCATCTCGGTCGAAGGCGGTATTCTCGACCTGGCCGTGGAGAACGATATCGTCAAGAAGTCCGGTGCATGGTTCACCTACGACGGTGAGCAGCTGGGCCAGGGCCGTGAGAACGTTCGTAAGCTTCTCAAGGACAACCCCGAGCTGACCGAGGAACTGCAGTACAAGGTTCTGGTGAAGCTGGGCATCATCGAGGAGGAGCCCGCCGAGGAGGCCGCAGAGGCCGAGGGCACCGAGAACGATCCGCTGGACGAGCTGGCCGAGGAGTTCTAAACCCTCGCCCGTGGGCCGTCCCCGATAGGATGTGCGGCCCGCTCGACAACGCGTGGTAATCGCCGTGCGCTGTGCTTTTCGCACGGTGCGCGGCGATTACCGTTTAAGCCGGAACCGGCGGCGGTGCGGCTCGATACAATGGGGGAGCGCCTCCAACCGGAGGCACACGGGCTCCGGCGGGTTAGAAAGAGAGGAGGGGACAGACAGATGGAACGAGGCGTATTCGGCCAAGACGAGAACGCGCGCGGCGGCGAGCGTGACGGTATGCGCGAGGACGACGCCGGTTTCGCCGCCCTGGACGCAACCGAACCTTTCTTCGGGTCCTCTCCGGCGCAGAACCTCGGTGGCGCTGTGTCGGGCACCGACGGCTTTTCAGGTTTTGAATCGGCGGACGGCGATATCACGGCTTACGGAGGCTTTGAACCCCTCACCTTTGAAGCACCCACCGCCCCGGCCGAGCTGGGAGCCTTTGAGGTACTGGCCTTCGAAGCGCCCGCGCCCCTGGCCGAGCCCGTCCTCGACTGGGGGGCTCCGCAGTACGCACCCGCCGTGCCGCGTCAGGCACCGGAGGCACCGGAAGCGCCCGTATCGCAAAAATCCGGGGCGCAAAGATCTGTAGCGCAAAAACCGATGGCACAGAAGTCCGGAGCGAACAGGCCCGCGAAAACACCGCCGGAAGCATCTCCGAAGACCTCCGCGCCCCAAGCAACGCGGGCGGTGGAAACCGAGCCCAAAAAACCGGCGCAGGCAAAACCGGCGCAGGAAAACGTAACCCGGAAAAACACAGCCCCGCGCAAGATTTCCGGGGAAAAGACCTCCTGGAAGATGACGGCCCCAGAGGCAACCGAAGAGTTCCCCGATTGGCATCCGGCGGCCCACGGCTTCCGTGAGGAGCCCATCGCCCGCAACCTCGGAGACGACTACCCCTGCTACTTTCCGGTACCCGCGGCGCCCCTCGAACCCGCACCGGGTGGGGGAACAGGGCAAGGCTCCGAGGAATCTTCGGAAGGCTCGCCGCGCCGCAGCCTGCGAGTGGATCCGAACCTGCCGGCCGTCTCCATCGACGAGGCCCCCGTGCGGGCCTTCATGCCTGGAGGCGCGGAACCCCGCCCCATGGCGGCCGGCCGCATGAGCCGGGCCGGGGCCGCATCCATCGGGTCGGGACTTACCGCGGAGGAAAAAGAAGAGATTGAGCGCCAGGCACAGCAGCGGGAGAAGCAGCAGAAGAAGCGCTCGAACAGGCAGAAGCCGAGCGAGTACAAGCGCGGATTCCGTCGCATGAGCCCGGCGCAGCGGGAGAAGATGCAGAAGCGCTCGCCCTACGCGCCCGCCTTCGGGGCCCGGCGCGAGGAAGAGGAAACCCATAAGAGCCCCGCGGGTCGCCGCTCGGGGAGCAACCTATTCAGGGAGGGAAGCAGCTTGAACGAGAAGCTCACCGCGGCCGAGGAAGCCTTTATTCGAGGCATTGCCGAGGAGGAGGCTCAGGGTATCGGCAACGGCAAGCGCCCGGCCGCGCCCCGAACCTCTCAAGCCTCCGGGGCTCGCGCGCCGAGAAACGGCGGGAGCGGCTCCGTGGGGATGGACGGACAGAGACCCTCCTGGAAGCAGAAGGTGCGTGCTGCCCGCGCCGCCGAGGAAGCCGACCCCTACACCCGGGCCAAGACTATCGTGTACAACCAGCTGGCCTACTCGGCAAAGACCAGGGGACAGCTGCGCAAGAAGCTCCAGGCAGAAGGCTTCGAAGCCGAGCTCATCGAGCCGCTGCTCGATAAGTTCGAGGCGGCCAAGCTCATCGACGACGCCGAATACGCCGAGACCTTCGTGCGGCAGAAGAGCCGCACCAAGAAGCTCTCGCGCGCCGCGCTGCGCCGCGAGCTGGCCGAACGCGGGGTGCGCGGCGAGGAAGCGGAGAACGCCCTGGCCCAGCGCACCGACGAGCAGGAACGTGAGGACGCCGCCGAGCTGGTGCGCAAGAAGCTACGCCCCGGCATGGGCCTGAGCGACCGCGCCGAGAAGGATAAGGTCACCCGCCGCCTGCTGGGGATGCTTGCGCGCCGCGGCTACTCCTCCTCGATATCGATGTCGGTGATCCGTGAGGAGCTCGCCGCCTACGGCGCGGAGGACGACCTCTGGTAAGGGCCTGCGGTAGGAAGACGGCAGGAGGACTGCGCAGCTATGCTCCGCGCTATGACGAGCAGCAAAAGGGTGAGCCCGCTACAGAGATACTCTGTGGCGGGCTCACCCTTTTCAAACCCTATAAAGCGCCCTGCCGAAGGCCTATGGCCGCTCCCTACTCGGGTGAGTCCAGACGCTTGGCACATTCGGCGAGCGTTGTGTCCTGAGAACCCGAAATCTGCAGGAGCAGGCGCATCAGCTGCGCGCCCTCGCGGCGAATCATCGGGAGCAGAACCGCACGCGGGGAAGCGGAGTAGAGCTCCACGAGCACGCACACCGTGACCGCGGTGCACACCGCGAGATCCTCGGCCAGGTGCGCCTCGAGCGGAGCATCATCGAAGAGCGCGGAGTACAGCGCCGGCAGGGCCCGCTGACGCTCCACCCGGTAGCGCGGGTATTCCGGTGACGAGGGGAAGCCCAGCATGGCCTCGACGAAGGGGAAGCCGCGGTGATGCAGGCAGGTGCCCTCAGCATCCACGATGCGCACCGGTGCGTCCTCGGCCGGGCCGATGAGCACGTTCTGCGGCGAAAAATCGCCCGAGGACAGCATGTAGACGCGTCCGCGGTTGAGCTTGAACTGCTCGGGAACGGGCGGACGCTTGGTGAAGAAGGGCTGCACCACGCGGCGGAAGCGGAAGGAGAGCTCCTCCACGGCGGGCGGCAGAGTACTGCGCGATTCGAGGTCCTCGGGAAGCTCAAAACCCTCGCGGTCCTCGAGGTGTTCCTGCTCGTCCACGCCGTAAATTCGCTTGAGGCCACGCTCGGCCAGCGCCGGGGATGCGATGGCCCCGGGGAATTGCGCCTTGCGGTCGGCGCGGGCCAGGTTCGCGCGGTAGCTTTCCACGGCCTCGCCCATGATGCCGGCGCGCGCCAGCGAACGATAGGCCCCCACGTAGTAGTCCAACGCGTTCAGGGCCTGCTCTTTGGTGCCCTCCGTCAGGGCGTGGGCGACAGAGTACTGCTCACCCTCGGCGGTTCCGGCGCTTACGTCCTCGAGCGCGATGACCCGCAGCTCGGCACCGGCACCGTAGAACCGCGGGAAGAGCCCGGGCACCTGCTCGTTGAGGGCCGGCAGGCCGTAGCGCTCGCGCAGGTAGCCGAAGCCGCCGGCGTTCTGCGTGGAATCCTTGCGGCGGTAGCGCTTAAGAATCAGGGAGGACGGCAGAGCCTCGGCGGCCTCCGCGGGGTCGGCTGCCTCAAAGTTCACACGCACAACGACCGAGCGCATGCCGGTGCCCAGAATCCGTACGCTCGCAAGGTCGCGGCCGCCGGATTGCTCCAGGCCCTTCACCCAGGCCAGCATGCGCGAGAGGTTGCGGCGCATCGCGGCGGAGTCTGCGCTCGCCTGGGGCGGCACGGGGGTGTAGAGGGCGATGGCCTCCTCGATGAGGGCATCATCGGTAGAGCCGGCCTCGGCGCTAGGGGAGCGCTCGGCCTTGGGGGCGACCTCCTCCGGGTTTAGCGCCTCGGGAGCCTCCGCCTGCTGTGCGGGGGCATCGGAAGAGCCAGAGGAATCGTTCGGTGAAAAACGCGAAAAGTTACTACTAAGGGAAACCTGCATAGAGCCATTATCCCCCATCGGATACCCTATAGGGCATGACTTCGACCCTCAGCGATTCCGCCCAGACCACCGAAACCAGCCCCCGCACCTACGAAGTGCGCACTTTCGGCTGCCAGATGAACGTGCACGACTCCGAACGAATGTCGGGTCTGCTCGAAGCTAACGGCTACGTTCGCGCTGAGGAGGGCGTCGAACCCGACCTGGTTGTTTTCAATACCTGCGCGGTGCGTGAAAACGCCGCTAACCGCCTCTACGGTAACCTCGGTCAGCTGGCCCCCGTCAAGCGCCGCCATGAGGGTATGCAGATTGCCGTGGGCGGCTGCCTGGCGCAGAAGGATCAGGACGCCATTATCGAGAAGGCGCCCTGGGTGGACGTCGTGTTCGGTACCCACAACATCGGCTCCCTGCCGGCCCTGCTGGAGCGTGCCCGCCACAACCACGAGGCGCAGGCCGAGCTGCTCGAATCCCTCGAGGTGTTCCCCTCGACCCTGCCGACCAAGCGCGATCACGTGTACTCGGGCTGGGTGTCTATCTCCGTGGGCTGCAACAACACCTGCACCTTCTGCATCGTGCCCTCGCTGCGCGGTAAGGAGAAGGACCGCCGCCCCGGCGACGTGCTCGCCGAGGTTCAGGCGTTGGTCGACGACGGCGCTATCGAGGTGACCCTGCTGGGCCAGAACGTGAACTCCTACGGCGTGGAGTTCGGCGACCGTCAGGCGTTCTCCAAGCTACTGCGCGCCTGCGGTGAAATTGAGGGCCTGGAGCGCGTGCGCTTCACCTCCCCGCACCCGGCCATGTTTACCGACGACGTGATCGACGCGATGGCCGAAACCCCGAACGTCATGCCCGTGCTGCACATGCCGCTGCAGTCCGGCTCCGACAAGGTGCTTAAGGATATGCGCCGTTCCTACCGCTCCAAGAAGTTCCTGAACATTCTGGACAAGGTGCGCGAGCGCATCCCGAACGCCGTGATTACCACCGACATCATTGTGGGCTTCCCCGGCGAGACTGAAGAGGACTTCCAGGAGACCCTGAAGGTTGTGGAGCAGGCCCGCTTCTCCTCCGCGTTCACCTTCCAGTACTCGATCCGCCCCGGCACCCCGGCGGCGACCATGGAGAACCAGATTCCCAAGGACGTTGTGCAGGAACGCTACGAGCGTCTGATTGCGCTGCAGGACCGCATCGCCGGCGAGGAGAACCGCAAGCAGCTCGGCAAGACCGTCGAGCTGATGGTCGTGGCGGAGGCCGGTCGTAAGGCCGAGCAGACCCACCGCCTCTCGGGTCGTGGCCCGGATCAGCGCCTCGTGCACTTCTCGGTGCCCGAGGGTTGCGAGACTCCCCGCCCCGGCGACATGGTGACCGTGCCGATTACCGAGGCCGGCTCCTTCCACCTGATTTCCGATCCGACCGCAGAGCAGTACCAGCTGCGCCGCACCCGCGCCGGCGACGCGTGGGACCGCTCCCAGGCCGATTCCTGCGGTACCGGCACCACCCAGGTTCCCGGTGCGCCGGTGGGCCTGGGCATGCCGACCATCGGCCTGCGCCCCTAATCTTTCATAACGAATCGTGCGCCCCGTTCTTCGGGTCCTCATCCTCACCGCGAGTGGGGCAGTGGGAACCGGTAGAATGGGGCGCATGACTATCTCCGAAACCCTGCCCGTTATCGCTATTGTGGGCCCGACCGGCACCGGTAAGAGTGCGCTCGCGATTGAGTTGGCTCTGCGCCTGAATGGCGAGTGCATTAACGCTGACTCCATGCAGTTCTACCGGGGTATGGACATCGGTACCGCGAAGGTCACCGCGGAGGAGATGCGCGGTGTTCCGCACCACCTGCTGGACATCATGGACGTGCGGGATGAGGCGTCCGTAGCGGAGTTTCAGGAGCGCAGCCGCGAGCTGATTGAGCAGATTCGTGGCCGTGGACGCTACCCGATTCTGGTGGGCGGTTCGGGCCTGTATGTGCGCGCCGCCCTGGATAAGTTGGAGTTTCCCGGCACGGATGCGCGGGTGCGCGAGCGCCTCGAGGAGCAGGCGCGCACCGAGGGCATCGGGGTCCTGCACGCCCGCCTTGCGGAGGTCGATCCTGAGTCGGCTGCGCGCGTGAAGGACGAGCGCCGCATTATTCGCGCCCTGGAGGTGTTCGAGGTGACGGGCCGCCCGTTTTCTGCGTTCATGCCGGTGCGCGAGTACGTGACCGAGAGTATTCAGATTGGTCTGGATATGGATCGTGTCCTGCTGCATGAGCGTCTGCACCGCCGCGTGGAGCTCATGCACGAGCGCGGCCTGCTGGACGAGGTGCGTGCCCTGAACGAGCAGGGATTGCAGGAGGGGAAGACCGCCTCCCGCGCGATTGGTTACGCACAGTTTGCCCGCGCCCTTGAGGACTCAGAGTATAGCGTGGAGCAGGCGATTGAGGACACGACGATTGCCACCCGCCAGTTTGCGCGCCGCCAGCTGACCTGGTTCAGGGGAGATGAGCGTGTGCACTGGTTGGATGCGCTCTCACCCACCCTTGCCGATGAAGCGGAAGCCATCATCCGCGAAAGCACCCGATAAGCCACAATAACGAGCCGCCGCCGAACAGATACCCCCTCGAACTGGTCGGCACGGTAAAATCATAAACGGACAGGCCCCCGACGTTTAAGGACAGCATATGAGCGAGAACCCCTCCACCTGGGGCGAGCTGGCAGGATTGACCCTCACCAAGGGTCACGGCACCGGCAACGATTTCATCTTCGTGACGGATGAAAAGTCAGAGATTGCCCTCACCCCCGACCTGGTCGCCCGTGCCTGCGACCGCCACTTCGGTATCGGCGCGGACGGCTTCATTCGCGCTGCCCGAAGCACCTCTTCCCGCGGCGGCCAGAAGCTCCTCGAGGAATACCCCGACGCTGTGTGGTTCATGGACTACCGCAACGGTGACGGCTCCATCGCCGAGATGTGTGGCAACGGCGTGCGCGCCTTCGTAGACTACCTGCGCACCGAGGGCCTGATCGAGCTTGAGGTCGGCCAGACCGTGCAGATTGCCACCCGCGCCGGTGTGAAGACCGTCGCCCGCACCGAGGAAGGCTACGCCGTCGACATGGGCCCCTGGAGCTTCATTCATGGTGACGCCGCCCGCGAGGGAGGCGAGGACTGCCTGGTGTCCGCCCGCGGCCTGAAGACCCCGCGCGCCGGCCTGTCCATCTCGATGGGCAACCCGCACACTGTGGTCATGCTCGGCTCCGAGGGCAAGCTGGACGGCCTGGACCTGTACAGCCAGCCGCAGGTTAACCCGGCACCCGCAGATGGCACGAACGTCGAATTCGTGGTGCCGGTCGACCTGGAAAATGACGGTAGCACCCACGTGGGCGCTATCCGGATGCGCGTGCACGAACGCGGCGTGGGCGAGACCCTCTCCTGCGGTACCGGCGCCTGCGCGGCTGCCGCAGCCACCCGATTCTGGGGCGGCGAGGAGGCGCCGGACGAATGGCTCGTGCACGTGCCCGGCGGTACCCTGGCCGTCACCTTCGTGCTCGGCCCGGACGACCTCGAGCACGTGGTGCTGGCCGGCCCGGCGCAGATGGTTTCGACCGTGGTGCTGCGCTAGGGGAACGAGCTAAGGTACTGCGCCCGGAACACGGCCTGAGCGTGCAGAGACTTGATATAGAAAAGCGGCGGGTGTTTTCTGAGATTCTTTCAGAAAACACCCGCCGCTATGTCTTAAACGATTGGCGACATTCGCCGAGCGGTTTTAGCCGGGCGGATTAGGCCCCGTGGCGGTGCGCCCGCAGAATACGGAAGCCCTTCGCCGTCGCGTAGCGCGACACCTCAAACTCGCCGGGGTACAGCTCCTCCAGCTTTGCATCCAGCCACTTCTGTAGCGAGTCGGAACCGAGGTTCTTCTGCACCACCAGGTACGCGTCCCCCTCCGGGGCCAGGCGCGGCAGCCAGGTCAGCAGAATCTCGTGCAGAACCTCCTTGCCCACGCGAATCGGCGGGTTCGACCAGATGGTATCGAAGCGCAGTTCGGGGTCAACAGATTCGGGGGTTCCCACGGTGACGTTCGGTAGCCCGAGCGCAGCGGCGTTGCGCTCGGTCAGGCTGATAGAGCGGGAGTTGACGTCCACGGCGTGCACCTGAGCCTGCGGGGCGAGCATCGCCAGGGTCAGGGCGATGGGGCCCCAGCCGCAACCGATATCGAGGAGGCGCTCGCCGCGGGGTTCGGGGGTCTCCTGAAGCAGGATGGCCGTGCCCTTATCGATGCCGGATGGGCTGAAGATGCCGTTGGCGGTGGTGACGGTGACCTTGCGGCCTGCTAGCTCCACCTGCACGGGGCGGGGCTTGAACTCCGTCTCGGGGGTCTCAGAAAAGTAATGCTGCTCGCTCATGCTATCCAGTGTACCGGGAGGCCCGCGCCCTCCGGCTTCCGGGGCCGAACGGCGCCCCAATCCCGCCTGACGCTCCTGGTCCGCACGGCCCTGCGCTCCTGACCCGAGTAGCGCCGTCCCCGCCTGCTCGCCCTGAGCGCACAGGTGACCAAACCCCTTACCCGAGCGGGGTAACGGCGGTAGAATGGAGGGCGTATGACTTCTAAGAATAATTTCGTATCCGAGGCCGAGAAGCTGCCTAGCGACGAGCAGCTGCGCCGCACCGTGGACCGCGTTCTGGGCCGCTCCCAGTCCGCCCCCTCACTGACCACCTACGATGCCGCGGGTACCGCGCATCACGAGAGCGCGCCGACGCGCGGTAGCCACCGCGTACTCGACACCCGCGCGCGTGAAATTTCCGATGTTCAGCGCGAGCACTCCGAGTTCGATGGAGACCAGGAAGACCTCGCCGAGCGCCGCGCCCTGCGCCGAGTAGCTAACCTCTCCACCGAGCTGGAGGACGTCACCGAGGTCGAGTACCGTCAGCTGCGCCTGGAGCGCGTGGTGCTGGCTGGCCTGTGGACCGAAGGCACCGTTGAGGACGCCGAAAACTCTCTGCGTGAGCTGGCCGCGCTGGCCGAGACCGCAGGGTCCGAGGTGCTGGACGGTCTAGTTCAGCGCCGCCTCAAGCCCGACCCGGGCACCTTCCTCGGCTCCGGCAAGGCCCTCGAGCTCAAGGACATTGTGGAGGCCACCGGCGCCGACACCGTGATTGTCGATTCCGAGCTGGCCCCCTCCCAGCGCCGCGCCCTCGAGGACATCGTCAAGGTGAAGGTCATCGACCGCACCGCCCTGATTCTCGACATCTTTGCACAGCACGCTAAGTCCCGCGAGGGTAAGGCTCAGGTCGAGCTGGCCCAGCTGGAGTACATGCTGCCGCGTCTGCGCGGTTGGGGCGCCTCCCTGTCCCGTCAGGCCGGTGGCCGTGCCGCCTCCGGTGAGGGCATCGGCTCGCGTGGTCCCGGTGAGACCAAGATCGAGATGGATCGCCGCCGCCTGCGCGCCCGCATGGCCAAGCTCAAGCGTGAAATTGCCGCGATGGCCCCGGCCCGCGAGACGAAGCGCCTGAACCGCCGCCGCAACCGCGTGCCTTCGGTGGCTATTGCCGGTTACACGAACGCCGGCAAGTCCTCCCTGCTGAACCGTCTGACCGACGCGGGCGTGCTCGTGGAGAACGCCCTGTTCGCAACCCTGGACCCGACCGTGCGCAAGGCGCAGACCCCCGACGGCATCGGCTACACCCTTTCCGACACGGTGGGTTTCGTGCGCTCGCTGCCGACCCAGCTGGTGGAGGCGTTCCGCTCCACCCTGGAGGAGGTTGCCGACGCCGACGTGATCCTGCACGTGGTAGATGCCTCCCACCCCGACCCGGAGGGCCAGATTCGCGCCGTCCGCGAGGTCTTTGCCGAGGTGGACGCCCGCCACATCCCCGAAATCATTGTGTTGAACAAGGCCGACGCGGCCGACCCCTTCGTGCTGGAGCGGATGCGCCAGCGCGAGCCCGAGCACGTCATCGTGTCGGCGCGTACCGGAGAGGGCATCGAGGAGCTTAAGCAGAAGATTGCGGACACGATTCCGCGCCCTTCGATTGAGGTCAAGCTGCTGATTCCTTACAACCACGGTGAGATTATTTCGCGCCTACACGAGTGGGATGCCGAAATTAAGAGCACCGACTTCGTATCGGACGGCACCTTCGTGACAGCCCTGGTCCGTGAAGATGTCGCCTCGGATCTGGCCGAGTACGTGCTGGAGGGCGACCTGCTGGAGGTCCTGGAAGAGGAGCTGGCTGAGGCCCGCGCCCTCACCGCCGAAGCTGATAGCGCCGAGACTCGCTAGGAACCGATTAACGTGACGCAGAAGACGACGGGACGCACTAGCGCGCCCAAAAACGCCTCTGGGACTGCACCTGACGACACCCGATTCACCGGGCAGGAGCTTGAGACCCTGCCCGGTGCGAAGGATGCTCTGAACCTGCTCGACGAGGTTGTGGAGGCCACTGGCGGGCAGAAACGTGACGGTCAGCGCACGATGGCGGCGCACGTAGCGCAGGCCCTTGAACTGCAACGACATCTGCTCGTGCAGGCCGGCACCGGCACCGGTAAGTCTCTGGGCTACCTGGTTCCGGCTCTCGCTCGCGTGGGGGAGTCCGACCAGCCCATCGTGGTGGCTACCGCGACCCTGGCCCTGCAGGCGCAGATCGTGAACCGCGATATTCCGCGTCTTCGACAAGCACTGGAGCCGCGCCCGGAGTCGCAGGCGCAGGTGGCCCTGCTCAAGGGCCGCAACAACTATCTGTGCCTGCACAAGCTCGAGGGCGGCTACCCCGAAGAGGAACAGGATGCCCTCTTCGACATGCCTTCTTCGACCTCCCGCGTGGGCGAGGAAGTCGTGCGCCTGCGCGAGTGGGCTGACCGCACGGAGACCGGCGACCGCGACGAGCTCAAGCCCGGTGTGTCCGATCGCGCGTGGGCTCAGGTCTCGGTGAGCGCGGCCGAATGTCTGGGCCGCCGCTGCCCGCTGGTGGAGGAGTGCTTTAGCGAGATGGCGCGTAGTCGTGCCGCCGAGGCAGATATCGTCATCACGAATCACGCCCTGCTGGCCATTAACGCTTTCGAGGGCATGAAGGTTCTGCCCGAGCACGAAACCGTCATCATCGACGAGGCCCACGAGCTGGTGGACCGAGTGACCGGTGCGGTTTCCGGATCGCTGACCGTTGCGATGGTTCGCCGCGCCGCTCGAGGCGTGAAGAAACACTCTAAGGCCGATTCCGGGGCCCTGGAGATGGCCGCCGGAACCCTGGAAACCGCACTGGAGGGCCTGCCCGAAGGGCTGCTCAACGGCCTCGACGGTCGTCTGCTCACGGCCCTGTCCGCGGTGAATGATGCGGCCCGCGCCGCGCTCTCCGATACGAAACCGGACGGCCAGGAGGCCGACGCCGGCCTGCAGATGGCCCGTTCCCGCGTCTCGGAGGTGCACGAGGTGAGCAACCGCATCCTGGAGGCTTCGGCTGAGCAGGATGTGCTGTGGGTTTCGCGTCAGGGCGGCTGGGAGAACGGCCGCTACGTGGCCGCCTCCGATACCGACCCGGCGACCCTGAATATCGCCCCGCTGAGCGTTGGCCTGCAGCTGCGCGACGGTCTGTTCGCCGACCGCACCGTAATCCTAACGAGCGCGACCCTGACGGTGGGCGACTCCTTCGATGTGGCCGCCGGCGCCCTGGGCTTGCAGGGGGAGGGAGCTCCCCGCTGGACGAGCATCGACGTGGGTTCGCCCTTTGACTACCGCAAGCAGGGCATCATGTACGTGGCCGGGGATCTGAAGCCTCCGGGATTTGGCGTGCACGAGGGCCAGCTGGAGCGACTTCGCGAGCTGTGCGAGGCGTCCGAGGGAGGTGCCCTGGGGCTGTTCTCCTCGAAGCGTGCAGCCGAGCGCGCCGCAGAGTATATGCGGGAGCACAGCGATCTGAATATTCTTCTGCAGGGTGAATCCTCGCTGAAGGCTCTGGTGGAGGAGTTTAGCGAGGATGTTGACTCGTGCCTGTTCGGCACGATGAGTCTGTGGCAGGGCGTTGACGTCCCCGGGGACTCCTGCCGTCTGGTGGTGATGGACCGCATCCCGTTCCCGCGCCCGGACGATCCGATTGCGCAGGCCCGCACGGAGTCGGTAAACCGTCACCGTGGTAACGGTTTCATGGCCGTCTCTGCGCATCACGCGGCTATTCGCATGGCGCAGGGCGCGGGTCGCCTGATTCGTTCGGTGAATGACCGTGGGGTCGTGGCGGTTCTGGATTCGCGACTCGCAACGAAACGCTACGGCGGCTACCTGATGAGGGCCATGCCGCCGATGTGGCCCACCCAGAATAAGCAGGCCGTGGTGGGTGCGCTGACCCGTCTCTCGGAATCCATCGACAGATAGCCTCGACCCGTCGTGTGCCGAGTGGGGCACCCTGCGCATAACGGATTACCGTGTGCCGAGTGGCCCCGTCATTCCCCACCGAGCTATGAGAAAAGCCCCGGCACTCGCAAACGTGCGAGTGCCGGGGGCTTTTCTCTTTGCAAACAGGTTTGTTTGTTGGGTTTGGCCGTTAGGCTTTCCCGTTAGGGGACGCGGAAGCGTTGAAACCTCGAGGGGTGCAACCAGCACCTCGGGGTACCGGAACCCCGGGTGTGCTGGGAACTCGGACTCGGGCGGCCGAGCCCCCATGATGCTCTCGCGAAGAGCGGGGATTAGAGGCTACGCAATACCGAAACAACCTTGCCCATGACGGTGGCGCGGTCACCCATAATCGGTTCGTAGCTTGCGTTGCGCGGCATGAGCCAGGTGTGGCCATCAACCTGGCGGAAGACCTTCACGGTGGCCTCATCGTCCAGCAGGGCGGCCACGATGTCGCCGTTGTCGGCGGTGTGCTGTTCACGCACGACGACCCAGTCGCCATCGCAGATGGCGGCGTCAATCATGGAATCACCCTTGACCTTGAGCATAAAGAGCTTGCCGTTGCCGACCAGCTGGCGCGGCAGGGCGAGTACATCTTCCACAGACTGCTCGGCGGTGATGGGGCCGCCCGCGGCAATGCGACCGACGAGGGGGACGGGTACGAGGTCGTCCTCGCCAACCTCAAAGTTCGGAAGTTCAGGCAGGGGAGTGTGCATGCCGGCGCCGTTTTCGTCGAGCACCTCGATGGCGCGCGGGAGCTTGGGGTCGCGGCGAATGTAGCCCAGATTTTCGAGTCGGCCAAGCTGATGGGTGACCGAAGAGAGAGACGCAAGACCCACCATATCGCCAATCTGGCGCATGGACGGCGGATAGCCCTTCTGTTCAATCTCGGTGCGGATCGCGTCAAGAATCTTCTGCTGGCGCGCGGTCAGCGCCGGGCGGGGTGCTGTTGCCATATCTCTTCCTTTGGTCTGTGTCGCCGAAGGCTGCTGTACCTTCGGCGGAGCACGGATGGGTTGTCCACGTGTTCGTCATACGGTGACGTATATCGCACGGCTTAGGTGAAACATACCCCTTATCTCGTCAGGGGTGGATTAGATTCTAGATCCGTCGCGAGTCACGCCCCGCCATGATGGAAATCATCACGAGCGTGTGGAACATCTCTTGACACAAGTGTAGAACACTCTACCGACAAATTCAAACAAATATACTAGATTTTTTCTTCGAAACCGGAGGAATTTTTAGTATGTATCTGCTAGACTTTAGAACACGGATTCGGATACAGTAGAAAACCCTCCCGATTTTCGGGGTGCAAACGGGGTATTCTCCATGTAATTCGAATACTCGTTCTGCCTTGCGGGTCTGGAAGGGTGTCGTCGAATGTTCGAGAGTATTCGAACGAGAAACCGAATGACCTTCCTTAGGTCGAAGGGGAGTTCTGGGGAACACGTCTGCAAGACAAAACCCCGAACGTTCCTTGACCCGATGTGTCGGGTCCCGGGCAGAAAAACGAACAACCACACTCAACTCACCAGCCGAGTCTCGAGAGAGCCGGCACCGTTCACCCCGGCGGATTACCGCGGGAGTGAGCTTGAGAGAAAGGAACCACAATTATGACCGCAGCTTCTTTGGCCCCTCACCGTGCCTCTGCGTCTGCTACCCTTCCGGAAGGTTTGGTGGTACTTCACCCCGCGCACGCACGGCAGTCCGCGCGCATCGCTCGAGGCTCCTCCCGTCGCACATCCGCTCCTCAGTCTTCTGCCTCTCCGGCGCCCGTCCGCAGTGTCTCTCCCACCGCGGCGGTTGCTCGGCCTGTGGCCCCCTCCGCTCCGGTGAATGAACGCTCCGTTTCGGCGCACCTCTCCGGGCAGGGGAGGGAATCGTCTTCCCACCGTGCGGGCCTTGTGCCCTCCGCTATCTCGGGTCTTCGCTCCCTATCGTCTCGCCTGGAACGCTTCAACCCCCTGCGCAATTTCAAGGGGCTGCCTCTGCTGACCCTGGCCGCGCTCGTGGTGCTGGGCGCCATTACCTTCCTCGGCCCTTCCTTCGGCCCCCGTGTTGAGAACGCATCGGCCACCCAAGCCACTGTGACCGTTAAGCACGGCGAGACACTGTGGGACATCGCCCAGTCGGTGAACCCCGGCGGTGATGTCCGTGATACCGTGGTGCGTATTATGGAGATGAACTCGCTGACGAGTACCGCTGTCGACGCCGGTCAGCGCCTCGAGGTTCCCAAGCCGCGCCACTAGGCAAAGCTGTCGAGGCGAGAGCTTCGGCTCACTCGTCAGCGGATTATGAATCGGCTACGAACCGCCTACCGCACTACTCAAGGAGCACGCGATGTCAACACCCTCTCAGTCCCATCAGGACGCGGTCTCCTCACCGCGCCCCGTGGTCGCCGTTCTGGGAGATCCCGGAACTCACGGCGCCATGGTAAAGCTTCTTCGGGATTCGGGTGCGGAGGTCATCGTCACCGCTGACCCGCATCAGCTCCGCGAGGCTGACGGCATGGTGGTTGCCGGTCCTGCCGGTTCCCTTGAGGCGTTCGACGAGCTAAAAGCCAAGGACGCTGAGCGCGTGATTGGGCGCCGCGTGGCCGGTGGCCGTCCGGTGCTCGCGGCCGGTGCCGCCCTGAGCTGCCTTTTTGAATCCGTCGCGGTGAACCACCCGCAGCTGGGCAGCGTACAGGTTCAGGGTATGGGGGAGTGGCCCGGCGAGAGCGTGGAGCTTTCCACCCGGGGCCTGGTGCCCGGCTCCTCCGCACTGTCCCCCTCGACCGGCAGTCGACTGCTCAAAGATATTGAGGGTGAGGCCCGTTTCAAGTCCGAGCACGGTGTTTTTGAGTGGGCCTTTGACCAGAGCATTGACTATATCGCTCCTCCCGCGGTGAGCTGGACGGCAACCGAACCTCCCTATATTGCCGCGGTGGAGAACGGCCCGCTGACCGCTGTGCAGTTCTGCCCGGTCGTATCCGGTGAGCTGGGTGCGGAATTTATGCGCCGCTGGGTTGGGTCCCTCGCGGTGACCGGCCGGCTGTCGCCTGCCGCGGGTGAATCCGCTACCGGTGGGGAGGAATCATAATGGCTAAACCCATCCTTGAACTTCTGCCGGCCGTCGATATTTCCGAGGGCTACGCGGTACGCCCTGTGGGCGGCACCCTGTCCGGTGGCGAACAGCGTCTCGATCCGGTCAAGGCGGCGCTCACCTGGGTGAAGGCTGGTGCCCGCTGGATTCATCTGGTTGATCTTGACCTAGCCTTTGGCCGCGGTACGAATACGGATGTTCTGGCGGAGGTTGCCGCCGCCGTCCGTGCCGAGAATACCCGAATGGCCGGCTCTGCTCCGGTGCGTATTCAGGTCAGTGGCGGTGTGCGTAATGCTGAGAGCCTGGAGCGCGCCCTGAGCCTCAACCCGGACCGCGTGAACGTGACCAGCGCGGCGCTGGCGGATTCTGCCTGGCTTGAAAGTATCCTGGCTCGTTACGCGGATTCTGATCTTCTAGCCCTGGGGCTCGACGCCCGTTACGACCCCGAGCGGGGTTGGGTGACGGTGGCTCGCGGAACCGACTGGTCGGGCCCCGAGGTGGCGGAGGCGCTGGCCTGGCTAGAAAGTGTGGGCGTGCGTCGCTACATTGTCACCGACGTGAGTAAGGATGGCTCGCTGGCTGGTCCCGGCGCGGAACTGCTCGATGAGGTGCTGGCCCAGACTGCCTGTCGGGTGGTGGCGTCCGGTGGCGTGGCGTCGCTGGCTGACCTTGAGAAGCTGCGCGCCATGGTGCCTTACGGATTGGAGGGCGTGGTGCTGGGCAAGGCGCTGTACGTGGGGAACTTTAGCTTTGAGCAGGCACTCGAGGTCGCTGGCTCCCGCTGAATCTCTCCTTTCTGATAAGGCTGTCGAATCCCGCCAGTCCGCGCAGAATATATCGCGCAGAATATATACGGTAAAGCCCCGCCTCCTTCAGCCGAGGGAGACGGGGCTTTACCGTGAATAGATTGGGGGGGCGACATGGTAGGCCGGCCGGTTCGAGAGATCGGTTTAGTACACCGGGCCGGTCAGCTTCTCGCCGGGGCCCTTGCCAGGCTCGTCCGGGAAGGGGGAAGCCTCACGGAAAGCCAACTGCAGGGTGCGCAGGCCATCGCGCAGGGGTGCTGCGTGCTGGGAACCGATTTCGGGGGCGGCAGCGGTGACCAGGCCCGCCAGGGCGGTGATGAGCTTGCGTGCTTCATCGAGGTCCTTGAGATCGTCTGCGTTCTCGTCGGAGGCCAGGCCGCATTTGACGGCTGCGGCGCTCATCATGTGGATGGCCGCGGAGCTAATGATTTCGATGGCGGGAACGTCTGCAATATCGCGTAGCTGCTCATTAACGGCCTCGACCTGCTCCTCGGTGAGCTCGGTGTGGCCGTGGACGGGGGTTTCTTCTCCCGCGGTAAAGCGGAAGTTATTGTTTTCAGTGCTCATAACCCTAGAATCTCACATTTCGTTTAATTCGGTAAATGCGTTCACCCTGCGGTCCTGTGGCTCTCCGGCTCTCCGCAGCACCCGGGGCTATGCCCGTCGATTCGGCCGAGCGCGGGGACTCGCAACCCAACATGATGTGGGGTATATCCCTTGCGTCGTCGGGCGGTTCTGAGGTATGGTTGTAGACAGTTTGCAAGTGGAGCGCGTCTCCCACCCGATTGGCCGTCTCAGGTTTGCCCCTGGGATTTGAGGTGAACGGGTTCGTCCGCCGATTTCGGCGTACACTGGTTTGTGCCTCCGCTTGTGTAACTGCGGGGGCTTTTTTAGCGCCCGCAACGGATAGTATTCACGGGGAAACCCACAGAGCACAGGAGCTAGTCATTAGCGAACCACGCATTAACGATCGTATCCGCGTTCCCGAGGTCCGACTCGTCGGCCCCGGTGGCGAGCAGGTAGGCGTTGTCCCTCTGAAGGACGCTCTGCGCCTGGCTGAGGACGCCGAACTCGACCTGGTCGAGGTTGCCCCGAACGCGAAGCCGCCCGTGTGCAAGCTCATGGATTACGGCAAGTACAAGTACGAAGCCGCGATCAAGGCTCGTGAATCCCGCAAGAAGCAGGCTAATGCCGTTCTGAAGGAGATCCGTTTCCGCCTGAAGATTGATACCCACGACTACGAAACCAAGGTTGGACACGCTCGTCGTTTCCTCTCCGGTGGTGACAAAGTCAAGGCAATGATTCAGTTCCGTGGTCGTGAGCAGCAGCGCCCCGAGATGGGTGTGCGTCTGCTGGAGCGTCTGGCGGCTGAGCTGGCTGAGGTGAGCACCGTTGAGTCTCGCCCCCGTCAGGATGGCCGCAACATGGTGATGGTTCTGGCTCCGCTTCGCGGTAAGGCAGAGGCTCGCCGTGAGCAGGGCGCCGGCGGTCGCAAGGGTCGCGAGCGTATTGACACGACCAAGGCGAAGCCCGTAACTAATTCTTTGGCAGACGCTATGCCTGCCGAGCTGAAGGCACAGGCTTCCGCCGAGTAGGGAACCGGGTCGTCACTTTAGGATGGGCACGCGCCTCCACCGCTCGGTGGGTGTTGCGGGTTCACCCGGTGCCGGTTCCGAGGCACCTCGTTGGGGGTGCCTCACCTTTGGTCCTTGGGGCTGATGCGTGTATCGCTCAACCCCACTAAGCTACCCCGCCACTGTGGCGGGGGATGAATGTAAGGAGAACGGCAGCTATGCCGAAGCAGAAGACCCACTCTGGT
>ERZ773263.110-NODE-110-length-60612-cov-5.084532_pt1 | contig 60612 bp, 59 predicted proteins | sample MGYA00511076_ERZ773263 | MGnify/ENA primary metagenome ERZ773263 (study PRJEB29015, sample SAMEA2738155) | human oral metagenome | biome: human oral; feature: human-associated habitat; material: saliva | place: China | collected 2195 ... | reverse complement strand
AGATGGGACATTTTCTCCTTCGACCTAACTAAGACATTATCACTTTCGAATGATATGGTTTTTTTCGTTTTAATATAAATAATTGACAAAATGTCAGTCTAGATTTATACTAAGAGTATAAATCATTTGGAGGTAACAAATGAGAGATGTGAAGGCACCTGAGGTTAGACGGCGTGAAATCATTGATGCCTCTATGAAACTTTTTATGGAAAAAGGCTATCAAAAAACGCGGACACAAGACATAATTGAACGGGTTGGGATTTCGCGGGGCTTACTTTACTATCATTTCAAAAACAAAGAAGATATTTTATATTCTTTGATTGAGTTATATACTGAACCTCTGGCTAGAAATTTATCGACTATTGCTAATGCTAATGATTTAAGCCCCGCTCAGAAAGTGAAAGCTTTTTTCGATGAAACGGTAATTGATCCCGCAGGGAAGACAGCTGAGAAGGAAACTTTGCAAGAGACGGTGGATATGAAAGCTAACCATTACTTGATGGATCGCTTTTCCCATAAATTAGTAGAGCAAACCAGTAAGGATTTGACCAAGATTTTTGAAGAGGGACTGGCTAAAGGAGACTTTCATATTGAGAATCCCAAAGAATTGGCTCAGATGTTGATGACTGCATACGTATTTACCGATAAGTCTTTACAAACACAAGATTATATACGGACTTTCCACGAGTTAATCAATAAAGCTCTGGGAGAAAATATTTTTTAAAAGCCGATGAATGAGATCGTCGGTTACTTTTAAATGCTAAACTGACAAAATGTCAGTTGTTGAAGAAAGGAATTTTATGTTAAAGATTGATCATTTACACAAGACATTTGGAGATAAAGTTGCTGTCAAAGATTTGTCTTTAGAGATTAAAGCTGGTGATGTTTTTGGTTTTATTGGCCGAAATGGAGCTGGAAAAACAACTACTATTAAGTCAATTGTTGGTATTTCTGATTTTGATTCTGGTGAAATTTTTGTCAACGGTCATTCTATTAAGAAGGAGCCGATAGCATGTAAGAAGATTATGGCTTATATTCCTGATAATCCTGACCTTTATGACTATTTAACAGGAATACAATACTTGAATTTTATAGCCGATATTTTTGAATTAAGTCTTGAGCAGCGGAAAGAAAGAATGAAGAAGCTATCAGAACGATTTGAAATCAGTCAAGCTCTTGGTCAAATGATTTCCTCTTATTCTCATGGGATGAAGCAGAAATTAGCTCTTATCGGAGCTCTAATTCATTCTCCAAAGTTGATTATTCTTGACGAACCCTTCGTTGGCTTGGATCCTAAAGCTTCTTTCGAATTAAAGAAAATCATGACAGAAGTCGTGGAAGCTGGTGGAGCCATATTTTTTTCAACTCATGTTTTGGAGGTGGCGGAAAAAATATGCAATAAAATTGCAGTCTTAAAGGATGGCCAACTGTTAGCTCAGGGCCCGACGGCTGATGTTAAAGGTAATCTATCCTTGGAAGATTTCTTTATGGAGGTTGTGGAATGAGTAAACTTGGAAAGCTTTTTAAAATCCAACTGATTGATTACTTTCATCTAAATAATTGGAAAAAAAGGAGTGGTAGTAATCGGAAAAACTTCTTCTTGACAAGTTTAGGGATAGGTCTGGTCCTCTTACTCTTATTTATCTACAATACAATAACGGCTCTATCTCTTGTAAAACTTGGACAAAGTCCGTTAATTCCTGCGTATATGGTTGCGGTCTCTAGTCTTATTGTCTTTTTTATCACTTTATTTCAGGTTAATGGTATTTTATTTTTTAGCCATGATAGCCAAAGATTGGTGCCTCTACCGATTAGTTCTGGAGCAATCCTAGCCAGTAAATATTTTTTCTTATACACTATGAGTCTAGTTTTGACCCTACTATTTACCTTGCCAGGTCTAATTGTTTGGTTAAATGATAGTTACTATTGCTCAGGTTTACTTTTCTTCCTCATTCTAGCTTTTGTTCCTTTGTTGCCACTGACCTTAGCAGCTTTTTTAGCCTACATCATCATAATGCTAACCAAAAATATGAAGTGGAAAAATTTTATGAACCTCATCATAACTCTGTTAGTAATTTTGAGCATAGGGCTTTGGCTTAGCTCTAGCATGTCAGGAGGAATGAAAACGAGTGATATTGGTCTAACTCTCTCTAAACAAGTCAGCAGACTTTATCCTTTAAGTTTTATCTTTAAAATTTGGAAGGGGCAGTTTAACATTGGCTATCTTATGTTTTTTGTTTTGATTTCTTTGGGCTCAACTGTTTTATTTATTGCTTTAGTTGCCAAAGAAAAACTTTATAGGCAAGAGAAGACAGGGCGTTCTAAACCTAAAGCAAGTTGGTGGTCCAATGGCTATAAAAAGCATTCCTTATTCATGTCACTTTATTTGAGAGAACTTGCTCACTATAGATTCTCTTATATGCTGATGCTTAATACAAGTTTGGGGGTCTTGGTTTTATTGGGCTATAGTCTGGCCTTGCTCGTGCTACCACCCACCAAATTAGAGCAAATGCTTGGACTGACAGGTATGGCTGGACAGATAGAACATTTTGCTCCGCTTTTAGTAGCTGCAAGCTTATCAGTATCCTGCACAACAGCTTCGGCTTTTTCATTAGAAGGCGAACATATCTGGCAGTTGCAGAGCTTACCTATTTCTTTAAGGGAGGTTGCTAATAGTAAGTTGGCTCTTAATCTCTCCCTTCACGCTCTTGCCTATATTCCAGCAATTTTGGTTCTTGTCTGGTGCTATCACTTGTCTGTTTTAGAACTTGGTTTAATGTTTGTTATAGCAGCTAGCTACTCATTAACCATCTCTACCCTTGGATTGTATGCAAACTTGCAGCATCCAAATTATCATTGGGATAACGAAACGATTGTAATCAAGCAAAGTCTGCCTGTTATCCAAAGCTCTGTTCTGTCTATGATTTTAATCGGACTTCCACTAGCAGTTTCATGGATATGCAAGGTTTCATTAGAACTCAGTTTATTTGGCATATCTGTTCTCGTCCTACCGTTATTAACACTATTTCTCTATAGAAGAATCGTTAAAGTAAGTTATCTTCAAAAGGAGTATTAAAAAATGAAAATAGAGTCTAAAGATATTTTTGTTCTTTGCCTTTCAATTATTGTCATTTTAATTATTTGTCAATTTCTCCCAAACTGGGTCCCCGTGCATTTCAACAGCAAGGGAGAGGTAGACTTTAAGGTATACAAATACTTTCTTGTTTTTGCTGCTGTAATCCCTTATTCTCTATATTATAAATATTTCAGGAAGAAAGGGGAGTAGTGAAAATCTTCCTCTTCCTGCCTTCATTCCCCACCCAATTTGCCTAGTTTGGCATTTTATGTTATATTTTGATGACAAAGCCTAAACTGAGGATGAGGACATGAAGAAGCGTTACATTACTGGATTTGACGGCCTGCGGACGATTGGTCTTTTGGCGGTTATTTTTTATCATATTTATCCGTCTATTTTTAGGGGTGGCTACCTGGGTGTAGCCCTCTTCTTTGTCTTATCAGGCTATTTGATTACAGATCTTCTCTTAAGAGAGTATGAAGCCAATGGTAGGATTGCGGTTAAGGCCTTTCTCTTGCGGCGGTTTAAACGGCTCTATCCCAATATGATAGCGGTCATGCTCCTGAGTACGGTCTACATGTACTTTTTCCAGAAAAATCTGCTCAATGGTATGCGAAATGTCTTCTTGTCCAGTATTTTCTCGGTCAATAACTGGTGGCAGATTGCTAAGGGCGGTTCCTACTTTGCTAAGTTGCTAGCTGAAGCTCCTTTTGAGCATTTTTACAGTCTGTCCATCGAAGGGCAATTCTACCTTTTCTGGCCTCTGATTATCATTGTCCTGATGCGGATTTTCCGCAAGAATCGGACGGCCATCTTTAATGTCCTGGATATTATCCTGCTCTTGTCTTTTGTAGAAATGTCCCTGCTCTACAAGGCCCATGTGGATCCGACTCGGATTTACTACGGAACGGATACCAGGCTCTTTTCTATTCTTATGGGAGCAGCTTTAGCCTTTATTTACCCAAGCGATCAGGTGGATAAGATCAAACTATCTCTGCGGGACCGGCAACTGTTCAATGGAATGGCTATCGTTACCCTAGTTGTTTTGATTATCTGTTTCTTTGCCCTGCCTGACCAAGAGTGGTTTACCTATCGGGGAGGCATGTGGCTCTTTTCCTTCCTCAGTTGTGTTCTGATTGCTCTGATTGTCCATCCCAAATTGGCAGCCAATAAGTGGCTGTCCAATCCTGTGACCGCTTATCTGGGGACACGTTCCTACGGCATGTACCTCTGGCAGATTCCCGTTCTGACCTTTGCCGAGCTCAAATTGCCTAATCCCGAGTCTCTGCCCTCGGTCCTGATTGCTTTAGCCTTGGTGGTCATTCTGACTGAAATCACCTATCGCTTGGTGGAAGTGCCCTTACGGCGAATTACCTGGCGGAAGGTTAAGGATTTTTATCAAGAAAGATGCCATGTCTGGTCTTCCTTTGTTAAATGGCCTGTGACTTTACTTGTTTCTGTGGTGGTAGCAGGAGCCCTCTTCCTTGTCTTTACGGCACCAGACAAGACGGCTGCTCAAAATAAGATTACCGACCAACTTAAACAAAACCAAGCCAAGATGAAGAAGCAAAATCAAGTTCAGCAAGCACCGGGAACACCGGCTGACCCAGCCATTCTTAATAAGTACGGCATTAGTCAAGAAGAGTATGACATTGTCAACCAAAAGAAGGTGGCTATTCTTGGGGATTCCATGATTGCCATGACCTACGATGACCTGCACGAGGTCTTCCCCAATGCCTTCTTTGATGGAGCCATTGGGCGCAAGCCTCAGCATACTTTGGAAATGGTCAAAGAAGCGGTCACTAACCATCCTGAATTGGACACCTTGGTCATCGGTATCGGAATTAATCGGGATGAAAATGGCGGTACTCTAACGGCTGACCAGATTGATCAGGTTACGCAGGCTGCCGGCGGGCGTCAGGTCTATTGGATTAATATTAATTTGGAAAAATCCCAATATTACTGGACCAATGATGTCAATCAAGTCTTGAGCCAAGCAGATCAGAAATATGACAACCTGCACATTATTGACTGGTATGGGGCTTCCCACGATAAGGAAAGCCAGCTCCTCAGCGAGGACATGACCCACCCGAACGACCAGGGAGCCATTGCCTATACTAAGACGATTGCGGATGCCATTTCAAAATAGAGATTCAAAAGACAAAATGACTTGAGTTGCTGCTCAAGTCATTTTAAGATGTTCTAATTTTGATGTTGGAGAGTCACCCATTGGTCGTTTCATTTAAACTGGATTAGTCTCGCTTAGCTCTCAGGTCTGCGAGAATTTTTTGGGCGGTTTCTAGATTGAGGTGCTGGGCAGACAGCAGTTCTTGGACTATCTTTGGCACCTCTTTTTCGCTGGCTCCGGCTAGCAAGGCAAGGGATTTAGCCTGCAGTTTCATGTGGCCGGCCTGGATCCCTTTTCCGACCAAGGCCTTGAGAGCAGCGAAGTTTTGTGCTAGACCCAGGGAGACGATTAGGCCGGCTAGAGTTTTGGCATCGGGATGGCCTAGGAGGTCAAAGGCAACTTGAACGCTAGGGTTAAGGCCGATAGAGCCTCCTTTGGTAGCGATTGGCATGGGGAGGGTTAGGCTGCCCTTGACTTGGCCGGCCTCCTTATCATAGGTCCATTGGGATAGGCCTCGATAGGAGCCGGAAGCGGCAGCGTAGGCATGACCGCCAGCTTCGATGGCCCGCCAGTCATTGCCAGTCGCTAGGACCAAGGCATCAATTCCGTTAAAAATTCCCTTGTTGTGGGTGCTGGCCCGATAGGGGTCAACTTGGGCCAGCTGAGAAGCCTGTTCCAGTTTTTTGGCTAAATTCTCGGCCTCTTCCTTGTTACGACCGAGAAAACGCAGGTCAACCGCACACTTGGCTGTCACTAAGCTATCTGTCGCATAGTTGGAGAGGATAGCCATGAGACTTTGACCGCCCGAGAGCTCTTCCAGCTTGGGAGCGATGGCCTCCATCATGGTATTGACTATATTGGCCCCCATGGCTTCCTGGGTGTCTACTGAAAGATAGACGATGAGGAAGTCGCCTTTTTCTGCCAAGGTCAGGTCTCTGGCCCCGCCTCCTCTTTTGACGATGGAAGGGTGGGCTTGGTTGGCCAGCTGGGTGAGGTCATCCTTATGAGCTAAAATCGCTTTCTTGGCGGCCTGCCAGTTGCTTAGTCCGATCAAGGCAACTTGGCCCAACATTTGTCGCTGATGAACCTCGGTTTTAAAGCCACCAGAGCGTTTAATCAACTTGGCCGCATAAGAGGCAGCAGCGACGACCGAGGGTTCCTCGGTCACCATGGGCAGGTTGTAGGTTTGACCATTGACCAAGAAATCAGGAGCTAGGCTTAAGGGAAGAGCCAGACGGCCAATCAAATTTTCTGCCATCTGGTTGGCTGTCTCTAGGGGCAGGAGTTCTTGCCTCTTTAATTTATCCAAGCCTGCTTGGGAGAGGGCCTGATTGTCTTCTAGTATTTGCCACCGTTCATGGGGGCTTTTCTTCGCAAATCCTGTCCAAGATACCATATCTGCCATCCTTTTCGTTCGTATTTTCTCCCTAAATTATAGCATAAGGCGGGATTTTCTGTAACTTTCTAAGGGATTTTGATATAATGAGGGCGTATATTATTCGTAAAAGAGGTAAAAACTATGGCTATAAAAATTGGATTGTTAGGTTTTGGGACAGTTGCCAGCGGTATCCCATTTTTACTTAAGGAAAATGGAGAAAAGATTACGGCAGCAGCCAAGGATGACTTCGAGATTGCCAAGGTTTTGGTCAAGGATGACGAGGAAAAAAATCGTCTTTTGGCTGCCGGTCATGACTATAATTTTGTCACTAATCTTGATGCTATTGTGGAAGATCCTGAAATTGACATCGTGGTTGAACTCATGGGACGGATTGAACCAGCCAAGACCTTTATCACCAAAGCGTTGCAGGCTGGTAAGCATGTCGTTTCTGCCAACAAGGACCTGATTGCTACGCATGGTAAGGAAATCATCGGTCTGGCTAAGGAGAAGGGGCTGGCCTTCTATTATGAAGCAGCAGTTGCAGGAGGAATTCCAATTCTGCGGACTTTAGCTAACTCTCTGACTTCAGATAAGGTGACACGGATTTTGGGTGTCCTCAACGGAACTTCCAACTTTATGATGACCAAGATGGTTGACGAAGGTTGGACCTACGAAGATGCTCTCAAAACCGCTCAGGAGCTGGGCTATGCTGAAAGCGACCCGACCAATGACGTGGAAGGGATTGATGCGGCCTACAAGGCAGTCATTCTCAGTCAGTTTGGCTTTGGTATGACCATTGACTACGAAGATGTCAGCCATCAAGGGATTTCAACCATTACTCCTGACGATGTCGCCGTTGCTCAAGAATTGGGCTATGTCATCAAGCTGGTTGGGGATGTCCGTGAAACGGCCTCAGGTATCTCTGCTCAGGTTTCCCCAACCTTCCTGCCTAAGGAACACCCGCTGGCTAGCGTCAATGGTGTAATGAACGCTGTCTTTGTTGAGTCCATCGGTATCGGCCAATCCATGTACTATGGTCCTGGTGCGGGACAAAAACCAACAGCGACTTCTGTTGTCGCCGACATTATCCGCATTGGTCGTCGAATTGTTGACGGCAATGTCGGTAAATCCTTCAATGAATATCATCGTCCAACCCAGTTGGCCAATCCGGCTGATGTTAAATCAGGTTATTATTTCTCGCTCAGCGTTCCTGACAAGAAGGGGCAAATCCTGCGGTTGGCAGAAATTTTCAACGGTGAAGATGTTTCCTTCTCCCAAGTTCTCCAACAAAGAGGTGATGGCAAGCAGGCTAAAATTGTCATCGTTACCCACGCCCTCAGCCTGACCCAATTGGACAATGTCAAAGCCAAATTAAAAGCTCAAAGCGATTTCACCCTCTTGAATAGCTTTAAGGTATTGGGGGACTAAGATGAAAATTACAGTTCCAGCAACCTCGGCCAATCTGGGGCCGGGTTTTGATTCGGTAGGGGTGGCCCTCTCCAAATATTTGACCATTGAAGTGCTTGAGCCTGCTGCTGACTGGCAGGTCGACCACGATTTGGGAGACATTCCCAGCGATGAAAATAACCTCTTGATTCAGACGGCTCTGCAAATTGCTCCCGACCTGACTCCTCAGCGGATTAAGATGACTTCTGATATTCCTCTGGCTAGGGGACTGGGCTCCTCTAGTTCGGTGATTGTAGCAGGGATTGAGTTGGCTAATCAATTGGCTGGTTTGCAGCTCTCTGATCAGGAAAAACTCAATCTAGCCACGGAAATCGAGGGCCACCCTGACAATGTTGCTCCAGCTATTTTTGGTAATCTGGTAGTCGCCTCTTATTTGGATGGGCAAGTTTCCAGCGTGGTTGCTAATTTTCCCGCCTGTGACTTTCTGGCCTTTATTCCTAATTATGAATTGAAAACCGGCCAAAGTCGAGGGGTTCTGCCCACTTCCATGGCCTATAAGGAAGCTGTAGCGGCCTCCTCCATTGCTAATGTGGCTATTGCAGGGCTTTTGACAGGAGATTTAGCAAAGGCTGGCCAAGCCATTCAAGGCGATCGCTTCCACGAGGCCTATCGGCAAAAATTGGTCAAAGAATTTGCCCCAATTAAGAAAGTAGCTCAAAAATCAGGAGCCTACGCCACCTATCTATCTGGGGCGGGTCCAACTGTCATGAGTTTGGTTCCACTCGGTCAGGGTCTTGACCTCAAAGCTGCTCTTGATGACTTGAAACTGGACGGACAGACCTTTGTTTTAAGCGTTGATAAAGAAGGTGTTCGTCTTGACTAAAACGCACAAGGGACTTTTGCTCGGAGTATCCGCCTATTTACTCTGGGCTTTTCTATCCCTCTATTGGAAGCTCCTAGCTGGGGTCAATTCCTACAATACTTTTTCTTATCGAATCATTTGGACGGCGGTGACCATGCTGATCTATATGCTGGTTAGCAGGAACCGTAGCCGTTACACTCAAGAGCTAAAAGAGCTATGGCTGGATAGAAAACAGTTTTATCGAGCCATCGCAGCGGCCTTTCTCATCGCCATCAATTGGCTGACCTATATTTATGCCATCGCCAATGGTCATGCGACCGAGTCCAGTCTGGGCTATTATATGATGCCCTTGGTTTCTGTCTTCCTGGCTCTAGTCATTCTTAAGGAGAGTCTAACACCGGCGACCAGTCTAGCGGTTTTGGTGGCAGCAGTAGGTGTAGGGGTTCTGGTCTGGCAGACCGGTCATCTCCCTCTAATTGCTCTGCTTCTAGCCTTTTCCTTCGGCTTTTACGGCCTGCTTAAAAAGGGAACCAGATTATCTAGTGATGTCGCTATGCTTTTTGAAGCTGGCGTCATCCTACCCTTTGTGCTGGTCTATTTGCTCTTTTTTAGTCATGAAAGTTTGACAGATTATAGTTTGGCAGAAAATATTCTCCTAGCCTTGTCGGGGATTATTACGACCATTCCTCTCCTGCTTTATGCGGAAAGTCTCAAACTGGCTCCGCTCAATCTGGTCGGGTTCATCCAATATCTCAATCCGACCATTCAGCTCTTGATCGCCCTGATGGTATTCGGGGAGAAGCTCAGTCTAGGCCAGCTCTACGGCCTGATTTTCATCTGGATAGCCATTGGCCTCTTCGTCATCGGCCAGATAGTTTTATTAAAAAGGCAGAAATCTTGACCGAGGATCGGGATTTTTCTATTTCTGTGCTATACTGGTAGAAGGGCCGGAGGGCTATTTTATTTTGTTAAGTCAAAGAAGGAATGGGAATGAATTATCAAGAAGCACTAACTTGGATTCACAGTCGGTTGAAATTTGGGATCAAGCCTGGGATTGAGCGGATGACTTGGATGCTGGATCAGCTGGGAAATCCGCAGAAGAATCTGCGGGCCATTCATGTGGTTGGGACCAATGGTAAGGGCTCGGTTGTCAACAATCTCCAGCATATTTTCACGGCGGCCGGTTATCATATTGGCACCTTTACCTCGCCCTATATTGTGGATTTTCGGGAACGAATTTCTTTGGATGGTCAGCTTATGCCCGAGGAAGACTTGGTGGCTTGTGTCGAGCTAGTGAAGCCGATTGTGGAAAGTTTGCCGGCTGACTTGGAAGCGGCAACGGAGTTTGAGACCATCAGTCTGATTATGTTCCTCTATTTTGGTCGCCTGCATCTTGTGGATTTGGCAGTCATTGAGGCTGGTATGGGTGGGCGTGATGACTCGACCAATCTCTTCCAGGCTCTGGCTGTGGTTTGTCCCTCTATCGGCTTGGATCACCAGGCTGTTTTGGGCCAGACCTACGGGCAGATTGCTCAGAATAAGGCTGGTGTGCTCAAGGCTGGCGAGCCTCTGGTTATGGCTGTCCAACAGGAGAAAGCCAGACAGGCCTTTTTAGAGCATGCTCAGGCAGTAGGGTCTCCTGTTTACGAATGGCAGAAGGATTTTGAAATGTCGCCTTCCCAAAATGATTGGACCTTCCGAAATAGTCGGACGAGTCTGACTGATTTGCGGCTGGCTATGCCAGGTCAACACCAGGTGGCTAATGCCGCTCTAGCTATTGAAACAGCCCTCTTGCTCAAGGACCGCTGTCCTGAACTTAGTGAGGCTGCTATCCGCCAAGGTTTGGCGACCGCCAAATGGCAGGGGCGGACCGAACTTTTGCAACCCAATCTGATGATTGATGGTGCCCATAATAATGAGAGTGTCCAAGCTCTGGTTGACCTAATCCAGAATGACTACAAGGGCCGAAAGGTTCATATTCTTTTTGCGGCTATTGATACCAAGCCCGTCGTCAGCATGTTAGAGAAGTTAGCCAAGCTGGGTCAGGTCCAGGTGACTACTTTCCCCTACCACAATAGCCTGGCTTTGGACGATTACCCTGAGCCTTACCAGCGGATGGCCGATTTTGAGACTTGGCTGGCTCAGGTTTATAAGGCAGATTCAGCAGATTTTTACCTGATAACAGGCTCCCTCTATTTCATTTCCCAAGTGCGTAAGGAGCTTTTGAAGAATTCCCCTCAATAGGGTATAATAGCGACAGTCAGATAAGTTAGCCGATAATGCTCGAATATCGGACTTAGTGAGAAGTTTAGAGAGCGGGACAAAAATCGTGATTTCGGAGAAATCGATTTTGTCGTCCCGCCTCCGCACAGTTGATTAGGACGGCTGCTATCATTTGCATAGCAAGGGATAAGGACTTCCAATCAACCACTGCGTCAAACTGTCTGACGTTAAAAAGTAACGAGGTTAGGATCTTTTGTCACAGCCCCGTAGGAAATAGAGCGATTTTAATCGCCTCTTTCCTTAACTGATTGAATTGAACCCGCCTACAACTCTGTGAATTTAGATGAAATCACCTAGGTGCAAGCCCCCTTCGGTGATTTCCCTAAAACTCTGTGAGTTGCTTGACGGCATGGTGACACGAAAACCAGCCAGTCGAAAATACTGGCTGGCTGAAGTTAGTCAGGGAGCTAGGCAATCAGACTAGTGATTGCCGTTAGCCAGCTCTTGTATGGACAAGAAGGTGGCTTTGCTCCGTGGTATCTTATTTGAAAGGCTAGCAATAAATTAAAGAGGACGAGATGTTTAATCAAGAAAAGGCCCAAGAAGCCATTTATCAACTTTTAGAAGCCATTGGGGAAAATCCTCAGCGAGAAGGCCTGCTGGAAACCCCTAAGCGGGTGGCCAAGATGTATGCCGAGATGTTTGCTGGCCTGGGTGAAAATCCCAAGGATCAATTTACGGCTGTCTTTAGCGAAAACCATGAGGAAGTTGTCCTAGTCAAGGACATTCCCTTTTATTCCATGTGTGAGCACCATTTGGTGCCCTTTTACGGGGTTGCCCATGTGGCCTACCTACCCAGTCAAGGTAAGGTAACGGGTCTTTCCAAGCTGGCTCGGGCAGTAGAAGTGGCTAGCAAGCGGCCTCAGTTGCAGGAACGCCTGACCGAACAAGTGGCAACAGCTCTAGAAGAAGCCCTAAATCCTAAAGGGGTCTTTGTCATGATTGAGGCTGAGCACATGTGCATGACCATGCGGGGCATCAAAAAGCCTGGCAGCAAAACGGTAACGACCGTTGCCCGAGGCATTTTCCAAGAAGATAGGGACCAAAGGCAGGAGTTACTGAGCCTAATCAGGGAGCACTAAAAGGAGAAGGCATGTCACAAATCATTGAAAATGAAGTCACAAACCTACTCCATGGATAAGAATCAGAAAGAGGACTTGGATGAATATTGGACAGTTTGAAGTTGCGGGTAAGGCCTGTATCATGGGGGTTCTCAATGTAACCCCTGATTCATTCTCGGATGGCGGTTCCTATACCCTGCTTGAAAAGGCCTTGGTTCAAGTCGGGGCTATGATTGAGCAGGGGGCAGCCATTATTGATGTCGGTGGGGAATCTACACGGCCTGGGGCTGACTTTGTCTCTCAAGAAGAGGAAATTGCCCGAATCGTACCGGTTATCAAGGCCATCAAGGAAAAGTACGATGTTCTTGTTAGCATTGATACTTATAAAACTGGGACAGCTCGTGCCGCCCTCGAAGCGGGTGCCGATATCCTCAATGATGTCTGGGCTGGTCTCTACGATGGGCAAATGCTGGCCTTGGCTGCTGAAAAAGATGTTCCCATCATCCTTATGCACAATCAAGAGGATGAAGTTTATGATGATGTCACCCAGGACGTTTGTAACTTCCTGCTTGAGCGTGCCCAAGCGGCCTTGGAGGCTGGCCTTGCCAAGGATAAGATTTGGTTGGATCCAGGTTTTGGTTTTGCCAAAAATGAGCAGCAGAACATTGACCTCTTAAAGGGGCTGGAACAGGTGACTAATCTGGGTTATCCAGTCCTCTTTGGCATTTCCCGCAAACGGGTGGTAGACTACCTTCTGGGGGGCGGTCACACCAATCCCCTGGAGCGAGATATGGGAACCGCAGGCCTGTCAGGTTATGCCATTGAAAAGGGTTGTCAGATTGTCCGGGTGCATAATGTTGAAGCTAATCGCGATATTGTCAAGGTCATCAGCCAATTAAGGTAGGAAAAATGGATAAGATTCTTTTAAAGGGTTGTCGTTTTTATGGTTATCACGGATCTCTGCCAGAGGAAAATCGCTTGGGACAGATTTTTGTGGTCGATGCTCAATTATCCTTGGACTTAACTAAGGCCTCACTTAGCGATGATTTGGCTGATACCGTGCATTATGGCCTTGTTTTTGAAGCCATCCAGCGACAGGTGGAAAATCAGCCCTACCAGTTGCTGGAGCGGTTAGCAGGAGCTATTTGCCAAGATATTTTTGACCAATTTGCTCCTGTCCAAGCTATCAAGTTGCGGATTTGCAAGGAGAATCCGCCTATTGCTGGTCATTACGATAGTGTGGGAGTAGAATTGGAGCGAAGTCGATGAGTTCAGTCTTTCTCAGCCTTGGCTCCAATATGGGAGACCGTCGGGCCAACTTAAAAGAGGCCCTAGAGCGATTGGACCAACTTCCACAGACACAGCTGCTCGCCGTCTCCTCTCTCTATCAGACCCCTGCCTGGGGCCTGACAGAGCAGGCGGATTTTCTAAATCTAGCCTGTCGGCTGGAAACGATACTAGCCCCTCTAGACTTGTTGCGGGCCTGCCAGTCTATTGAAAATGATTTGGGGCGAGTGCGGCAGCAGCATTGGGGACCGCGAACTCTGGATATTGATATTCTGCTCTATGATCAAAAAGTGCTGGACCAGCCTGACTTGACCCTACCCCATCCCTATATGAAGGAGCGGGCCTTTGTTCTGGTCCCGCTTTTGGAAATGGATAACAGTCTGGCCGACCCAGTCACAGACCTGCTCTATGCGGCTGACTTAGCTAAGTTGTCAACCCAGGGAATTGAAAAAATCTCAGGCCCTCTTAAGTAGACTTAACTTTTGAATTTTGACGAGGAAGTTTAGCAAGGTTTAAAAAAAATCCTCTACTTGGTCTTTCGGTTGACTGATTCTTGGGCTGATAGACTGAGAGAATTTCTCTGTTTGGTCCTCGGATTGACCAATTCTTGGGTCGATAGATTCTGGAAATTCTCTGCTTGATGTTTGAGTCAAGTAATTCTTTGTCTGACACACTGGGAAATTTTCCACTGGCTACTTTGAGTGCCTTGGTAAATTCTCCAAAAGGTGTTTAAAACCTCCTGGCCCTCGAACGAGAATTGGGAATCTCTCTCAGGACCCTATCGCAAAAAGCCCTAGTTTTTGATATAATAGTAGTCGGTTTTATACCGATTTTTTTAGGCTCTTAGCCTCTTGGCCCAAAGAGCGGCTGGAGATTAATTCCCTTTTAAGAGAAGGGAGTTCCAGTGAGTAAGAATGGAATTAGAAATTAATGCTAGAAAAAATGAAAACGGCACTCGAAGGGATTGATATTCGTATCGATGAACCCTTGCGTAAATATACTTATACCAAGGTTGGCGGACCGGCAGATTATCTGGCCTTTCCTCGCAACCGCTATGAACTGGCTCATATCGTCAAGTTCGCTAATGATAATGCGATTCCTTGGATGGTCCTCGGCAATGCCAGTAACCTAATTGTTCGTGAAGGTGGCATTCGTGGCTTTGTTATCATGTTTGACAAGCTGAGCACGGTCACGGTTGACGGTTATACCATCGAAGCAGAAGCAGGAGCTAATCTGATTGAAACGACCAAGATTGCTGAATTCCACAGCTTGACAGGCTTTGAATTTGCGGCTGGGATTCCTGGTTCTATTGGCGGAGCTGTCTTTATGAATGCCGGTGCCTATGGTGGCGAAATTTCCCACATTCTGGTCTCAGCGACTGTTTTGACCAAGGAAGGGGACATCCATACCATAGAAGCCCGTGATATGGCCTTTGGTTATCGCCATTCTGCCATTCAGAGCACGGGCGAGGTGGTCATTTCCGCAAAATTCGCTCTCAGACCTGGTGTGCATTCGCAAATCAAGAATGAAATGGCCCGTCTCAATCACCTTCGTCAGCTCAAGCAGCCCCTAGAATACCCTTCCTGCGGGTCTGTCTTTAAGCGGCCTGTCGATCATTTTGCTGGCCAATTAATTATGGAAGCTGACCTGATGGGCTATCGTATCGGTGGTGTTGAAGTCAGCAAGAAACATGCTGGATTCATGGTCAATGTGGCTAATGGAACGGCCGATGACTACGAAAATCTGATTGCCCATGTCATTGATAGGGTCCAAGAGCATTCTGGTGTCCGCTTGGAACCAGAGGTTCGGATTATCGGGGACTATAAGGCTTAAAGAAATGAGGTCTGTTTTGCTAGCCTGAGGTTGGGGCGAAGGATCCAAACCTTGTACTTGTAATATCAAACAGCTTGATAACAGGAGCCTGATTTTTGATTTACTAGCTTGGCTCTGCAGAAAGGCGGAGGCTAGACAGATTCGTGATTTGCTGGCTTGCTCTGTGGAAGGCGGGGATTGTCTAGTTTTCTGCTTAACTAGATTGGCTCTGCAGAAAGTTGGAGACCGGCCTAGCTTCTGATTAAGTCTTGACAAAGCCCTGTATAGAGCAAAACTTATAATTTGACCAAATCTTGACTGACAATAGTCGCCTTTTGTATAGGAGGCGGCAGGGGCCGCTAGGGCCCATTAGTTCAGTCTCAAACTTGAAACTTAGGGAGTGCCGGGAAGTCAAGTCGAATCCTTGGATTTATGACTTCTTTCCCACTCTCTTTTTATCTTCTTTCTTGAGTGGAGGAAATCAAGAAGTGACCAAACCTATTATTGCTTTTCACCATGTGACGAAAACCTTCGAGGACAGCGGGACCCAGGTTCTCAAGGACATCAATTTTGAATTGGAGCAGGGTAAGTTTTATACCCTGCTTGGGGCTTCGGGTTCTGGAAAGTCAACCATTCTCAACATCATTGCTGGTCTCTTGGATGCCAGCTCAGGTGATGTTTATCTGGATGGCAAGCGGATTAACGACATTCCCATCAACAAGCGGGATGTCCACACCGTTTTTCAGAACTACGCCCTTTTTCCCCACATGTCGGTCTTCGATAATGTGGCCTTTCCCCTAAAATTGAAAAAAGTCGCCAAGTCTGAGATTGAGCAGCGAGTTGGCCAGGCCCTGAAAATGGTTCGCCTAGAAGGTTATGGAAACCGCTCCATTCAAAAACTTTCCGGCGGTCAACGCCAGCGGGTAGCCATTGCCAGAGCTATCATCAACCAGCCCAAGGTAGTGCTTCTTGATGAGCCTTTGTCTGCCCTTGATTTGAAACTACGGACAGAAATGCAGTATGAGTTGCGGGAGCTCCAACAAAGGCTGGGTATCACCTTTGTCTTTGTTACCCACGACCAGGAGGAAGCCCTGGCCATGTCCGACTGGATTTTTGTCATGAATGAGGGAGAGATTGTCCAATCCGGCACGCCCGTTGACATCTATGACGAGCCTATCAATCACTTTGTCGCTACCTTTATCGGCGAGTCCAACATCATCAATGGTAGGATGATTGAGGACTATTTGGTTGAGTTTAACGGCAGACGCTTTGAGGCGGTAGATGGTGGGATGCGACCCAATGAGGCGGTAGAAGTGGTCATTCGGCCCGAGGATCTGCAGCTTACCCTACCCGAGGAAGGCAAGCTAGTAGTGACGGTGGATACCCAATTGTTCCGAGGGGTCCACTACGAAATCATGGCTCATGATGAGCTGGGCAATGAGTGGCTGATTCACTCCACTCGCAAGGCCCTTGAAGGCGAAGTTATCGGTCTCAATTTCACGCCCGAAGATATTCATATCATGCGGCTCAATGAAACCGAGGAGGAATTTGATGCTCGGATTGAAGAGTATGTTGAGACCGAGGAAGTTGAGGACGGTCTGATAAATGCCATTGAGGAGGAACGCCATGAAGACGACGACTAAATTCTTTGCGGCTCCCTATTTTCTCTGGCTTTTGCTTTTTGTTTTGGCTCCCCTGGCCCTGATTGTCTATCGTTCCTTTTTCAATCTAGAAGGACAGGTCAGTCTTGCCAACTACCAAACTTTTTTTAGCTCCTGGACCTATCTGCGGATGAGCTTCAATTCGGTTCTCTATGCGGGTATTATTACCTTGGTGACCTTTCTGATTAGCTATCCGACGGCCTTTATTCTAACCAAGCTTAAGCACAAGCAGCTCTGGCTCATGCTGGTGGTCCTGCCTACTTGGATTAACCTCCTGCTCAAGGCCTATGCCTTTATGGGGATTTTCGGTCAAGACGGCAGTATCAATCATTTCTTGACCTTTATCGGTATTGGTCCCAAGCAGCTGCTCTTTACCGACTTTTCCTTTATCTTTGTCGCTGCCTACATTGAGCTGCCCTTCATGATTTTGCCTATTTTTAATGCCCTTGATGACCTGGATGTCAATCTGACTAATGCCAGTCGTGATCTGGGGGCTAGTAATTGGCAGACCTTTAGCCGAGTGATTTTCCCCCTTTCTCTGTCTGGCGTAAGGTCGGGTGTGCAGTCGGTCTTTATTCCCAGTCTCAGCCTCTTTATGTTGACGCGTTTGATTGGGGGAAACCGTGTTATCACTCTGGGAACAGCTATTGAGCAACATTTCCTGACTACCCAGAATTGGGGCATGGGCTCAACCATCGGTGTCGTCTTGATTCTGGCTATGCTGGCTATTATGGCCATCACCAAGGAAAGGAGGAAGGACCTATGAAAAAACTATCTAGGCTCTATTTGGGACTGGTCTTTGCCCTCCTCTATCTGCCGATTTTTTACCTCATCTTTTATTCCTTCAATCGGGGCGGTGATATGAATGGCTTTACCGGTCTTACTTGGGAACACTATGGCCAGGTCATCTCTGATAGCCGTCTGATTTTGATTCTGGTTCAAACCTTCTTTTTGGCCTTTCTGAGTGCCCTCCTGGCAACAATTATTGGCACCTTTGGAGCTATCTTTATTGACCAGGCCAGAAGTAAGAGGCAAAATACTCTGCTCTCTCTCAATAATATTCTCATGGTATCGCCTGATGTCATGATGGGAGCTAGCTTTTTGATTCTCTTTACGGTGCTGGGCTTTCGCCTAGGTTTTAGCTCAGTTTTGCTCAGCCATATCGCCTTTTCCATTCCCATCGTGGTTCTCATGGTCCTGCCCCGGCTCAAGGAGATGAATCAAGATATGATTCATGCTGCCTACGATTTGGGGGCCAGTTACTGGCAGATGCTCAAGGAAGTTATGTTGCCCTACTTGACGCCCAGTATCATCGCTGGCTACTTTATGGCCTTTACCTATTCGCTAGATGACTTTGCCGTGACCTTCTTCGTGACCGGAAATGGTTTTTCGACCCTCTCGGTGGAAATCTATTCCCGCGCCAGACGGGGAATTTCCCTAGAAATCAATGCTCTGTCCACCATCATCTTTATCTTCTCAATTCTCCTGGTAATCGGCTATTATTTTATCAGCAAGGAAGAAGGTGATCAGCATGCGTAAACTGAATTCCTTTCTTTCAGGCCTTGTCCTGATTATCGCTAGCCTAGCCGTGCTCTTGCTGGCCATGGAAAAGAAAAATAGCAGTAGTAACAAGGCCAATAGCCTGGTCGTCTATAACTGGGGAGACTATATTGACCCGGGCCTCATCAATAAGTTCCAAAAGGAAACTGGTATCTCTGTTCAGTATGAAACCTTTGATTCCAATGAGGCCATGTACACCAAGATTGAGCAGGGTGGCACCCGCTACGACATTGCCATTCCCAGCGACTATATGATTGATAAGATGCGTCGCGAGGACCTCCTGGTTAAACTGGATAAATCCCAGATTAAGGGGCTGGATAACCTTGGCAGCCAGTTTATGGGAAAGTCTTTTGACCCTAAGAATGACTACTCTATCCCCTATTTCTGGGGGACGGTCGGTATCGTCTATAATGACACTATGATCAAAAATCCGCCCCAGCACTGGACTGACCTCTGGAATTCTGATTATAAGGATTCCATCATGCTGGTTGATGGTGCTAGAGAGGTCATGGGACTGGGCCTCAATTCTCTGGGCTACAGCCTCAATAGCAAGAATATGAGCCAGCTGGAGCAGGCTTCTGACAAATTGAGTCAGCTAACGCCCAATATCAAGGCCATTGTTGGTGACGAGATGAAGGGCTATTTAAAAAACAGCGATGCCGCTCTGGGAGTCACCTTCTCAGGTGAGGCTAGGGATATGCTGGATGCCAATCCTCATCTTCACTATGTCCTGCCCAGCGAGGGTTCCAATCTCTGGTTTGATAATATCGTCATTCCTAAGACCGTCAAAAATAAAAAAGCGGCCTATGCCTTTATCAACTTTATGCTGGAGCCTAAGAACGCTGCCCAGAATGCCGAATATATCGGCTATGCCACACCCAATAAGACAGCCCAGAAGCTCCTGCCCAAGGAAATCACCTCCGATAAGGCTTTTTATCCTTCCGATCAGGTCATCAGCCATCTGGAGGTCTATAATAATCTGGGAGCCAAATGGCTGGGCACCTACAATGACCTCTACCTGCAATTCAAAATGTATCGCCACTAAGGTGACTAACAAATTCATAACAAGTCTGGAAACGCCAGTTTCTGGGCTTTTTTGAGCGGTCAACAAATAGCCTGTTTAGAAGGCGAAGTATTGTTAGACTAGCAGCTTGCTAAATTTCTCTGAAAGTTGTAAACTATATAGTTAATAAACTAACTTATAGAATTGGAGGTCTGTATGGGTTATTTTGATTATAGTTGCGAGCCTAGGTCGGATATCGCCTTTGTTGATATGAAATCTTTTTACGCCAGTGTCGAATGTGTTGACCATGGGCTAGATCCGCTCAAAGCCTCCTTGTGTGTCATGAGTCGTGCAGACCACACTAGCGGTTTGATTTTAGCTTCCTCTCCTACCTTTAAAAAAGTGTTTGGCAAGAGCAATGTCGGTCGGGCCTATGACCTCCCTTTTGATGTCAAGACCAGAAAGTTTTCCTACCACAAGGCTAAAAAGCAAGGCTTACCGATAACGCCAGACTTTGTCAATTACATTGAATCTTGGGCTGCAGCCACTTATATTGTTCCTCCTAGGATGGAGCTCTATATCGAGAAAAATTTGGAGATTCAGCATATCTTTCAGAATTACGCCAGCATTGAGGATATTCTTCCTTATTCGATTGATGAAGGTTTTCTTGATTTGACTGGTTCGCTCAATTATTTTATTCCCGATAAAAATTTGACCAAGCAAGAGAAATTGGACCAGGTCTCTGCCATGATTCAGAGGGAAATTTTCCATAAGACGGGGATCTATTCCACAGTTGGTATGTCCAATGCCAATCCTTTATTGGCCAAATTGGCCTTAGATAATGAGGCGAAGTATGCTGCTAATATGCGGGCTAATTGGTCTTATGGGGATGTAGAAATCGGCCGAAGGATGGCAAAGCGGCTGAATAAGTTAGGGATTCAGTCTATCAAGCAGTTAGCTAATAGCAATCCTGATTTGCTTAAGAGGGAATTGGGAGTCCTTGGTGTTGATTTATTTTTCCACGCCAATGGCATTGACGAGAGCAATGTTCACCAGCCCTACCGACCCAAAGCGACCAGCCTTGGGAATTCGCAGATTCTTCCTCGAGACTACTACAAGCAAGAGGAGATTGAACTAGTGCTGGCAGAAATGGCTGAGCAGGTTGCCATTCGCCTGAGACGGGCTAGAAAGAAGACGGCCCTAGTCGCCATCCAACTAGGCTATGCCAAGACGAGTTATAGCCAGCGTCTCCAGGCTCAGAAGACTATTGAGCCTAGCAGTAGCACCAAGATTCTGCAGGGCCACGTTTTAAAACTTTTCCGACAGAAATATCTAGGAGGTTCGATTAGGAGTGTTGCTGTTTCTTACGGCCGTCTAGTAACTGATTCTGTTTAGCTGCTCTCTCTCTTTGATGACCCCGACCAGTTGGAAAAGGAAGAGAAACTGGAGACTGCCATCGATGCCATTCGCAATCGCTTTGGTTTCACTACCTTGCAACGAGCTGACGCCCTGAGTTCCGCCTCACGGACCCTGGCCCGCAGCAAACTTATCGGCGGTCACTCAGCGGGCGGATTGGATGGTCTCCAATGATTGACCGCTCTTATTTGCCCTTTAAATCCGCCAGGGAGCACCAGGACCGTTCAAGGTGACTACCAAATTCGGCCAAACCAAGCAAAGCTTTCAAGGAGTAGTAGAGGAATTGACCCCCATGACAGCCAGTCTCAAAACAGTAGACGGCTATCGCTTGATAGAAATTGAGGAGATATTAGATGTGGCATTGGGCAAGGTGCTTCCCAATCTAGCAGATTAAGAGGTTGGGTGTATTTGGATTTAATGCTATGATATAATTGATATATTGTTTAGAGTATTACGAAATTGGAGAATAAATTAATGGCAAGAAAAAAAGTACAGTCAGTTGAACCCCAAGTCGCCCATTTAGTCAATGGGTGGTTAGAATCATATGGACTAGATTATAAACTGGAACAGGAACCGTTAAATCCAGAAATTGACAAGGCTCTAGAGGAATATCATTCTAAAAATGGTGGTACTGGCGGCAATCGCACAGATGCAAAGCTTCTGCTTGAAGATAAAGATGGTATTCGTTGGCCGATTATTATCGAATATAAGGGTTATAAGGGTAAGTTGGCAAAGCTAGATAAAGAAGGACAGGTCGATAACCGTAAGGCCAATAATGAGCCTAACTATACTAATATCAATGGTTATGCTGTCAATGGTGCTGTGCACTATGCTAATGCTCTCTTGCATTATACAAGCCGTACCAATATTATTGCAATTGGAGTTACGGGTTATAAGGATAGTCTTGATGAACTTAAGACTGAAATTGGTGTTTACTTTGTTTCGAAAGAGAATTTTGGTATCGGACAAAAGGTTGGTGACTATACCGATTTATCATTTTTGAAGGCGACAAACTTTGATGCATTTATTGATAAAATAAAAGAGCTCAAATTAACTCCAGATGAAATCGAAAAATTAAAAGAGCGACGCGAAAAAGAAATTGATATCAGTCTAACTCAGCTCAATAACGATATTTATCAAAATGAAAAGGGATTGGGCGAAAATGACCGTGTTTACCTAGTGGCAGCATCGATTATGGCAACCCTAGGGGTATCGGAGGATGATGTGACGCCTTTGCAAAAGGAAGAATTAACATCTTCTAAGAAATTGGGCTATAAAGATGGTGACAAAGTCTTGACACAGATCAAAGCCTTTTTGACCGCGAAAAAGATTCCTGAGGCAAAGAGAGACTTAATCCTTCGCACTCTAGCCAATACCTTGACTACCGAAAATATTAACAAGCCAGGTAAAAACAAAGAGAGTCAGCTAAAACGTATTTTTACAAAAATCGTTGATGATTTAGGTATTTACTATAAGATCGGTTTGAATACTGACTTTACAGGAAAACTCTTCAACGAAATGTATTCTTGGTTGGGTTTCACTCAGGACAAGTTGAATGATGTCGTACTGACCCCATCTTATGTTGCAACCTTGTTAGTCAAATTGGCTCGAGTAAACAAAGATTCCTATGTCTGGGACTTTGCGACAGGTTCTGCCGGTCTTTTAGTTGCTGCCATGAATGAGATGTTGAATGATGCCAAAGATAAAGCGACATCTCCAGATGACCTCTATAAGAAAGAGGCTGAAATTAAAGCTAATCAACTCTTAGGTTTAGAAATCCTATCATCTGTTTATATGCTTGCTGTTCTAAACATGATTATGATGGGGGATGGTTCATCGAACATCATCAACGAAGACTCTCTAACACAATTTAATGGTAAGTATGGCTATGGCAAGACTGACGAGAGATTTCCAGCGACAGCATTTGTCCTTAATCCTCCATATTCAGCAGATGGTAATGGTATGATTTTTGTTAAACGTGCACTTTCTATGATGGATAAAGGCTATGCATCTATCATCATTCAGGGGTCAGCTGGTAGTGGTAAGGCTTCTGAAATTAACAAGGAAATATTGAAGTCTAATCGTTTGTTAGCAAGTATCAAAATGCCTATCGACTTGTTTGTAGGGAAATCTAGCGTTCAGACCTATATCTATGTTTTTCGAGTGGGCGAAGCACACGAAAATGACTATACGGTAAAATTTATTGATTTTACAAACGATGGTTATACCAGAAGCAATCGTAAAAAATCTAGTAATAATCTTAGAGATACAGACCATGCTAAAGAAAAGTATCAAGAAGTGGTAGATTTGGTGAAATATGGTAAAAGTAAGCTACATTATCTAACAGAATCAGAATACTATGAAGGTAATATTGATGTATCAAAAGGTGATGACTGGAATCAAACAGCCCCTATTGACCTTAGACCTAGCCTAGATGACTTTAAGAAGACAATCAGCGATTTCCTAGCTTGGGAAGTCTCCGATCTCTTACAAAATCAGTCAGGAGAGGATGAAAGGCTGGGAAAATAGATGCCTCACTCAATCAAAAACTAGCAGAAGTTGAGTGGGGCGAGTACCGAGTAGGTGATTTGTTTGAAAAATTGAAAGTCAACTCTTTAAAATATAAGGCATCAGAGCTTAGAAAACAACCTGATGAAATTTATAATTTACCAGCGTTGACCGCTGGAATTGCGAACCAAGGTTTGAATAATTATGTTCCTACTGATGGTGCAACTATTTTACAGAATGTTATTTCAATTTCAGCTAATGGTGCTAATACGGGAGCCACATTTTTCCAAAGTAATAAATTTACAGTTTTACAGGATGCCTATGCAATAGATTGGAAAAATAAATCTAACAAGTTTAGTAGAGCTTCCGGAGTGTTTATTGCTAGTGTCATTAACAGTGTACTTCACGGAAGATATGAATGGACCAACAAAGCTAATTGGACAAAAGTCCGAGAAGAATTTATAGCCTTACCAGTTAAAGATGATCTGATCGACTTTGAATTTATTGATTCCTTCATAGCGGAGCTAGAAGCAGAGCGTGTAGCGGAGCTATCCGCTTACCTAAAGGTAAGCGGATTGGACAATTATGAATTGTCCAATGAAGAGCTGAAAGCTCTTCGGGATTATAACTCAAATGACTTCCAAGAATTTGAATATCAAGAAATCTTTGAAAATATTGTGCAAGGTCGTCGCTTAAAGAAAAGTGACCAGTTATCAGGAAAAATACCATTTGTTATGTCTGGTGTGACAAATACAGGTATTGTTAATTACATATCAAATCCAGTTGCTAGTTTTCCAAAAAATTCCATCACATTAGATATTTTTGGAAATGCCTTTTATAGACCTTATTCTTTTGGAGCTGGAGATGATACTGGTGTTTATTGGAATGAAGGAAAATCATATTCAAAAGAAGCCATGCTATTTTTTACAACTGCTATGGAAAAATCAGTATATGGTAAGTATGACTATGGACATAAGTTGAGGAGTTCGCAAAGCAAAAGAATTAAGATGATGTTACCTACACATAAAGGTGGCTTGGATGTAACTACTATGGAATTAGTCATTAAAGCTATTACAAAACTAGCTATTAAAGAGGTCGTTCAATATACGGAAAGTAAAATTGAAGCCACAAAAGAAGTAGTAGCTGCTCACAATGATGGTGAGATACACTAGAATATTATGTCTGAACTTTATTTGGGTAATCAAAAAAACGACAGGAATGTAACTCTTGCCGTTTTTAGATATTTAGAATTAAGAAATTTATTCCCACTCGACAGTTGCAGGTGGTTTGCTGGTAATATCGTAGACGATGCGGTTGACGTGGTCAACTTCATTGACGATACGGGTTGAAATTTTCTTGAGGATATCCCAAGGCAGTTGGGCAAAGTCGGCGGTCATTCCGTCGATAGAGGTAATGGCCCGAATAGCGATGGTATAGTCGTAGGTCCTGCCGTCCCCCATGACACCGACCGAGCGAACACCTGTATTGACGGTGAAGTATTGCCAAACATCCCGTTGCAGACCAGCCTTGGCGATTTCTTCACGCAGGATAGCATCGGATTCGCGAACGGTTTCCAGTTTTTCGGCTGTGATATCACCCATAACACGGATGGCCAGGCCAGGTCCAGGGAAGGGTTGCCGCCAAACAATTTCATCTGGCATGCCCAGAGCCGTCCCCAGAGAGCGAACTTCATCCTTAAAGAGGGTACTGAGGGGCTCAATCAGTTGGAACTGCATGTCTTCTGGCAGACCACCGACATTGTGGTGGGACTTGATAGTTTGGGCGGTTTCAGTACCGGATTCGATTATATCGGTATAGAGGGTTCCCTGAGCTAGGAAATCAACACCCTTGAGCTTACTGGCCTCATCATCGAAGACATAAACAAACTCATTGCCAATAATTTTCCGCTTTTTCTCAGGATCATCAACACCTGCTAGAAGATTGAGGAAACGCTCCGATGCATCAACACGGATGATATTGAGTCCGAACTTGCCCCCAAGCATATTCATAACCCGGTCACCTTCATTTTTGCGAAGCAAACCATGGTCGACGAAGATACAGGTCAATTGGTCACCGATAGCCTTTTGCAGGAGCACACCGACAACTGATGAATCAACCCCACCTGACAGTCCTAGGAGAATCTTACGGTCACCAACGGTTTGGCGGATTTTAGCAATTTCCATCTCAATGAAATTATCCATGGACCAGTCACCCTTGGCTCCACAGATATTTAAAGCGAAGTTCCGTAAAATATCATTGCCATAGACCGAATGGCGAACCTCTGGGTGAAACTGAATCCCGTAAATCTTGCGATCGCTGTTTTCGATAGCAGCATAAGGACAGTCAGCAGAGTCACCAACCAGATGGAAACCTTGAGGAATCTCAGTCACCGCATCACCATGGCTCATGAGAACGACTTGTTCTTCGGGCGTATCAGCAAATAAATCTGATTCCTGACGAAGGTGGAGGGTAGATTGACCATATTCGCTGTTTCCAGTTTGACCAGCAGGTAGAACTTTACCACCTAAACGGGCGGTCAGTAGTTGCATGCCGTAGCAAATTCCTAGTATTGGAATACCAAGATTGAAGATTTCTTCATCAATACCAAATGAATTCTCTGCATAGACAGAGTTGGGACCACCAGAAAGGACAATTCCAATCGGATTGATTTCCTTGACCTCTTGAGCTGTAATTTTATGACTTTTAAGTTCGGAGAAAACACCAATTTCACGAATACGGCGGGCAATCAGCTGATTGTATTGACTGCCGTAGTCCAATACGATGATTCTCTCAAGATTGTTAAATTCAGTCATCAATAATCCTTTCCAATTTTGTCGGTTTTCCGACAGATTATTAAAACCATTGTAACACACTTTAAGGGCTTGTGCACTTGAAATCAAGAATGAAAATTCCTGAAAGCAAGCCCTATTCTAGTGGGTTAATCTATGTTATAATATGACTTATGCGTAAAGAATTGCCATCAAATAATCATAAAAAGAAGGAGAGCCGCAAAGATTCTCTATTAAGAGAGAAAAATCATAAGGGGCTTTTCCGGCCACAAGAACTGATTGCTTTAGGAGTTCTTCTTATCTCTGTTATTATCCTTTTAGCTGTTACTCACAGTTTTGGTGTACTCAAGAATGATGTTCAGGGGATTGCCAACAATTTACAAATAGGCTCAGAAAACCTGAAGGCAAAATTCCAGGCAGATGAAAAGGTGCAAATCTCTGGCCAGGCTAGCAAGTCCATTGGGGGAAAAGATCTGACCGATTACCAAAATTGGATTGGCAAGATCAAATCGGATAATCAGGTTGATACCAAAAGTGGTAAATCGGTCATGACCTACTCGATTAAATTTTCAAATGGAGATAGCATCAATGGAGTTAAGGAATCTGACCTAGCCAAAGCTCCCTCTGCCAAATTCAAAAAAGATAAGACCATTCAAGTTAGCCAATCTGCTCAAACAGACTTAGATGGTTATGATCTTAGTGATTTTCGTTCAGAAGCTGCTAAGGTCACGGCAGTTGACTATAATTATTCCACTGGTGGTGGCTATAAATATGTTCTGACTTTCGACGATGGGACCAAGGTCTATAACGTTGGCGAATCTAGCCTTAATGATATTTATCATGTTGGTCTCAAAGAATCCAACTCGGCCAGTCAAAATAATAAAATTTTAGAAGATGCCTTTAATTATGCTAAAGATAATCCAGGTACTATTTTAGGACTGCCAAGCGGCGACTTTACAGTCGGCAGTCAAAATCCTCAATCAGAATATGTAACCCTGGCTTCGAACACCCAAATTCGTGGCGATAACACTAAGCTCATTGTGGATGGTACGGAGTATTGGTTCGGATTTGCGACAGGTCCAGGTGCGACTGATGGCGTTCAAAACTTCACCATGCGAGATATCACCGTAGAGGCCAAGGATCTGACCAAGGGTGATCACTTTATGATTATGGCCAATCACGGTAGCAACTGGGATATCGAAAACAATACCTTTACCATGGTTCATAAGATGGGGAGCCATATCTTTGACTTGGGAGGCCTCCAAAACTCTACCTTCAAGGGAAATACCTTTGAAGGATACGCACCAGAATTGGCAGATAAGACTGATATATCGCAGGTTGGTAGTGACCACGATATTTATGCGGAAGCTATCCAATTTGATACCTCTGACAATAAGGGCGAATGGGATGGTAAAATTCTCCAAGATATTGACCCCAACTATTCAAATTACAATCCTAATAAGGTTATGACCAGCAATATTACGGTTACAGATAATTCCTTCCTCCCTTATAAGGATAAATCTGGAAAAATCATCGCTTATGGAGCCAGTCTGGGGCAACACTCAGGCGATGTCAGCAACGTAGTTGTGACCGGTAACACCTTCACCTCAACACTTACCAGTCGCTTCCACCAAGATACTAACTGGATGTTCAAGCCAGTTCATTTCACGGAAGCTTCGTCGACTTCTGTCTATGGCAATACAACAAACTAAGCTTTTAGATACGATAATCTTCATAGGGCTCGGATTCTTAACCTTTAAATAGGATTAGGCTGGGTCAGTACAAAGAGGCTTACCAGCTACGCTATTTTCTGGGAAAATGCTACAATATTGGTATAGACAATTCGGGAGGAAGGTATGTTACCAGCCTATATTAGGATTCATGATGCTATAAAGAATGAAATTGACCAAGGAATTTGGAAGATTGGCAGTCGTCTGCCCAGTGAACGGGATTTGTCCGACCAATTTGAAGTTAGTCGAATGACTTTGCGACAAGCTATCACATTATTGGTTGATGAGGGAATTTTAGAAAGACGGGTAGGTAGTGGGACCTATGTGGCCAGTCAACGTGTCCAAGAAAAAATTCGCGGGACAACCAGTTTCACAGAAATTATCAAGGCGCAAGGAAAGGAACCCTCTAGTAAGTTAATCTCTTATGAAAGGACCTATCCCAACGAGCAAGAGATTCGTCATCTGGAGGTTACTCCTAAGTCCTATATCATCAGGATGGAGCGGGTTCGCTACGCTGACAAAATTCCCGTTGTCTATGAGGTGACTAGTATTCCCGAAAAGCTCATCCGAAATTTCAAGAGAGAAGAAGTGACTAATCATTTTTTCCAAACTTTGACGGAGAATGGTTATATTATCGGGAAAAGTCAGCAAATCATTTCTGCAAAGATTGTCGATCCGCAGACCACCAAGGAGTTAGCTGTTGAACAAGGACATGCAATACTTTCCTTGACTCAAACTTCCTATCTGGAAGATGGAATGGCCTTTGAATATGTCCGCAGTCAATATGTTGCCGGACGCTTTGAATTTTATTTAGAAAATAATTAAAAGAGCCGATTGTCTCGGCTCTTTTAGGAAGTTGTGATTTTGCATAAATAAATATATGTTAAATTGTTTGGAGACACCACTAAGTAGCTCCTAAAACTCACTGCAACCAGAGAAAGTCCATAAAGATGGGAACCTGTTTTTCCCAGTCCGTTTCTTGATGGCGGCCGTCTTCTTGGCAGTAGATATAAGTAGTAGCCCCTTGTTTTTGAAAGGCGACCTCGATAGCGAGATTAGCTTTTGCTGCTCGACTTTGCTAAGGGTCACCCTGACTTGGACCGGCCTCTTGGCTTCCCCAAGAGAGATAAAGACGCGTATTAGCATCAATTGAAGCCTCTAGCACATCGGCTTCCAAATTTCCTAGGATAGCCGAAGATAGACAGGCAGCCTTGGAGAAAATCTGATTATACTTAGCTAGTGAGTAGATAGCCATGAGACCACCCCCATGGATGAGCCAGCGATACCAGTTGCTTGACGGAAAGGATAGGTGCGGTAGTGACTATCAATATAGGGTTTAATGTCATTGATCAGCCATTCTAGGGTCTCTTTACCCAAGCCATCAATATGGGCACCGAAGAAATCGGAGTCAATATCATAGGGGCTATATTCAGACAAACGTTCATTACCTTCATGGCCACATTCCAAGCCGACGACAATCATCTTTTTGGACCAATGTTCCAAGAAATCATAAAGTCCCCAAGATTTACCATAGGTGGCCATCTGGTCGAAAAAGAGGTTCTGGCCATCGAAGAAATACATGACAGGGTAGGATCCTTGGCTATCATAGTAGTCATCAGGAAGATAGATGTGCAGCTTCCGCCATTTATCAAGAGCTGGAAAGTGAAAATCTTTAAATTCAATCATTCTAAATTGACTCCTTTGGCTTATTCTTATTGCATAAGCTTTATTATAGGGCAAAAATCTGCTAGAAACAAATCTTGAGCAGGTAGAAATGCTGATTTTCAGCTATAAAATCACTGATTTTTTTGATATAATAAGGCTTATGGAAATTGAAAAAACCAACCGCATGAATGCTCTTTTCGAGTTCTATGCTCCGCTTTTGACGGATAAGCAGATGAATTACATTGAGTTGTATTATGCCGATGACTATAGCCTGGCTGAGATTGCTGAGGAATACGGAGTTAGTCGGCAGGCGGTTTATGACAATATCAAGCGAACGGAGAAGATTTTGGAAGACTACGAGCGCAAGCTTCACATGTATTCCGATTATATTGTTCGCAGCCAGATTTTCGATAGTATTTTGGAGAAATACACTGCAGATAGCTATCTGCAGGAGAATATCTCGCTTTTGACCAGTATTGATAATCGAGATTAATTAGTAAAATAAAGAAAAGGAAATAAAATGGCTTTTGAAAGTTTAACCGAACGTTTACAAGGCGTTTTTAAAAATATCCGTGGCAAGAAGAAGCTCTCTGAAAAGGATGTCCAAGAGGTCACCAAAGAGATTCGCCTAGCCTTGCTGGAAGCTGACGTTGCCCTACCTGTTGTTAAAGATTTCATCAAGCGGGTAAGGGAGCGGGCTGTCGGTCACGAAATTATTGATACCTTGGATCCAACCCAACAAATCATCAAGATTGTTAATGAAGAATTGACGGAAATTTTGGGTTCCGAAACAGCTGAAATCGAGAAAGCCCCTAAAATTCCAACCATCATCATGATGATTGGTCTGCAGGGGGCTGGTAAAACTACCTTTGCCGGGAAATTAGCCAATAAGCTGGTCAAAGAAGAAAACGCCCGTCCCTTGATGGTTGCGGCCGATATTTACCGGCCCGCAGCCATTGACCAATTGAAAACCCTAGGTCAGCAAATCTCTGTTCCTGTTTTTGATATGGGAACTGAGGTTCCAGCGACAGAAATTGTCAAAAACGGTCTGGCCCAGGCACGAGAAAATCACAATGACTATGTCCTGATTGATACGGCTGGTCGCTTGCAGATTGATGAAACTCTCATGCGGGAACTGCGGGATGTCAAAGACCTGGCCCAACCGAATGAAATTCTCTTAGTTGTTGATTCCATGATTGGTCAAGAAGCGGCTAATGTTGCCCGTGAGTTCAACCAGCAATTGGACATCACCGGTGTCGTACTGACCAAGATTGATGGGGATACCCGCGGTGGTGCCGCCCTGTCGGTCCGACAAATCACTGGCCGGCCCATCAAATTTACCGGTACCGGTGAAAAGATTACCGATATTGAAACCTTCCATCCAGATCGGATGTCCAGCCGGATTCTGGGCATGGGGGACTTGCTGACCCTGATTGAAAGGGCCAGTCAGGATTACGATGAGCAGCGGTCAGCTGAAATCGCTGAAAAAATGCGGGAAAATACCTTTGATTTCAATGACTTTATTGAGCAGTTGGATCAGGTGCAAAATATGGGACCGATGGAAGATATCCTTAAGATGATTCCTGGCATGGCTGGTAATCCAGCCCTCAGCAATATCAAGGTTGATGAGAAGGATATTGCCCGTAAAAGGGCTATTGTCTCCTCGATGACGCCTGAAGAAAGGGAAAATCCTGACTTACTCAACCCTAGTCGTCGCCGGCGGATTGCATCGGGCTCTGGTAATAGCTTTGTTGACGTTAATAAGTTTATCAAGGACTTTAACCGGGCCAAGGGCATGATGCAGGGCGTTATGAATGGTGATATGAGCAAAGCCATGAAACAGATGGGACTGGACCCTAACAGCCTTCCTAAGAATGCCCCAGGTGGTATGGATATGTCTGCCCTAGAGGGTATGGTGGGAGGCGATGGCATGCCTGATTTATCAGCCCTTGGTGGAGCTGGTATGCCAGATATGAGCCAGATGATGGGCGGTGGCCTCAAGGGTAAAATTGGCCAATTCGCCATGAACCAAGCCATGAAACGCCAGGCCAATAAAATCAAAAAAGCCAAGAAAAAACGTGGGAAAAAGAAGTAGAAGTTGATTTTAGGGAAGTTAGCCATTAGTTGGGACTTCCCTAGTTTTGTGTAAGTAAGAAGTATGATGAACCAAACCAATAATAAAGAATTTCAAGGAAAAAGAATCGACTGGCAACAGACCCTAGATACCAGCAAGGAAATCGCACAGGGCCTCTATAAGATTTTAAAAGGACTAGGAAGATATGCTTGGGGTTCACTCAAACGAAATGCTTCCAATCGCTTGAAAGTATTTATAATCGCTCTAATTGTCAGTTTAATTTATATCATTCCACTCTTAATGAGTAATGGGATCTTATATGGGGACGATTTACATTTTCACCTTAATCGAGTCTTGAGTTTAGCTACTATCAAAGAAAGTCCGGTTAACTTCAAAGCCTTCTACAAGGTTGGTCAAGGTGTTGACCTTTTCTATCCCTATCTGACCTATTATCCCTATTATTTGTTTTACAAACTCACTAATAGTCTTTATACCGGTTGGATTATTTATGTCTATTGCTTAAGTCTGGTTACTTATCTAATTTCATATTATTCAAGTAAAGGTATTGTCGCTAACAATTTCAGTTCACATATTTTCTCTATTTTTTATGTTTTTTCAGCCTATCGGTTAGGAAATATTGTGATTAGATTCGCTACAGGCGAAGTCATTGCAATGACCTTTCTTCCCTTGGTGTTTTATGGATTATATCAAATCATCAAAGGAAATTATCGCAAGTGGTATATTTTAACATTTGGTGTGACCTTATTAATTTATAGTCATATTTTAACGGCGGTAATGACAGCTGTCCTAGTTGGCTTAATTTTTTTAACCAGCATTTGGTTTCAGGAGCAAAAGCTCTTAAGATTCTATAATTTTCTTATTTCTGTTTCATCTAGTTTGGCATTAGGAGCGATGCAAATTTTTTCCATACTGGAACAATTTTCTTATTCCAAAATTGATACTCCTGGAGGTTTTTCCTTAAATGATTCATCGAGAACTTTCGCAGAGATTTTTCAATTAAGTTTAAAAAATGAGATAAAAGCCTTGGTGCCTGGCTTGTTGATTTTGGTAGCCTTTATCCTAATTTTATTACAAGTTAGGAAATTGAAGAAGGAAGATTTTTACATAATCGTCTGGGTAATTGCTTTACTCTTATTTGAAAGCAAGTTGATTGTTTGGCCAAGTAATGCTAGCAAAATACTTGATGTTATCCAATTTCCTTGGCGAGTAAATAGCTTTATCACTCTTTTTTCAACCTTTTTAGCCTCGAAGATTTTTATTACAAGAAGGTTGAAATCACTGTTTAAAGGGTTGATATTCTTCGGTGTATTGATTTCTCTGACAGCAGTTAATATAAAAAGCTCAACAGATATATTTAAGACGCTCAGTCATCACAAACCTGTGGTTGTTAGCGAATTATCTTATAGAAATAAATTGAACAAAGTTTTAAATGTCATTGCTCTAAGAGATTATGCAAATCTCTCAGCTAGGGAGAAGGATAATATACCTGATACAGGTAAGAAAATTGCCCACCAAGTTATCATAAAAGATAGCGAAATATTGTTAGAATCCAACTTCACCTTCAAAAATAGCTACGCCCAAGGAACAATCCTTAATGATACCGGCCAGGAGCAAATCGTTGAATTGCCATTTTACCGCTACAAGGGGCAAATTGTGACCCTTGATGGGAAAGAAGTTCCAACCATACTCAGTGATTCAGGAGCGACAACCATTCATTTTCCTGCTGGCCAACATAAAGTAAAGATCACCTATGAATACACAGCGATGGCCAAAGTGGCCCATGCAGCATCCATTATGGCTTTGCTGATGATTATTCTCTATATGCTTATTTATAATCTGTTGGAGAAATACAAGATTGATCTTTATTTTGATAGGAAACGAGGATTGATGATTTATCCAGCCTAGAAATAAATAGATTTACTGTAAATAGAATAATAATGAACCAATTTGTAACTGCCTGATGATATTCAGGCAGTTTTTTTCTGTCAAAAAATATTTTGTTGGTTTTGTCGTTTGAATTACTCACATCACTAAATACCAACTAAGATACTGATACTATAGGTGGTCAAAGAATTTGCCCAAACAACCCTTTCTGAGCTTTCCCCTTATCATCTTTCCGAAAAACTGTAATTTTCTTGAAAGAAATATAGGTCTGTGTTATACTATCACTATAGATAAATGGGTTCTTGGAACCCTCCTGATTGGGAGAAAAATATGAGACGTGATTTACTACTGGAAAAAATTGAGGAACTAAAGGCCCTTATGCCCTGGTATGTGCTGGACTATTATCAATCCAAGCTCTCGGTGCCTTATAGCCTCACGACCCTCTACGAATACCTCAAGGAATATCGGCGATTCTTTGAGTGGCTCATGGATGCTGATTTGACCGATGCCAAGAAATTGGCGGATATTCCCCTCCAGGTGCTGGAACATCTATCCAAAAAAGATATGGAGGCCTTTATCCTCTATTTGCGGGAACGACCTTCGCTCAACACCTATTCGACTAAAAATGGTGTCTCTCAGACGACCATCAACCGCACTCTGTCGGCTCTTTCCAGTCTTTATAAGTATTTGACTGAGGAGGTCGAAAATGATAATGGTGAGCCCTATTTTTACCGCAATGTCATGAAAAAGGTTGCGACCAAGAAGAAAAAGGAAACCTTAGCTGCTCGGGCGGAAAATATTAAGCAAAAGCTCTTTCTGGGCGATGAAACCATGGAGTTTCTGGACTATGTTGACAAGGAATACGAAGGCAAGCTCTCCAATCGGGCCAAATCATCTTTCCGAAAAAATAAGGAACGCGATTTGGCCATTATCGCCCTGCTGCTGGCTTCTGGTGTCCGGCTTTCTGAGGCGGTCAATCTGGATATGAAGGATGTCAATCTCAATATGATGGTTATCGAAGTTACCCGCAAGGGTGGCAAACGAGATTCGGTCAATGTAGCAAGTTTCGCCAAGCCTTATCTGGAGGCTTACCTTAAGGTTCGTAAGAGTCGTTATAAGGCCGAAAAAGGTGACCTTGCCCTCTTTCTTTCCGAATACCGTGGTGTCCCCAATCGTATTGATGCTTCCAGTATCGAAAAAATGGTAGGCAAGTATTCGCAAGACTTTAAAATCCGAGTAACTCCTCACAAGCTTCGACATACGCTAGCTACTCGCCTTTATGATGCGACCAAATCACAAGTTCTAGTCAGCCATCAACTCGGTCATGCTTCTACTCAGGTCACCGACCTCTACACCCATATCGTCAACGACGAACAAAAGAATGCCCTGGACAATCTATAAAATGGTATAAATATATTTATGTAAACTATTATCTAAAAATTAATCCTACAGTTTGTCGCTGTAGGATTTTTGACTATGTCAAAATGTTTGTCACTTCGATTGCCTTTTCGGCGTAAAGCCATTTATAAATTAAGGTTGTGAATTGTTACCGATTATCAATGGTTTCTGGGTAGAGGTCATGATTGAGCAGGCGGTAATTAGCCATTTCCTGGTACTTGCTATCAGGGCGACCGTAATTGTAATAAGGGTCAATGGAAATACCACCGCGGGGGGTGAATTTACCCCAGACTTCTAGATAGCGAGGCTTGAGCAAGTCTACCAGGTCCTTACCAATGGTGTTGATGCAATTTTCGTGGAAATCACCGTGGTTGCGGTAAGAAAAGAGATAGAGCTTGAGCGACTTGGATTCAACGCAGAGCTGGTCTGGGATGTAGGAAATATAAATGGTCGCAAAGTCTGGTTGCCCTGTGATGGGGCAAAGGGAGGTGAATTCTGGACAGTTGAACTTGATAAAATAATCATTGCCCTGATGGCGGTTTTGGAATGATTCCAAGATACTAGAATCATAGTCAAAGACGTAAGGGACCTGCTGGTTGCCTAGCAGGGTCAGGTCTTTCATTTCTTGGGATTTTTCTGTCATGCTACTGCTTCTTTCTATTTCGTTGATGGTATTTGCGATGCTTGGGGCTCCTTCCTTGCTGTGCTAAACACCCCTTTGGTTGTCGTAAACTAGAGTGTGGAGCTGAGGAAGGACTCGGACATTTCCCCAGCTATCATCCAGGGCAACCTTATCCCAGAGGGCGTGGAGACGGTCCAATTGATGGCGGACAATGTCACCTTCGGCTGTAGGTTCGGGATTACCGACAGATAGATAGAGAACATCGGGCTTATAGCGAGCTTGGATTTCCTTGGCGAAGGCCAAGTCAGCATCGTTGAAGATGGGAATCTTGTAGGTCACCTTGGCAGGGTCCAACTTGCTGACAATGAAGTCTAGGGTCTCCATATTAACTTCCATCTTACTGGAAGGTGGTTTGGGACTGAGGGTCACTTGGTCGATGTCCAAGAGCCAATCCTGACAACGAGACCCTTGAGTTTCAACGGCTAGGGTAACGCCACGTTCCTTGAGCTTGTTGACCAATTCAGCCATATTGGCTGCCTGCAAGCAGGGATTGCCACCAGAAAGTGTCACATAATCGTAAGTTCCCAGCTTGTCCAATTCGGCGATGACCTGGTCACTAGTCATGGGAGTGGCTTTCTCGGAATCGTCCCAAGTAAAGGCTGAATCACACCAGTCACAATGATAATCGCAGCCACCCGTTCGAATGAACATAGTCTTCTGGCCGATAGCTCGTCCCTCCCCTTGGAAGGTTGGGCCAAAGATTTCTAAAATTGGCAGCTTTAATTGACGTTGCTTTCTCATTCTAGGTCCCATTCCCTTCTAAATTCGGCATAGGAGCTAGGTGTCTCATAGAGGCGGACCCTTTCCATTCTCAGGCCGTCTTTGGCTGGTAAGTGGGCTTCTACTGTCTTGTAAATCCAATAGACCATATTTTCTGCAGTTGTATTCATATAGGGCAGGCTTTCGTTGAGATAGCGATGGTCAAGTTGGGGTTCTAGGTGTTGCTTGTAAATAGCCTTGAGATCGCCGAAGTCGTAAACCATGCCCCGCTCGTCCAGTAGCCCGCTGACAGCAATCTGCAAGCGATAGGTATGACCGTGCAGGGATTTACACTTGCCTTCATAGCGAAAGAGATGGTGGGCAGCGTCGAAGGTAAATTCCTTGGAGACCAGCACTCTTTTGGGAGTGTAAATCAGTGATTGGCCAGTAATCTCCTCTTTGATTTCATTTGGAGCAAAGAACATCAGGCTTCACCCCTTCTTGCCAAGTAAGTCTCTAGGCCATGCTGACGGAGCTTGCAGGCAGGGCATTCTCCGCAACCAGCCCCCATGATGCCATTATAACAGGTCAGGGTTCGGTCTTTGACATAGTCGAATGCATCTAGTTGGTCGGCCAATTCCCAAGTTTCTGCCTTGTCCAGCCACATGAGGGGCGTTTGAATAACAAAATCATAATCCATGGCCAGATTGAGGGTGACATTGAGAGATTTAACAAAAGCATCACGACAATCGGGATAGCCCGAAAAGTCGGTTTCACAAACACCGGTCACGATGTCGGTGATGCCCTTTTGCTTGGCCAAGACTGCAGCAAAGGAAAGAAAGAGATGGTTGCGACCATCGACAAAGGTATTGGGAACCTCGCCTTCTTTGGCATCGATTTCTATGTCGGAAGTCAGGGCGTTATTAGTGATTTGGCCCAAAAGTGACATGTCAAGGACCAGGTGTTTTATTTTCAGGTCCTTAGCGATTTCTTTGGCTACTTCTACTTCTTGGCTATGGCGTTGCCCATAGGCGAAGGTCACAGCCTCGACGTGATCATAGTGCTTGAGTGCCCAAAAGAGGCAAGTGGTTGAATCCTGACCGCCAGAAAAGACGACCAAGGCAGATTGACGTTTCATAGTTTCCTCCAGTATGTGACTGCATAAGAAAAGCTCTTACCTGACGGTAAAAGCCACTAAAAAATAAAATCAGAATCCTTTGAAATCAAGCACAGCTGGCAATAGGCAGACCATAGGCTGAAACCGTCTGACTTGCCTGGCTCTGGCTTACTTTTCTTAAATAGGACTTGGTTTTTTTTAGTGATGGCCTTTCCCAAACATCAGTAAATATGCTCTCCTATCTTAGCATGATAGGAGACTTATTTCAAGTTTCTCGATGGGGCAGTCCGGAAATTCCTGACCTTTTTGAAATGAAAAGCCCCCAGCTCCTGCTAGGGATCTGGGCAAGAGCATTAGAAAAAGTCGAAGCTTAGTTCGACTTTTTTCTTTTAACGACGATCCTTGCGAGAACGACGACCAACTGGTTTTGGAACTTCCAGATAATCCTCATCATCATCGTCGTCTTCATATCTGCTTGATTGTGGTGTCGTCACTTCAATGTGAACGGTATTAGAAGTGACAGATTCTTCAGTGTCAGTGTCTTCATCGAAATTCAACTTAGCTGAAACTTGCCGCCGTTTAGGGCCTTCATCCAGAGGTTCAAAGTCATTGTCTTCATCTTTATCCTCTTTACGGCTGCGATGATGCCGACGACTATCTCTTTCTTCGTCCGCATCATCCTCGTTATCTTCTGATTCATAACGATTGGATTTTCGTTGTTCTTCTGCTCTTCTGCTACCACGCTCACTGTCGTTTTTTGTTGACTTGAAAAAATGGTTTAAAAGACCGATGAAGAAAGCGATTTGCAAAACCAACCAACCGGTGAAGATAAAGATTAGTTTCTGAACGGGACTATCTAACTCAGCCAGTTTCCCGCGCCGGTTAGTAAAATGAACACCTAGGTTTTCGGCCAGATTCTTGATTTGCCAGACTTCCGTACAGAGCCAGGCAAAGAGCCCTAGGGAAACTAGCAAAACTAAGATTACCAAAAGGCGTTGTAAAGTATTTTTCTTTCGTTGTGACATTATTTTTCCAACTTTCTTAGAAAATCTTAGTCTATTATAACATGATTAAGCCTATTAGGAAAGGGGTTACACAGGAGGAAAGACACTTAAATCCCCCGAGGGACCTAGTGTTCAACGCCAGCCACTATAAGTGGACGGGCTACCTCCTGTACTAAGTATGTTTGATCAGCATTATCGACTGGTCAAACATACTGTCGCAAGTGGCAAAGTCGCTCTATCATCCTTTATTTAGAGCGACTGCGAAAACCGCTATGACGACTTTCTTTGTCCTTTACTAATTTTCCCTTGCAACTCCCTTTCTATCTTTTTCACTAACTTTAACCGAGCAGTGAAATTGACTCTTTGTTTGTATCCTAATAAGAAATCAGGGCTAGCACTTATTCCTATATTAATTCCTTGAGTTTAGGTGGTTGAGGCTTGTTTTTCTTCTTGAGCTTTCTTAGTGTAAACTTGATTTCGGACTAATTTATAAATTGTGGCAGCGGATGGGACGGCGATTATAAGACCGAGGATTCCCCAGAGGGAGGCTCCGATTGTAATCGCCAGGATGACCCACATAGGCGGTAAACCAATTGAATGGCCGACGACTCGTGGATAAATCAAGTTGCCTTCGAATTGCTGTAGGATTATGAGATAGATCACGAAGAAAAGTGCTTGGGGGACAGATTGGGTCGCAATTAGGATAGCTCCGATTGATAGACCGATGTAAGGCCCAATGACTGGGATTAGGGCTGTAAAGCCAACGAGGATTCCAATGGTCCCGGGGTAAGGAATCTTAAAAATGAGCATACCTAGAGCACAAAGGCTTCCCAGAATACTGGCTTCGAGGGTCTGGCCGACAAAGAAGCCGTGAAAACTTTCGTGGGCAACTCTTCTAACATAGTGAAACTTCTTTTCGTATCTCGGAAGGTAGGCGTGGACCAACATATTTCCTTGACGCCCCAACTTCTCCTTGCCAGCCAAGACATACATTGAAAAGACGAGACTGATAAAAAGGGCGATGAGACCCGAAGCGAGGTTGGTAACTGAGGTCAGAAGGTTGGTCAAAATACCAATAACGGTTGTAGAAATTTGCTTATTGTACTTATTAAGGAGGCTAGAGGTGCTCTTATTTAGGTCAATATGGAAGTAATGCAGAAAACGTTGGAAGTTTGAATCCTTCTGAACATTGTTAAAAAGCTTGCCAATCCCGTCAACATCAATACTGAGCAGGGATTTCATGCTCCCGATTAAATCCGGCAAAACAATCTTAATAATCAGGAAGATGACAACAACAAAAGTGATGTAGGAAAGGGGCAAACTGATGGCACGTTTACCAGGAATGTCCCGACCGAAAATTTTTCGCAGAAGATGCTCATAACCCGACATGACAATATTGACAACATAGGCAATGCCAGCACCGACAATAAAAGGCAGGCTGGCACCGTAAACGGTCATCAAAATGGATTGGCCCACTGACCAGTAATTGATAGTTGCGTAGATGAGGGCTATCACCAGAAAGAGATAGCCAAAATGTCTTTTGGTTAATTTCATAGGCTTATTATAGCTTAAAAAACTAGTGAGCTCAAGACATCCCTGTAAATGGATTTCTGGCTTCCACCTAAATGGATGTTAGGTTATCTCGCTGTCACTCTTGTTCCGAGCTACACTGATTATTTTAATTAAGCTTGGCTCTTTTTGCAGGCACTCTTAAAACCCTATTAGTATCAGGAATCCAACTTGTTTAAGGGGACTGATTATAGATCCTAAAGGGCCAGCCTCTCTGGCTTGGCCTTTCAAATATGAATTGGAAATGGGAGACCTATGTCTAACTAGTCTGTTTAAACAGTCATCCTTTATTATAGGGGCACCTTGGCTAAATCCTCCAGTGCTCGTTGGGCGATTTTTTCATAACGCTCTTTTTTGTCACGGATGCGGGGACCGTCCAATTCCTTGATAATGCCGAAGTTGACATTCATGGGTTGAAAGTGCTTGCTGTCGGTGTGGGTCACATAGTGTGGCAGGCTACCGATAGCTGTCGTCTCAGGGAAGACCAGGGGTTCTTCTCCCTTAAAGAGGCGGGCAGCATTGAGTCCAGCAACCAGGCCTGAGGCAGCAGATTCGACATAACCTTCTACGCCAGTCATCTGACCAGCGAAAAAGAGGTTGGACTGCTTCTTAGATTGGAAGGTTTGGGTCAATAAATTTGGGGAATCCATATAGGAATTACGGTGCATGACACCATAACGGACAAATTCAGCATTTTCTAGTCCCGGAATCATCCGAAAGACTCGCTTCTGTTCGCCCCACTTGAGGTGGGTTTGAAAACCAACCATATTGTAGAGGGAACCGGCCGCATTGTCCTGGCGGAGCTGAACGACTGCATAAGGAGCCTTGAAATCGCCGTCACGAGGTCCTTGGTAATCATCAGGATATTCCAAGCCAACCGGTTTCATGGGACCATAGAGCATGGTCTTAATACCTCGCTTGGCCATAACCTCGATGGGCATGCAGCCTTCAAAGTATTTTTCCTTCTCAAACTCATTGAGGGGAGCTTCTTCGGCTGTTGTCAGGGCCTGGTGAAAGGCCATAAATTCTTCCTTGGTCATGGGGCAGTTGAGATAGGCAGCCTCCCCCTTATCATAGCGAGATTTGAGATAGACCTTGCTGCGGTCAATAGTTGAGATATCGACGATTGGGGCTGCAGCATCATAGAAATAAAAACCGTCGCCACCGTTGAGTTGATGAATTTTATCAGCCAGGGCATCACTAGTCAGGGGACCAGTCGCAATGACGGTGATAGCATCGTCAGGAATCTCTGTGATTTCCTCTCGGACGACTTGGATTAGAGGATGCTTGTGTAGTTCATCGGTCACCGCTTGGGCGTAACCTTCTCGATCAACGGCCATAGCTCCCCCTGCTGGCACCCGGTGGTCTTCCCCATTTCGCATAATAATGGAATCGAGGCGACGCATTTCTTCCTTGAGCAAGCCGACTGCGTTGGTCAGGCTATCCCCACGGAAGGAATTGGAACAAACTAGCTCAGCAAAATTATCGGTCTTATGCTGGGGGGTTGGCTTAATACCCCGCATTTCATAGAGCTTAACAGGAATACCCTGCTTGGCAATCTGGTAGGCAGCCTCGGAACCGGCTAAACCCGCCCCGATAACATTGATATAAGATTGAGACATAGTGCTCTACCTCTTTGAGAAGAGAATGGGTGGCCTTTTCCAAAGCTCCCCTTCTCCTTCTCACAAATCTTTCTAAAATTTTTTGACTGTTTTATTATACTTGAAAAGTTTTATTTAGCCAATTGAAACTTTTGGGGAGTTAGTCCAAAGTCCACTATATCGGAGTTCTTGATTATTTGCCCTTATAAGCGATTTGGGAATACTCAATAAGTTTATTGCCATCCTGTCATGGCTTGTTCACCAAAAGCAAATCGCCCAAGCACCTAGTACGCCTATCAAGCTGAAAAGGGTTCCTATAAAGTAGAATTCAGCAAGATTATCATCTTGCTTTATTTTCACGGACAAGAGCTTTGGCGGCTAGGATTAGACCGATGGTTTCGAAGGCTTTAAATAGTAACAAAAAACCGATAGCTAATCTTTCAATGGTACCGAAAGTCTTGGATCTATTGTTCTTTTTGCTATTATTTTTATTTGGTGAGTCAAAAAATACATCAAAGAGGTAATTGACAGGTTTGGCAACGAGGCTAACGAATAAAACGAATTGGAAATAGGGAGCGGTAAATCGCCATTTGGGAAGAGAAATATATTTCGAAATCAGCAGATAGAAACAAACAACAAGACAAATATTTACTAGGATTCTAATCAAATCAATCTGCTTAGAATTCAGCTTTGACTCGACTTGATTAAAAAAACGCCTGAAGATTGTCAGCTCAAATGTCGCAACTTTTTTATAGTGTTTGAAGCTACTATAAAACTCCAATAAGATATAGAAGATTAATGCTAATACCAGAATAGGATTTTCTGATAAGTAAGTAGAAATTTTAAACAAGTTTGTTTTCCTTTCAATCATTATCTAACCAATAAGTCCATTATACAGGACTTATTAAAGAAAGTCTGTTAAAACAGACCTTCAGTTAACAAAGAGTTTGCAAAAACTACGGAATTAAAAAAATCCCCCAATCTACGCTTGTTGCCTCGTAGATTGGGGGATGTCATACTAGTAACTTGAGGGAGAATCAAGCGGGTATCGGTACTAGTTTTTTGGTGCTTAATCTTGGTAGAGGCTGTCACCGTTTGTGGCGATGACTTCCTTATACCAGTTGAAAGATTTCTTCTTATAGCGAGCTAAGCTACCGCTACCATCGTCGTTTCGGTCCACATAGATGAAGCCGTAACGTTTGCTAAGTTGAGCCGTGGAGGCTGATACCAAATCAATTGGTCCCCAGGTCGTGTAACCCCATAGTTCAACTCCATCTTGCAGGGCTTGGCCAACCTGAACCAGATGTTTTTGGAGATAGTCGATGCGGTAGTCATCTTGGACTGTTGGTCCGTCTGGACCATCCACCAAAACATCCTTGGCCCCCAGGCCATTTTCAACGATGAAAAGTGGCAATTGGTAACGATCGTAGAAATCGTTAAGAACCAAACGCAATCCGACTGGATCGATAGCCCAACCCCATTCGGATTTCTCCAAATAGGGATTTTCAATACCACCCAGGACATTGCCACGACCACTGGTATAATTTTCAGGGTCATGGGCCGCTGCGACACTCATATAGTAAGAGAAGGAAATGAAGGCAACGGTATTCTTGAGAATTTCCTCATCTTCAGGAGCGAATTCAATCTCGATATTATTTTCCTTCTTCCCAGGCCAGAGGATTTTGCAAAGTAATACCTTCACGAGTTCTTTTGATGGCATACTGGAGGTGGTCCGCCAAGGCAATATAGAGGGAAATCTCGAAAGTTTGCTTAAGAAGTTCCTGCCCTCGATCAATAATGGCCAAAACAAGGTTGAGTTCTTGGCTGCTTAAATCCTGATAGACACGAGAAAGCTCGCCGACCATGTCTTGGTCCGTCTCTTGTAAGACAAAGCGCTTCTCGATTTTTTCCAAGTCGACATCATCCCCAGGCTTCTTTTGAAAACCCAAGCCTCTCCCCATGATGATTTCTTCTTGATGCTTATCAGTGACCTGAACGACATTATTATTATAGACGCGCTCAATTCTCATTCAGTTTTAATTCCCTTAAAATAATTCGATATTTTTATTTTATCAGAAAAAGCTAAAATTAGTAATAGCTGACAAATTTACCAACAGCCAATCATTGCCTTCCCCATAATAAAAGTAAAAACTGCCCAGGATTTGGACAGTGTCAATTAGATCGTTATTTACATAATTATGGTTATGTTTCCTACTCGTGTAACTCCAAGGGCAGACCGTCGGGATCGAAGAAAAAGGTCATCTTTTCGCCGGTGAAATCGTCTTTCCGAATAGGAAGGGATTCGATGCCTTGGTTGGCTAATTCTTTGACGACTGCTTCGATGTTTTCTACCCGAAATGCTAGGTGTCTTAGGCCGCAGGCTTCTGGGAAGGATAAGCGTTTGGGTGGGGCCTGATAGGCAGGATCCATGGTCTTATTGCCGAAGATTTCTAGTTCAGCCTGACCACAGCGCAGATCCAACTTGTAATCGTGGCGCTCAGGTCGATGATGCTCGCGAATAACTGCAAAACCTAGTTTATTGACATAGAAGTCTCGAGATTTCTCGTAATCGGAAACGATGATAGCAACATGATGGATGGCCTTTAAATTCATTAGTCTCCCTTTTCTTTCCACTTTTTAGGCTTGACTTTGGGCGGTCTGCATCTTGTAGTAGACACCCTTGGCCTGCATGAGTTCCTGATGGTTGCCGTGTTCAACGATGTTACCATCAACCATAACGAGGATGATATCGGCATTCTGGATGGTCGAGAGACGGTGGGCGATGATAAAGCTGGTCCGTCCCCGCATAAGCTTTTCAAAGGAATCCTGAATCAGGCTTTCGGTTCTGGTATCAATGGAGGAGGTGGCTTCGTCCAGTATCAAAATCTTAGGCACGGCCACGAAGATGCGGGCGATAGTCAGGAGTTGTCGCTGCCCTTGCGAGAGCGAGGCTCCAGCATCGGACAGATAGGTATCATAGCCGTCAGAAAGCTGCTTGATGAAGAAGTCGGCATTGGCTGCTTTGGCCGCTTCTACTACCAATTCACGGGTAGCATTGGGATGACCAAAGGCAATATTGTCGTGGATGGTAGCCTCTTGTAGCCAAGTATCCTGGAGGACCATCCCAATTTGCTTCCGCAAACTTTCCCGAGTATAGTTGGTTGTTGGTTGGTCGTCCAGAAGGATTTGGCCTGAATTGACCTCGTAAAATCTCATAAGCAGATTGATAAGGGTGGACTTCCCAGCTCCGGTTGGTCCGACAATGGCCACCCGACTAGCAGCTGGTATGTCAATACTAAGATCTTTGATCAGAGTTTTATAGGGCGTGTAGCCAAAATTAACATGGTCAAAGGTCAGTCTTCCTTGAACCTGGTCGCTGGTGAGGATTTCTTGACCAGTTTCTTCTAGGCTATCTTGATCCAGCACCTGGTAGAGGCGTTGGGCACAGGCTAGGGCCCCCTGCAATTCTGCCAAGACCGAAAAAATATCATTGAAGGGCTTGGTGTATTGGGTGACGTAGTTGAGAAAGGTCGTCAACTGCCCGATAGAGAAGGCTCCATTCATAATCCGAATGGCCCCTACTGCTGCCAAGAGGGCATAGATGAGGGCGTTGATAAAGCGGGTGGCAGGGTTGACCGTTGATGAGTAGAAAATGGCACTCTGAGAATAGTCAGCATAGGTTTCATTGACCTCAAAGAAATTCTCAATAAACTCATCTTGGGCATTGAAGCTGTGAATCAAACTCTCTTGGTTAAGACTTTCCTCGATCAGCTGGGTTTGACGGCCACGAGACTGGGTCTGCTTTTGAAAGAGGGTAAAGGACTTGCGAGCGATAAAACGGGCTAGGAAGAGGGACAGCGGGGTCAGCAGCAAGACCAGAAGCATCATGATCCAATCAATCTTGGCCATGGTCACAAGAACCACCAAGATGGTCAAGAGGCCAACAAAGAATTGGTTAAAGACCATGAGAAGGCCGTTGTTGAGCTGTTCGATGTCGGTTGTTACCCGACTGACCATATCACCGACCGACTGACTGAGGGCAGAAATCGGTAGTTCATGAACCTTGTCGATAACCCTTTGTCGCAAATCCTGGCTAAAGCCAAAGACTAGCTTGTTATAAATCAGAGGATTGAGGTATTGGATCAGGGTGTTAGCCCCGATAACCAGGAGCATTTTGAAGATAATTTCCCAAATCAGCTGACGATTGTTGGGGACCAAGACGGCATCGACTGCATTCCCAATTAAGATTGGTAGATAGATGGTCAAGGCCACCTGCAAACAAATACCGACAAGGGCCAAGGCTAGAAGGAACTTCTGCTTGGCGAAGTCTTTGACCAAACGTTTTAAGGGTGAGTGTGTCATGCTTGGTCCTCCTTGTGTTGCGAATAATGGATATCTTGGTAGGTTGGGCAATCAGCCAAGAGGCTTTGGTGACTGCCAAGACCGACTTGATTTCCCTTGTCCAAGACTAAAATCTTATCAGCCGACTTAAGGCTGTTGGTCCGTTGCGAAATTAGAATTAGGCTGGTTTTGAGCTCAGATTTGATGGCCTTAAGCAACTTGCTTTCGGTCAGATAATCCAGGGCTGATGTCGAGTCATCCAAAATCAGGATAGGAGCCTGTTTGAGGACGGCTCTGGCGATGGTCAAACGTTGCCGTTGACCGCCAGAGAAGTTACGGCCGAATTCCTTAACGTCGGAATCCAGCCCCTGCTCCTTCTCCTTGACGAAATCGCTGGCTTGAGCGATGTCCAGGGCCCACCAGAGCCGGTCATCAGAAACCTGACTGGTATCCATTCCCAGGGTTAAATTAGAGCGGATGGTCCCCTGAAAGAGCTCGGCCTTTTGCGGAACCAGACCGACCCATTCCCGCCATTGGGCTAGGTTGGCTGGGCTTTGGCCTTCTTCAAAAATAGCTAACTGGCCTTCCTGAGCACGATAGAGGCCCATGATAAGCTGAACCAGGGTCGATTTCCCAGAACCAGTACCGCCGATAACCCCCAGAGTCTGGCCTTGATCCAGGCTCAGAGAAATATCATTAAGAGAGGGTCTGGCCGCTGTCGGATAGGTAAAGGTCATGTCGGAAATGGTCAAGACTTCTTTCTTATCAGCCTTTAGTAGGTCAATACTATCGTTAAGATTTTCCTGCTTTTGCTCGAAAACTTCCTGAACCCGGCGGGCACTGATGAAGCTCTGGTTGAGATTGGTGACCATCATGGCCAATTTGAGCAATTCGGCCAGAATATTGAGCAGATAATTGACCAAGGCAATCAGAGACCCCTGAGTTAGCAAGTTTTCACCAATAGCTAGGTTTCCTTGCCAGATAACAATGACCAGGGTGCCATTAACAATCAGGAAGGTCAGAGGGCTGACCAGACTAGAGAGAAAGCCGGTTTTGATTTGGGCTCTGGTGTAGGACTGGTTGAGGTCAGCGAATTCTTGTTTAACCCTTTCGATTTGACCGAAGGCTCGGATGACCTGCATCCCTTCCAACTGCCCACGGGTCTTACTGACCAATCGGTCAGTCAATTTCCTGATAATGAGATAGAGAGGATTGACCAGGCGGGACATGATGTAAGTCAAAAGGAAAAGGAGGACAACCATGACCGCAAACCAGATGGTGATTTTAGGGCTAATCAAGTAGGCCATGATAACCGAACCGAAAACGATAATCGGTGCTCGCAGGAAGAGCCGCAAAAATTGGTTGATACCGGTCTGGATTTGATAGGTATCACTGGAAAGTCGGGTGACCAGACTGGCTGTCGTCAGGCGGTCCCTGCTTTCCTTGGGCAGCTTCATAATCTTCTTGTAAAGGTCCTTGGTCAGCTGCTTGGTGTAGCCTACTGCTGCTTTTGACGAATAATATTGAGCGGTAATGGAGACCAGGACCCCAAAAATAGCCAGACAGACCAAAAGGCCAATCATCATAAAGAGGTGAGTGGTATCCTTATGAGGAATGGCCTTGTCGACTATCCTAGCGATGATAATAGGAACCAGCAATTCAAAGCTGGCCTCCAAAAGTTTGAAAAGGGGTCCGAGGAAGGTTTCCATGATATAACCCCGGAAGTATTTTAATAAGTCTTTCATTTCTATAACCTATCAACCAATCGAATCAGAAAAAGACTGAATTGAACTTGTTTGGCATAATAGTGATTGCCGCCATCCACATACAGCTTTCCGCCTCCATAAAGAATGGAAACTGGGTTTATATGGTAGTAGGTTTTACCAGTCTTATTGCCCAGGCTAGGAGCGACGACATCCTTGGAATAGGCCTTGGCTAGCTGAATCGTATTTTTGCCGCCTCTTTCGGAAACATAATTAATATAATTAGTTCCGAAATTGTAAGCCTGAACGGCTGTCCAAGAATCGGTCTTGGCTGCCTGGGCCTTCTCTAAATTCTGGGCCAGAACTCTGGTGCCCTGCTTGATACTTTCCTTATTATCTCGAATGGACTTGGTGGTGCCGGTCGAGCTCTCGCTGGACTGCATGACATCGTCATCTTGGCCCTTGGTCTCGGTGTAAATCACCGCCAGCACCAGGTCCTCATTGGTATCGTTATCATCTTCTGCTAAGACCTTCTCGACCAGAGGGCGATAGGCCAGGACACGTTTGACCGATTGGTAAATCGTGACTCCCTTATAAATGGCCAGTAAGGCGATAAGCACATAGATGATGCGTCTAATTTTTTTAAACATATTATTTGTTTTGAATATCCTCGATATTTTTGATTAGGATGGAATAGGTGCCATCATTATTTTGGATAAATTCAACCGACTCAGCATCCTGGTAGACGCCGTTGGGAACAATCAGCTCAATGCCATTGGAGAGGGAGAGCTTCTGACTTTCCAACTTTTTAGATTGGCGAGAAACATCCACATCTGCTACCGGAATGGGCTCTGGTATGCTTTCCTTGAGCTGGTCGACAAAGGTCAGCCGAGCCGTCAGATTATCGTCAAAGAGCTGGTTGGCCAGTTTCTCAGGTGACAATTCCTGATCTTCTTCCAGGTTTTTGAAAATGGCTGATTTCATCTTGGATTGGAAATTAAAATCGTCCTTGTTGAAATCATCGGCCACCTTTTGGGCGGTCTTTTCCAGCTGTTTAATGGATTTATTGACCGACTGTTCAGGTTTGACCTTGAGCAGATTTTCCGAGAAATAATTGGCAAAGCTACCATTGTGCTTGATCCGCTTTTCAATCAGGTAATACTGCTTGCTCTGGCGATTGATAACCAGGGCCTCATCAGGGGTCTGAGCTGCCGAAGGGAAATTATTTTGAGTGACCTTGAGCGGTTGCTCATCATCTCCCAGAATATGGGCCAGATTTTCCTTAAGAACAACCCGGAGGAAGGCGAAATGCTCCTGTCCTTCCTTGTCGAACTGGATGAAAATCAAGTCATTAGTCTTTTGATCCTCGCTGATGACGAACTCTTCCTTCCATAGCTGGGCAATCTTGCGGGAGGATTCTAACAAATCGTCCCCCAGATTGGCAAGGAAGTCATTTTCAGGCCCAAAAACACCCCGCTTGGCATCGGCCGTGAAGACCTTGCTCAGCTTCTTGCGAAAGTAGTCATCCAAACTAGGTGTTAAGGTCAGAGGTTTATCAGCGAAGGCGATTTCGGTATCGTCAGGACTGAATTGGTGAATAATAATTTTCTTTAAATATAAATCTAGCATTTTAGTAAAGTGGGAAAGCGTCGGTTAGTCGCTTAACATCCTGGCGGATTCGGTCTAGGGCAGCCTCATCCTCGTGATTCTCCAAGGCTTCTATCATCAGTTCAGCAATCTTGGTGCTTTCAGCGACACCCATACCACGACTGGTGATGGCTGGACTACCGATGCGAATACCAGAGGTCTTAAAAGGTGATAGGGTTTCAAAAGGAATGCTGTTCTTGTTGAGGGTGATGTTGACCCCTTCCAAGATATTTTGAGCCAACTTGCCATTTTCCACTACCTTGGTTACATCAACCAGGAAGACATGGTTGTCGGTTCCGCCTGAAATGACATGGAAGTCTGGATGCTGACCAAAGACATCTGCCATAGCCTTGGCATTCTTGATGACATTTTGACCGTAGTCCTTGAAAGCAGGATCCAGGGCTTCTTTTAGTGCAACAGCCTTGGCAGCGATAACGTGTTCCAGAGGACCACCCTGCAATCCAGGGAAGACTGCTGAATTAAGCTTCTTAGCCAAGGCTTCATCATTGGTCAAAATCAAGCCACCACGCGGACCACGCAGGGTCTTGTGGGTGGTTGTTGTGGTTACGTGGGCGTAAGGCACAGGACTAGGATGGAGACCAGCAGCCACCAAGCCAGCGATATGAGCCATATCAACCATGAGATAGGCACCAACCTGGTCAGCAATCTGACGGAACTTGACAAAATCAATGGTCCGCGAATAGGCCGACGCTCCCGCTACAATCAATTTGGGTTGATGTTGCAGGGCCAGTTCTTTGATTTGCTCATAGTCCAGCTCTTCTGTTTCCTTGTTAACATTGTAAGCCACAAAATTATAGGTCTTACCTGAGAAAGAAACAGGTGAGCCGTGGGTCAGGTGACCTCCGGCTGACAAATCCATACCCATGACGGTATCGCCAGGTTGAATCAGAGCCATATAGGCAGCCGCATTAGCCTGGGAGCCCGAATGGGGTTGGACATTGGCGAATTTGGCACCAAAGAGTTCCTTGGCCCGCTCGATAGCTAGGTTTTCAACCACGTCGACAATGTCGGTCCCACCATAATAGCGTTTGCCTGGATAACCTTCGGCATACTTGTTGGTCAAGACAGAACCTTGGGCCGCCATAACGGCCTTAGAAACAACATTTTCTGAAGCAATCAACTCGATGTTGTTTTGCTGGCGGTCCTCTTCTTTAGCGATGGCCTGCCAGAGCTCTGGATCGAAGGCCTTATAGTCTTCTTTGTCAAAAATCATAAAATTACCTCACGGATGTCAAAAAGTGTTATTGAGATTGAGACAGAAATCGGTAGAACAAAAAGCCACCAACTTCTGTCTCAATCTCATCTTTTAGGGTTTGAGGCTGCTGGCCTAAACCAAAAATATTTAGTTTAGAATCTAAAAACAGCTACCTTGGCGATTAGCCAGGTTGACCTCTATCCCATAAAATTTCGAGGGATGAGAGTTGCCCAACCAGAATTTTAGAGCGAGTCAAACTCCATATATTCACTCCACAGTTTTAATAAAGCGTTTCTGGAGTTTGTCTCCATTGTATCCAATTTTTCTATAAAAAGCATGGGCAGACTGGCGTTGGGCACTTGAATGTAGTCGAATAAAGGCATAGCTTCTGCTTTTAGCCTGAGCTTCTAGAACCTGCATCAATCTTTTGCCAATCCCCTGATTTTGGTAGTCGGGCAAAACTGCAAGTCCCAAGATATTCAAAGCAGTTTCAGAGTAAAGTGTGTCAAAAACTTCTGCATGAACATAACCCAACAAACGACCACTACTTGGGTCTTCAAAGCCTAGAAGGATATGATGGTCATCCCCTAAGAGCTTCTTTAATTGTTGCTGGGTCAGGTCCAAGGGAAACTGATAACCTAAGGCCAACTCATTGATAGCTTGAAGGGCCTCAGCATCTGAAAGTGCTAATGGTCTTAACATATGCCAACCTCCTAGACTAGAAATTCAATTCTGGGACTGCCTCCAGCAGGTCTTCCTGACTAATGGCCCCCTGGCGGAGGATTTTAACCTGAACTCCAGATAAATCAAGGATGGTTGAATCCAAACCTTGGATAGCTGAATCATCTGCCAGTCCACTGACCTGCTGACTAAAATCTGTCATAATATCCGCAAAAATCTTGCCAGATGCTTGACCAGATAAATTGGCCGAAGGCCCAACTAGGGGGCCAAATTCGGCAATCAATTCTTGAGTGACAGGGTGATTTGGCAGCCGAAAGCCAACAGTATCTAGGCCGGAATTCACCCAGACAGGGACTCGGTCATTGGCCTTGAGAATAATAGTCAAAGGGCCCGGCAAAAAAGTCTGATAGAGCTTTCTCAGATAGCTGGGCTGATCCTGACTGTAGGCCAAAATATCCTGATAAGAGGCCACATTTAGGTTCATAGCCTTGTCTGCTGGCCGCCCCTTGAGGGTATAGACCTGCTGAACGGCTTTCTGGTCCAAGGCCCTAGCAAAGAGACCATAGACGGTCTCGGTCGGCAGAACGACTACTCCTCCATTTGCCAAAATCGTTTTAAGAGGCTCTAGGTTAGCCATTATCGACCACCACCATCCTGTCTTGACCAAATTGGTCGGGTAAAACCCTGACCCGCTTGTCTGGGAAGACCTTTTGGAAAATCTGGGAAACTATTTGACCCTGCTTATAGCCAATTTCCAAATAAATCTTGCCAGAGGGCTTGAGATATTTCCCAGTCTGGTCAGCGATTTTTCGGTAAATAGCCAATCCCTCCTCGTCCGCAAAGAGAGCCAGATGAGGTTCAGAATTCAAGACATTGAGCCCAACCTCATGCTTGTCCGCCTCAGAAATATAGGGCGGATTGCTGGCGATGATATCAAAGCTTCCCGAAAGCTGGCTGAAGACATCCGACTGCTGGAAATCAACCACAACTTGGTTCGCTTGGGCATTTTCCCTTGCTAGACTGAGGGCTTTCTGAGAAATATCAGAAGCCTGTACCTGCCAATCTGGTCGACTGTGAGCCAGGGCAATGGCAATGGCCCCGCTGCCTGTTCCCAGATCTAGCAAATCAACTTGCTCTGCCTCATTTTCAGCCAAAATCAAATCAACCAATTCAGCTGTTTCAGGCCTAGGTATCAATACTCGCTCGTCTACTTTGAACCTCAGGTCATGAAAAACCTCGTGACCAATAATGTACTGGGCAGGTTCATGAGCCAGAAGGCGGTCGGCGATTCTCTCAATAAGCTGCCTATCCTCCTGACTGACTTCCTGCCTTAAGAGCAGGGTAAACTCGGTAAAGTCAAGGTTTTTGAGATTTCTAAAGGTGAAGGTCAGACTTTCCGGCTCCTCATGAGCTTTTTCCAGCTCCAGCTCGTAACGGAGAAATAATTGGACGTAGGTCATTGAGCTAGCTCTTCCAGTTTCTTGGTTTGGTCATAGAGAACCAGGGCATCAATCACTTCATCCATCTTGCCAGAGAGAATAGTGTCCAACTTTTGCAGAGTTAGACCGATGCGGTGGTCGGTCACCCGATTTTGTGGGAAGTTATAGGTGCGAATCCGCTCAGAGCGGTCACCGGTACCGATGGTCGATTTCCGTTCGGCATCCTGCTCATCCTGAGCAATCTGAGCAAAGTGGTCAGCCACCCGAGCTCGGATAATTTTTATAGCCTTATCACGGTTCTTCTGCTGGGTCCGCTCTTCCTGCATTTCAACCTTGATACCGGTTGGAATATGGACCATTCGGACCGCTGTCGCTACCTTATTGACGTTCTGTCCACCAGCACCGGAGGCGTGGTAGATGTCGACTCGCAAGTCTTTAGGGTCAATGTCGTACTCCACTTCTTCCACTTCTGGCATGACCAGAACCGTAGCGGTTGAGGTGTGGACCCGTCCCTGACTTTCGGTGACAGGAACCCGTTGCACACGGTGAGCACCCGATTCATACTTGAGCTTGGAATAAACGGATTGACCAGATACCATAGCGACGACTTCTTTAATGCCGCCAACTCCATTGTAGGAGGCTTCCATGACTTCGAAACGCCAGCCCTGACTTTCGGCATACTTCTGGTACATATTGAGCAGGTCGCCGGCAAATAGGGCGGCTTCATCACCACCAGCAGCCCCGCGGATTTCGAGGATGATATTCTTATCGTCGTTAGGATCCTTAGGCAGAAGTAAGATTTTCATCTTTTCTTCGTAGTCTTCCTTGGCTATCTTAGAGTCCTTGAGTTCTTCCTTAGCCATCTCTTCCAGTTCGGGGTCGCCTCCGGCCTCTTTAATCATCTCTTCTGCATCAGAGATGGCTTGCAGGACCTGCTTGTACTCCCGATAAACAGTCACAGTTTCGCGGCTTGAGGCTTCTTCTCGTGAGAGCTGCATAAAGCGTTTTGTATCAGAGACCACATCAGGGTCACTGAGCAATTCGCCCAACTCCTCGTAGCGGTCCTCCACCGCCTGTAATTGATCATAGATATTCATTCGTTTTGATTCTTCTCACTTTCTAGTTGCGGATGATAATAATGCTTGCGACAGACAGAGACATAGGTCTCGTTACCACCGATTTGGACCTGCTGGCCCTCGTAAACAGGCTGGCCGTCTTTCATGCGTAAGACCATGGTGGCCTTCTTGCTACAGTATTGGCAGATGGTCTTGATTTCTTCGATTTTATCCGCCAGGAGCAAGAGCTCTCTGGACCCTTCAAAAAGATGATTGCGGAAATCGTTTTTAAGACCAAAGGCCATGACAGGGACATCAAGTTCATCAACTACTCTGGCTAAATCAAAAACATTACCCTTGGTCAGAAATTGGCATTCATCCACCAAAACGCAAAATGGCTTGTCTGGCAAATTTTCAATATAACCAAAAATGTCGGTATCGCTAGAAATCGGCTTAGCCTGACGCTTGAGGCCAATCCGACTGGAAACCCAGCCGATGCCATCCCGAGTATCCAGAGCCGAGGTCAGGAGAACGACCGGCTTGCCCTGCTCCTCATAGTTGTAAGCAACCTTGAGAATCTCAATGGATTTCCCCGAATTCATAGTCCCATAGCGATAGTATAACTGTGCCAAAATCTTCATCCTGTCTAAAACGTTAATGGTACTATTTTACCATAAAATGCCAGCCATTGGCAGGGGCTAATAATCAAGAAAACTCTTACATAATAAAGCAAAATCATGTTTTTGTTCCCAGGAGCTTGCGGCTCCTAGACTTTGCTTGGCAAAACTAAGTTGAGTGCACTAAACTTTTTTAAAAACCATGGCCAAGAGTTATTCGAGACTAATCCTCACCCTAGCTCAAACTGCTTTGATAGCACTACACTCGCCCTCGTCCAAACCAAGTCGTCTTGGTAAAATTAATAAGAACCTGACCCGATGGCTAAGTTCCTAATCGAATATTTAATGCTAACTTTTATAGCTAAGTCAATAGTTTTACTCTCAAGTTAAGTCAAAAGTTGCTCCAAATAAAAAACTCTCTTCAAAACTGGCTCCCCGAGCAAAATAGATTTTGCCAAATTCAAGGATAAGAATATGAAATTGCTGAGCTTCTGATAGGCTAAATCCTTCTAGCTCAACCGCTTGATGTAGGCTGAAATAGTCAGAAAACTCTTTCCTTGTGAGACTTGAAAATAGTTTCTGAGCATATTTGTCAGCGATAAAGACCAGTTGGTCAAATACATAGAGCAAAAGGACATCGGCGGTCTCCTGACCGATGCCAAAGAGACCCAATAGTTCATCTCTTAGATTCTTGCCGTAGTTATCTTCAATCTCCCCGTAATTGTAAGCATGCTGGTCTAGCCAGCTAAATACCCTAAGAATAGATTTACTTTTATTTTTGTAAAATCCTGTGGGACGAATTAAATCCTGTAAGGTCTCCGGCTCCAAATCAAGAATCTTCTTGAAATCTCCATCAAGGACTTGTCGTAAATTATTAATGGAAAGAAGGACATTTTCCCAGCGGGTATTTTGCACCAAAATGGCACCGAGTATGATTTCTTCGGGGCTTTCTGCCGGCCAGTTACCCTGGTCTCCCAGATTTTTCAATAAATCTTGGTAGAGCTGCTTCAATACATCTTGTTTCATGGCTTTATTGTAGCACAAAACAAATTAAATAATTACTCAGCTTAGGGTAACTTTGGTAATTACCTTGGATAAATATTTCTAGGGATTTGAACATTAGTCAAAAGTCAAGACAGTTTTTCCTTTTGAATGGCCGTTAGCAACCTTATCCAAGGCTTGGTTGACATCAGCGAATTTATAAACCCTATCAATAGATGGTTTAATCTGAAGTTCGCTAAAAATGTCTGCAACTTCTTGCAGCTGCCGGCCATTAGCTTCTACAAAGACGAAATGATAACCAACGCCGTATTTTTTAGCTAGCTTATCAAATTTACGACCAGCGAGACCCATGGCGATTTGTTTCCATTTGGGAAGCTTCATCCGTTTAGCGAAGCTGCCGTTTGGCATAGCACGTAGGGAAACTAGTTGTCCACCTTCTTTCATGATGGAAAATTGCTTCTTGATCTCAGAGCCACCCAAGGTATCCAAGACATAGTCAACTTGACTAAGGGTCTGACTGTAGTCTTCTGTTTTGTAGTCAATGAAACGGTCCACTCCCAGCTTTAAAACACGCTCTTTGTTGCCGATACTGCCATTAGTAACAACAATCAAGCCTTTGGCCTTAGCAAGAGGAATAGCCATCGCACCAAGGCTACCAGTACCTCCTGAGATAAAGAGAGTTTTTCCTTCTTTAGCCTCTATAAGCTCCAGAGACTGCATAATGGTCAGTGAAGTCAATGGGACGCCTGCCGCCTCGATATCTGTCAAATAGTCAGGTACCAAAGCTAGAGCATGGTAGTCTACAGCAAGATATTCAGCGAAAGCACCAATACGGTCAAGTGGCAGTCGGGCAAAAACACGGTCGCCTGCTTGGAATCCCGTCACTTGGCTACCGACTTTCTCAACAATTCCGACAAACTCATTACCAGCATTTGAGGTAGTTTGTAAGGAACGATAATTTTAACCTCTCCACGAGAAATCATATTATCCAAAGGATTGCCCCCTGCTGCCCTTGCCTTGATCAGGACATCATCGGGGCCAATTTGCGGTATGGGTATTTCTGTCATCTCGAGATTGATATTATTTTTGTTATACTGACTTACTAGTGCTGCTTTCATAGGTAATTTCTTTCTCCTTATCTTCGGGTTAGCAATTTTTATGTAATGGCACGTATTTCTTTAATCAAGCCTGCCAAATTCTCTTGCCTCAACTGATAAAGCAAATTTGTAGCCATGACTTCTCCCTTTTCTCGATTATCCGAACATAACAGGTGTCTGTTTCAGATACAAGTTTAACTATAAATGATTGTAAGTAAGTGGGCAAGAATCGTGCTCACTTAGAAACTTTGGGAGAAAGACAATCACGCTTCTCTTCCTTTTTAGAGTAAGTACGAGCCCAAAAACTAGTGAGCCTCAGAAATAACGACTCTTATCTTCTTCCTGATTTTTATACAGTCTTCAACTGTCTCAGCCTAATCTTCTACTATTTCTCCTGTCTATATTTGCGGATTCATGCTAAAATGAAGCTGATAATAAATTTTTAGGAGGAATTCCCATGCCATTTGTAAAAATTGACCTTTTTGAAGGCCGCACGCAGGACCAAAAAATTGAACTGGCCCGCGAAGTCACCGAGGTCGTTTCCCGCGTTGCCAACGCACCCAAGGAAAACATCCACGTTATCATCCGTGACCTGCCAGAAGGAAGCTACTTCCCTCACGGTGAAATGAAGAAGAAATAAAGCCGACCGGCTTTTTAAGACAAAAAATGAGCTATCCAAACGAGAGCTCATTTTTATATGCGATTCAAAAGTCATGTACTCTGGGTTTAAACCAAGTTGTGGAAACTAGGATTGCTAAGATTATAATCAGCACTTGGCAAGCTAAGGCAAGAAATCTATTGCCACCAAGGGACACTTGGGCAAGGGTATTGATGAGGGCATGGGTCATGACACAAATCCAGAGACTCTTGGTCTTGCGGTAGAGAGCTGATAAAATAAAGGAATTAATCAGAAGACCCAGATAAAAGCTGGCCAAACCGGTCAAGGAAAGTTTTGCCAAGGTTCCGTCAATATAATAATAAGCGAAATGCCAAGAGCCCCAGGCCAAGAAGGTGACTAGTGTGGCCAATACATAATTAATCTTCTCCTCCAAAATCGGCTGGAAAGTATATCGCCAGCCAATTTCCTCTACACCACCTATCAGCAAGGCCTTAAGGAAGAGCAAAACAGATAAGTACCAGAGCGTAATCTGGAATTTTCCATCCACGAGAACATCAGCAAAATCCAAAGCCAAAAGCAAGATAGCCAAGCCATAAGCTCCCGGTCTTTGTTTAAGATTGAAGAAATCCCTGAGGACAATTTGGGGGTTCTTCCCCAATATTTGTAAGCAATGATTAGTCCCCAAATTGCTGAGGATAGGCCACCAATAGCGATGGTCAGCTGTAGCCATTCTAATTTTCACTGGTATGCAAAAAACTAGACTTTCATCTAGTTTTTTCATCTACTCTATTTTTCCTCTCCTTCTCCCATCTTGGCCTTGCGACCGTTGAAGATGAGGTTGAGGAAGATGGAGCTGAGGGTGGCGATGACGATGCCGTTGGTGAAGAACATCTGCACGGTGGTTGGCGTGCTGGCAAAGAGGTTAGTATTGTTAAAGCCTAGGCCGGCCGCGATCGAGACCGCTGCGATGATGAAGTTATTCTCATCATTCCTGAAATCCACGCTGTTGAGCATTTGAATCCCTTGCAGAGCCACCGTGCCAAAGAGGACCAGCATGGCACCACCCAAGACTGGATTGGGAATGAGCTGGGCCAGGGCACCGAATTTGGGAATCAAGCCTAGGACCACTAGAAAGGCTGCCGTGAAATAGATAGGCTTGCGGGTCTTAATGCCTGATAACTGAACCAGCCCAACGTTTTGCGAAAAGCCTGTATAGGGGAAGGTATTGAAGGTCCCCCCCAGGAGGACAGCCAACCCTTCCGCCCGATAACCATTTCGCAGACGGGTACTGTCTAACTTATCCTGGGTCAGGTCGGACAGAGCCAGATAGACCCCGGTTGATTCGACCATGGAAACCGTCATGATGATACACATCATGACAATGGAGGTCAACTCAAACTTGGGAATTCCGAAGTAAAAGGGTTGGGGAACATGAACCAGAGGAGCTTGGGCTATCGCTGAAAAATCAACTGCTCCCATAGCTACAGCCAAAAGGGTGCCGCCAATCAGGCCAATCAAGATAGAAATGGATTTGACAAAGCCTTTGGCAAAAATTTGCACCAAAAGGACAATCGCAATAGTGGTCAAGGACAGAATCAGTGATTGGGCTGTCGGCTTGTCAGCATTGTCGCCCATATTGCCCATGGCTACTGAAATCAGGCTGAGACCGATGGTGGTAATGACTGAGCCTGTCACGACTGGTGGAAAGAATTTGGCAATCTTGGAAAAGAAACCAGACACCAAGATAACATAGATACCAGAAGCAATCAGGGCGCCGAACATATAGCCAGCTCCCTGGTGCTTGCCGATGATTATCAAAGGAGCAACCGACTGGAAGGCACAGCCCAGAACGACTGGCAGGCCGATTCCGAAGTGTTTATTGAGCTGGAGCTGCAAGAAGGTCGCTACTCCACACATGAAAATATCAGTTGAAATCAAGTAGGTCAGGTCCTTAGCCGAATAGCCCAGACCTGTTGCAATCATGATCGGAACTAGGATTGATCCTGCATACATGGACAGGAGATGCTGGAGACCTAAGATTGCCGATTGTGAGTTTTTTTGTTCATTAAATTCCATTTTAAACATCCGCCTCCGCAAATTCTATCTGACCATTTGCAAAACTAGCGAGACGAGCCAGAGAAGTGACCTTTATTCCTTGGTCTTCGAGCTCTTGTCGGCCAGGTTGGAAGGATTTTTCAATGACAATCCCCAGGCCTGCAACTTGAGCCCCAGCCTGTTGGATAATCTCAATCAAGCCTTTAGCTGCTTGGCCATTGGCCAAAATATCATCAACAATCAGAACCTTGTCAACCTGACTCAAAAACTTGCTGGCGATTGAAACCGTGCTGGTCACCTGCTTGGTGAAGGAATAGACCTCGGCCGTCAGAATACCTTCGGTCATGGTAATGTTCTTGTGCTTTTTGGCAAAAATCATGGGAACATCAAGAGCCGAAGCCGTGTAGAGGGCCGGAGCAATTCCAGAAGCTTCAATGGTCACAACCTTAGTAATGCCAGCATCTTGGTAAGTATCAGCCAGAACCTGCCCTATTTCCTGCATGAGCTCATAGTCAACCTGATGGGTCAGAAAACTATCGACCTTGAGGACACTATCACTCAAGACATTTCCGTCCTTTAAAATCCGTTCTTCCAGTAATTTCATACCAGACCTTACTCCTCTGCTTATTTAATGAAAAAGGGAGTGGGACAGAAATTGTTATGGCAAAGCCATCAATTTCGTAGTCCCACCCCCGCACAGTTGATTAGGATGGCCGCTATCACTTGCTTAGCAAGGGATAAGGACCTCCAATCAACCACTGCGTCAAAGTGTTAAATGTCGAAAAAGTAACAAGGGTAGAACTGTTCATCCCAGACTCTCATTTGTAAAACTGGCAAAGGCTAAGTTTCTCATCACACCATAAACATCAGCCGACGATACTACTAACTAGTATCAATATACACCCTTGGCTTGTTCGTGTTTTCACTCAACTAACAGGTAGATTCTTCTCAGTAGCCCAACATCAGACAAAACAGATAGCGAGCAAACTAGCTATTTCACAGAAATCTTTCTAGTTGAGCAAGCGTTCAAGTTTCGGCTGGTCTACTAGTTTCTAGTAATTGGACTCGCCTATATCCCTTGGAAAAAAGATAAAACATGGCTTGAAGCCCGTTGCTTCATCGCCAGTTTTCCTATTTTTCTTTGGGATATTTAACGGCTTAGTATCTTGGCTTATTGTAAAGCATTTACGGTGCTTTGTAGAGACGCTGTGCCAGATTCACAGTTTAAATAAGTTTCTGTTTTTATTAAATTATCGAACAAGTCGATAAATCATTTTAACATGGTCGCCTGCTTTTGTAAAACTCATTTGATTTGTAAAATTACTTTCATCCATCATAGTTTTAGTAAGACTCCACAGAGCAAAGCCATCTTCTTGTCCATGCAAGAGCTGGCTAACGGCAATCACTAGTCTGATTGCCTAGCTCCCTGACTAACTCCAACCAGCCAGTATTTTCGACTGGCTGG
>ERZ773263.100-NODE-100-length-62922-cov-17.468529_pt1 | contig 62922 bp, 48 predicted proteins | sample MGYA00511076_ERZ773263 | MGnify/ENA primary metagenome ERZ773263 (study PRJEB29015, sample SAMEA2738155) | human oral metagenome | biome: human oral; feature: human-associated habitat; material: saliva | place: China | collected 2195 ... | reverse complement strand
CTGAAAACATCTGTCCAGTGCTGGCTTCTTGCGGGTGCCGCCCACCATACATGCATGACTACCGCTGCCGGTCGTGAGGCCTGGGAAGATTTTGCACGCATAGCCGGTGTAGAGCTTGCTATTATTGATGAGGATACATCCGCTGCCGGCTTCGAGAAAGGGCTTCAGCTCAGCGATGTGTATTATCGGCTTAACGGGCATTTCTAAAGGGTATCCTCAGGGCACCCTTGCAGCCTGAAATATCCTTCTGCCCTTTCTACCCTGCTGCCTGCGGTCTGAAAGCAGCAGGGTTTTATTGTATTCCTTAGTCATGCTGTTTGTGCGTCTAAAAGTGCTGTTTGTGCTCAGAACCGGTCCCAGGCTACGGTTTTATGGCGAAATCCTTTCTCTCCCTTCAGATTTGCGGGTACTGTAGAAGTATAGGGCCGGTTTCCTGGGCTGTCGAAGGTGTACAGCAGGATATGCAAGGCCCGCCGTATTAAAATGACCAGGTTCCTGCCCATCTGCGCGGATGGACGGAAGCTAAAGAAAGGAAAAACATGCTTGGCATCAATATCAGCGATGTTATTAATGTCTTGAAATCAGTACGGCCTCAGCTTATTGTGATAGGTATTGTCCTGATCCTTGCCGTCCTTATCAGTATTTTTGTCAACAAAAGAACAGTAAAGGATGTCGTAGCTAAAAAGATGGTCCGTTCCCAGACATGGATTGCCGCACTGATCGCGGTATTCGCTGCAGTAGCAACAATGCTGTTCGGGCCTTTGAACACCATAGTAACATCGGTAACTACTCCAAAATATGAACTTTCGAAGGAAAGCATAACAAAAGCCAGCAAACTCGCTGTCGATATCCAGCGTGAAGGCATTGTCATGCTGCAGAACAACGATTCCCAGCTGCCGCTGCAGACAAAGAAAGTCAATGTATTCGGATGGGCTTCAACAAACCCGATCTATGGCGGCACCGGTTCCGGGTCAATGAATGACAGCTACGCAACAACGTCACTGCTTCAGGGCTTAAAAGATGCAGGCATCAGCTATAACACTGAGCTTTCTGATTTCTATACGAAATATAACAGCACCCGCCCCGTAGTCGGTATGAACGGGCAGGACTGGACACTCCCGGAACCTCCTGTAGATACGTATCCGGATTCTATGCTGTCCAAGGCAAAAAACTATTCTGATACTGCTGTCATCACTATTGCACGCTCCGGCGGTGAAGGGGCAGACCTCCCCTCAGATATGGGCACAGTAGAAACTTCCAAACCCGGCACGAAAATAGAGGGAAGCGGGTTCGATCTGCGCGGGACCCATTACGTCAATAATTCTAATGACTATGCCGATTTCAAGGCCGGCGACAGCTATCTTTCCCTGAGCCAGACAGAAAAGAACCTTATCGGCTATGTGACAAAAAACTTCCGGAAGGTAGTCCTTGTGTACAACGGCGCCAATAACCTTAACTTGAATTTTGTTTCGCAGTATCCGCAGATCAAATCTGTTTTATGGTGTCCGCCCGCAGGACAGACCGGTTTTGATGCGCTGGGCGAGATCCTTGCAGGGAAACAGAACCCTTCGGGACGTACAACAGATACTTTTGTCAGGGACTTCACCAAAACCCCATGGTGGAATAATTTTGGGAGTTTCAATTATGACAATATGCAGAAGTATGAAGTCAAAGGGATGTTCGGCACATCTGTCCCCTCCTATGTCAATTATGTTGAAGGCATTTACGTGGGGTACCGGTTCTACGAGACCGCTGCCATGGATGGTGCCATCACTTATGATGATGTTGTCCAGTATCCATTTGGCTATGGTATGAGCTACACCACCTTCAGCCAGACAATGACCCAGCCGCAGGTAAATAACGGCAAGGTCACTTTTAATGTGACTGTGACGAATACCGGCACAACAGCAGGCAAGGATACCGTTGAGGTCTACTATAATCCGCCTTATACCAACGGAGGGATCGAAAAAGCATCTGCTAACCTGATCCGTTTCGAAAAGACAAAAGAGCTTGCCCCCGGCGCTTCGCAGAGGTTTGAGATCAGCTTTGACCTTGAAGAGATGGCCTCTTACGATTACAAAAACGCGAAAGCATATGTGCTTGAATCCGGATCGTACGGGATATCCATCAACAGGGATTCCCATAATATGATCGATTCCAAAGCTGTAACCGTTGATTCGCCTGTTACCTACGGCAAAGGCAACCATCGCAGGAGTGACAGGGCTGATGTGACGAACCAGTTTGATAATGCTGAAGGGCATGTTACCTACCTGTCACGCAAAGACAGTTTTGCAAATTACAGCCAGGCGACAGCAAAACCGGCTTCCAGCACGATGCCGGAAGACCAGATGAAGGAGTTTGTCGGCGCAGATTATAAAGCACCTGAAGGGAAAGCATCTGCAAAAATGCCGGTGACCGGTGCGAAGAACGGTACCAGGCTTTACCAGCTGTACGGGAAATCATATGATGACCCGCTGTGGGACAAACTTCTTGATAACCTGACTGTGAACGAGATGAACGAGCTCATCTCCATGGCAGGCTATAACAATGCAGAAGTCTCTTCTATCAGCAAGCCGCGCCAGAGCGATATTGACGGCCCTGCAGCGCTGAATAACAACTTTACCAAGGTAGGGTCGATCGGGTTTCCCGCTTCTGCGACAGTAGCCAATACTTTCAACAAGGGCCTTGCACAAAGGTACGGCGACCTGATCGGGCAGATGGGCCGGGAGATGCATGTAACCGGCTGGTATGCCCCTGCGATGAATACGCACAGGACCCCGTTTGCCGGCCGCAATTTCGAGTATTTCTCGGAAGATCCGGTACTTGGCGGAAGTATGGCGGCACAGCAGCTGAAAGCCGCCAAGGCCAAAGGGGTGTACGGCTTTATGAAGCACTTTGCCCTGAACGATCAGGAAGATAACCGCATGAATATGCTGTGCACATGGTCCAACGAGCAGGCGATCCGTGAAGTGTATCTCAGGCAGTTTGAAATGGCTGCCAAAGACGGCGGCGCGACGGCTGTGATGAGTTCCTTCAACTATATTGGCGCGCGCTGGTCTGCTTCCAATCCCAATCTCCTGAATAATGTACTCCGCGGGGAATGGGGGTTCCGGGGCTTCGTTGAAACTGATTACTTTGCCGGCGGTCCCATGATCGGGGATGAAGCCATCCGCGGCGGCAATGATGCAATGCTTGCTACTACGAAGACGACCAACTACATTACCAGGACGAATGAGGCGGAAACTGTGCAGCTGATGCGCAAAGCATCCCATAATATCCTGTATACAGCTGTGAACAGCTGGCTGTACAAAGACGGGCAGCCAAGCATGGATGCTTCGTGGTGGAAGAAAGCATTCTATATCGCTCTGGCAGTAGTGGCAGTGCTTGTTATCCTGCTTGAGGTCGTGGCATTCCGCCGTTATTTCAGGCGCCGCAGGGAGCTCAAGAGTGCTTCGGATACGCAGAAGGGCTCTGCTGAAAAGCAGCCGGATAATTAACGGATCCGTCCGTCTTATGCTTTAGCGCTGTAGCTTTGAGCAATCATAAAACAGCGCCCCGGCTATATACGGGTGCAGACAACAGGATCCGATCCCGTTATCTGTACCCGATGGGAATACTATTGCAACTATCATATGAAGGAAAGTGATTTTTATGGGCCTACGTGCACAGGATCTTACTCTTATCCAGCGGGCAGCGCTGCTTTCCGGCCAATCTGAATGGGAGACGCGGAGGATAGTAAAGGCGGGTATTGAGCCGATTGTACTTTCCGACGGACCGAACGGGATACGCAGGCAGACTGGTTCCGGAGACCATCTGGGATTAGGGGCATCCAAACCTGCAACATGTTTCCCGACTGCCGGGACGGTGGCTAATTCATGGGATCCCAAGGAAACAGAAAGAATGGGCAAAGCTCTGGGGGAAGAGGCCAGGACCCTTGGAGTCCAGGTGCTTTTGGGTCCAGGGATCAATATGAAGCGGAACCCCCTGTGCGGAAGGAATTTTGAATATTATTCCGAAGACCCGCAGCTTGCCGGATATCTGGCAGCAGGGTTTATCAGGGGGATACAGTCCCAGGGGGTCAGCGCATGCCCCAAGCATTTTGCGGTGAACAGCCAGGAGCTGCGCCGTCAGGCGTCAAACTCCATTATTGATGAGCGCACGATGCGTGAGATATATATGACAGCTTTTGAAATTGCCGTAAAAGAAGCGCGTCCATGGACCCTGATGACGTCCTACAATATGGTCAACGGCGTGTATGCACACGAAAATAAGCATCTGCTCGCAGATATCCTCCGCGGGGAATGGGGCTATACAGGCATGGTCGTTTCGGACTGGGGCGGCTCCAATAATATTGCGGCTTCAGCAGCTGCAGGCGCATCCCTTGAGATGCCTGCTGCGGGGCTGGCGTCGATCCGCGAGATCATGCAGGCCGTGGAAAGCGGGGAGCTCAGTGAGAAAGATGTTACTGAGCGTGCCCAGGAAGTCCTTGATCTTATTGGCCGCACACAGCCTTCCGGACAGCGGAAGGATGGGTTCCTCACAGACCGGCAGATCGCAGAACATCACAGGATCGCGCGGGAGATCGCTGAAAAGTCCATTGTCCTTCTCAAGAATGAACCGGGTAAAGACGGTGTCCCGGTTTTGCCGATACGGTGGGGGGCGCGCCTGGCTGTTATTGGTGATATGGCACAAACAGCACGGTACCAGGGATCCGGGTCTTCCAAAGTCAATGCCGCCCGCGTGGATAACCTCCTTGATGAGTTAAGCAGAAGGGAGGGGATCACGGTTTCCGGATACGCCCAGGGATACGACCGGCAAGGTGCATCGCACCCTGAGCTGGCTGCTGAAGCTGCAGCACTTGCACGCCGTAAGGATGTGGACGAACTGATTGTGTGTATGGGGCTTGATGAACGGTCGGAATCTGAAGGGCTTGACCGCAGTACTATGCAGATACCCCGTGCGCAGGTCAGTATGCTTGAAGAGCTTAAAAAAGCGGGCAAGCCAATCATTATTGTGCTGGTATCGGGCTCCAGCGTGGAAACTGACTGGCTTGAAGGTACGCAGGCTGCTGTGTATATCGGGCTGTCAGGGCAGGCTGGCGCATGCGCAGCCGCCAACATACTTATGGGCGATGTAAACCCCTCAGGGCATCTGGCGGAAACGTGGCCGCTGAGATACGAGGATGTCCCCAGTGCAGGGAATTTCCCTTCTGCCGAGCGCGATTCAGTGTATCGTGAAGGCCCCTTCATCGGCTACCGGTATTATTCAACTGCAGGTATCCCTGTGCGGTACCCCTTCGGATACGGCCTGAGCTATTCCACTTTTGAATACAATGCGATACGGGCGGATGATGACGGCGTGTCCGTGACTGTTAGAAATACTTCACAGGTGGCAGGAGATACAGTTGCACAGATGTATGTTGGGCGCAGCCAGGATACATCCGGTGTGCTGCGTGCGGTACGTGAACTCAAAGGGTTCAGGAGAGTCCACCTTGAGCCCGGTGAGAGCAAAGATATCCGCTTCAGTTTTGATGGATACACTTTCCGCCATTTTGATACGCAGACAGGTTCATGGCAGGTAGAATCCGGAGCGTGGGATGTGTGGGTCGGGACTGATGCCGATACGCTTCCTCTGCATATCACCCATGTTGTCAGGGGGACAGTCGATCCCGGCGTGCTTCCTGGGCAGTTTGGGCATTACCGCGGTGCTGATATCAGGCATCTTACTGACGGTGATGTTGCCTATCTTCTGGGGCACCGTCAGAAAAAGTATGATAATCACGGGGTTTTCCAGGCAGAAGATATCATCTCTTCATGGTCGCGTTCGCGCAGCTGGGTTGCCAGGATGATCGTCCGGATACTGGAGCGCAGGGCTGCAGCGGTGCTCAGGAAAACAGGTTCCCCGGACCTCAATATGCTGTTCACCCTTAATATGCCTGCACGGGCGATAGCAAAAATGACCCATGGCATGGTCAGCCCGCAGATGGTCAGGGAAGGCATCCTGGATATCCCTAATAAGCATTTCTGGCGCGGTATCGGGCATCTTGTTTCCGGCTATGCCGGTAACCAGATAAAAAATAAACAGACTCACAAAGAAATCGAGGAATGATCAGCAATGAGTAATACTAATCCAGACGACAGCCAGGTATTTACCGGCAGGATTGCCCGGGACAGCAGTACTCCGGCGGATCCCGCAGCGCCGGATATCCATTCAGGAAACCCTGGGGCAAAGAAACCTTCAAACCCATTCAGGTGTTTTATGGACCGCTATCCAAACCTGTGGGAATTCATCCTTTTTAACATCCTGTCGAATATTTCCACGATCACCCGCTTTATCCTGGCATGGGTCGGGACAGCTGTTTTTGTCAATGCCTTACATATAACGCAGCCGTTCAGCTTCCTTATCTTCAATTACAGTTCTCCCAAATCCAATGGCCTGGGCGGGTTCCTGACATTCCTTATGGCGGAAGCCATAGCCCAGGTGGTCAACTTCTTTGTCCAGATGAAATGGGTATTCAAATCTGATTCGAGCTTTAAAAATGCTGCATGGAAATATATTATCCTGGCTGTAATCATTGTTATCGTCAACCTTGTGCTTCCTCCATGGGTCACCAGCCTGTGCCATAGCTGGGGCTGGAATGACCAGGTTGCAGCAACAGTCGCTTCCGTTGTCAACACCCTTCTGGCTGTCATTGTCAGCTATCCGCTGCTCAAATGGTGGATTATGCCGAAGAGCAAAAAGCATGAGGAGGAGATCAGAAGGGCCCGGCAGGAAGCTTCCCGGGCGTGATCTGTATGTGCTGATGGATCGGATAAGGTACCTACATCCTGGAAAGACAACAGGCTGTAAGTATGGCAGGAAATGTTCCACGTGAAACGTTTTCTGGCGATAATGCATCACGTGTAAAATATAAAGGGATATTCGCGGTTTTGAGCAGATACCTGCTGCTGAAGCTGGAAAGTGGCAGGTGTATGCGGGGAAAGGATAATTATGGATCTGAGGGATAAGGCAGGCACAGCAGGTCCGTCGGATGACGAGAATCCGGATATACCTGAAAATGCTGGCTCCGGCCTTGCTCCTCATCCCGCAATACCTGCAGTGCGGCAGAAGACCCTGACTATTGTTGTGCCCTCGTATAATGTTGAGCAATGCCTGCGCCGATGCGTCAATTCCCTGCTTAACTGTGACAGTACTGCCGATATAGACATAGTTATTGTTGACGACGGCTCCACGGATTCCACCCCTGCGCTTGCAGACGAACTGGCACAAGGCTCCCAGGGGGTCGTCCGTGTCATACATCAGGAGAACAGAGGCCATGGTGGTGCTGTAAACGCCGGGATAGATGCTGCCCAGGGTATGTATATCAAAATCGTTGATGCTGATGACTGGCTTGATTCCGGTGCGTATGCAAAAGTCCTGAGGTTCCTGCGTCTGCAGGCCATGAATACGATGCCGGTAGATATGGTTGTCACAAACTATGTTTATGAGAAAAAGGCAGAGAATATCCAGACAGTCATTAACTATAAGCACGCTATCCCCACAGGGCGCGTCCTGACTTGGGATGATCTGAGGACGTTCTATATCAACCAGTATCTTCTTATGCACTCAATCATATACAGGGCTTCCGTACTCAGGGAATCACGAATGCGTCTCCCCGAGAAAACATTTTATGTGGATTTTATTTATGCATATCAGCCTTTGCCGTATGTCAAAACGATGACATACCTTGATGTAGATTTCTACAGGTATTTTATTGGGCGTGAGGGTCAGTCCGTAGCGAAAGAGACGATGATCCGGCGTGTGGACGAGCTGCTGAGGGTCAATTCGTTCATGGTACATGCAACGCCTGATGCGTCTACAGTCCCTTACGGGCTTTATAAATATATGATCCACTATCTGTCGATCAACTGCGTAGTAGTGTCGATCTTCCTTATCCTGTCGAAAAAGAAGGAGAATTACGTACGGAAATCGCATATGTGGGATGACCTGTATGAATATTCCCCGCAGATAAGCCACGATGTCCGGAAAACTACATTATGCAGGGCGGTCAATATGCCAAGCCCCGTGGGGCGTGCGCTTGTCAGGCGTGTGTATGCGATCGCCAACCATTTTGTCGGGTTCAACTGAACTAATGGATTAAAAGAGGACAGGAAACTGGCAGCAGAAGTTAAAACCAAGGAAGCGAGGGCAGCAATGGCAGATAAGGATACTAAGATCTCGGATATTGGATGCAGGGACCGGGCGTCCGGTGGCCTGGTATTCCCTGATTTCCTGGGCGGGACTGCGGATTATGTTGCGGTGCGCCTGTTAGGCTGCCTCCTTGTCCGCGACTTTTATGATGCTGAAGGCAAGTATGAAGGGCGGTCTGCTGTGCGGATCGTCGAGACTGAGGCCTATGACGAAAATGACCAGGCGAGCCATGCATATCACGGTAAGAGTGAGAGGAATAAGGCGCTGTTCGGGCCCGCCGGGCATGCTTATGTGTATCAGATCCATGGCATACATTTCTGTATGAATATCGCATGCAATGATGACGGGTTCGGTGCAGGGGCCCTTATCCGTGCGGTCGAGCCTGTGAGCGGAATCGGGTTTATGGAGGAACGCCGCAGCAGAAAAGGGTATGAGCTGACTAACGGTCCGGCAAAGCTGTGCAAGGCGTTGGATATTGATAAGGCCCTTTACGGTCATGATCTGTCGCAGGAGCCGCTGCGCCTTGCGTATGCCGAGCTGGGTAAAAGGGAGCGTGCGGCCGCAACTGTCCGTATAGGCATCTCCAAGGAAGTCAGCCGTCTCCGTCGTTTCGTTATTGCCGGCAACCCGTACGTTTCCCAGTTTTCATGGACTGAGAAGAACCTTCACCGTCTGCCGAAAGAAGCGAAAGTCTGAACCCCGGAACTATAGCCCGGGCGCATATCCGGAAGTGCGGCATATTGCCAGGAATACAGCGCGTCCGGCTTCCCGGCCTGTTTGCCTGTCGGGGCGAATCGCCGACAGGGCCGGACTATCCGTTTATGTCGGTAATGAGAATTATTATTAATAACACATAAGAGAAAAGCCGGCGGGCATTCCGCGCTTTGGAGTATCCGCAGGCAGCAGAATACAGGCAAGGTATACGAAACTATCAGGAGAATACTATGTTTGCAGGAAAGAAAACCATCCGCAGCGCATTCGCACTTGCTGCAGGGCTAAGCATGATTATTGCGGCAGGTGCTTGCGGGAATAATGCGTCCCAGCAAGGCAGCGGTTCCGGTACCCAAGGATCGGCTATCAATGTGGTGTCCAGCATAAACCAGTGGGGATCGCTGGCTAAAGAGATCGGCGGGAGCAAAGTAAAAGTTACCAGTATTTTGAGCAACCCCAATGTTGAGGCGCATGAATTCGAGCCGAAGGCTAATGATGTTGCGCAATTCTCCAAAACTGACGTCACTATTTATAACGGTGCTGACTATGACCCCTGGGCAGCCAAAGCTGCTAAAGGCACCAAAGCAACAGTCATTGATGTTGCCGAGGAGACCGGTGTCAAGGAAGGCGGGAACCCCCATATCTGGTTTATGGCAAAAGCGCGTGAAACCGCTGCCAAGAAACTGGCCGAAGCTTTCAAGAAAGCCAGGCCATCCGACAGCGCTTACTTTGACGGCCAGTATAATGCGTGGAAGAAATCTGAAGAGAAGTTCACCCAGGCAGCTGCGGAAGCTAAAAAGAGCATAGAAGGCAAAAAGTACGCAGCAACTGAATCGGTGGCAAGCTATCTGGCTTCCGATCTCGGCCTGGAAGATTCTACCCCTTCCGGGTATGCGAATGCTGCGGCTAATGAGAGCGAACCTTCAGCGAACGATATCAAGGAGTTCACGGATATCCTGTCGCAGAAGAAAGTATCCTTCCTTTTCGTCAACGATCAGGAGACCGATTCTACAACTGAAACGATCACTAAAGCAGCAGATTCTGCGAAGGTGCCGATAGTCCATATTACCGAATCAATGCCTTCCCAGTATTCGACGCTTTCAGAATGGATGATAGGCATTACCAAACAGGTAACTGAAGCAGCACGATAACCCTGAGACGGCTGTAAACACCGGCTGCAGGATATGCGGCCCGGAGTTTCAGGCTCATAATTGAATATCCCAGTAGCAGCAAAGCTTGCCGGGCTTCCGGACGGTGTATTGAAGCAGGCTGGATTGGTCCCCTTTCCCATACAGTTCCGTTTTTATTCCGTTCTGTGGGCTCGGCAAGCTGCTTTATTATTTATTGCTGCAGGACAGCGTTTTGTATGGTGTCTGCGGCAATAGGCGCGATAATAATGATGGCAGTGATAATAAGCCAGATACGGCCGAACCGTACCCCTCCCGATCGCGGAGTAAGGAGCACTATTGACGATATTATCCCGGATATCGTATTTAGAGAGAAGATCAGTATAACTGCACGCATGTAGCCTGATAAACTGTCAGGCAATTCCGCACCGGCAAATACCCATGCTATTGCAGCAATAATCGCTGCGGCAGAAATAATATTACTTAATTGCAGAGGCTTGTTCAGTTCCTGCCTCTGCTTTCCTAAAATAGAGAAAATAAGCGCAATAACTGCTCCTCCCAAGCATATAGGTATAGCAAAAAAATGTATAAAAAGCATCATCCAGCCGTAAGCCTGGTTGGCTCCGATTGCATCAAAGTTATGTTCTGAGATAATGGAGGGATTGAACCATAGGGTGAACCATATATCGAATACGATCAGGATAAGCGACGGCACTAAGCCAAGCAGGGAACCGATATAGCTCTTATTGTATTTTTTCATTCCCATACTCCCTTTCTCCCAGACTGTGTATCAGCAGAGCCCCCCGGCGGATTCGAACCGTCGACCTGCTGATTACAAATCAGCTGCTCTAGCCAGCTGAGCTAGGGGGGCACTCGCAGCTTGCTGCGACCTAATACACAATAGCCGAACGGTTGGATAACACGCCGGCAGTATGTATATTACCCATGTGCGACGTAGGGTGAAACAGATATATGGTGTAAAGGCTTAATAAAAGTCTTAAAACTCCAGTCCTCTGAAAGGATGGCAGATATGAAGGCTGCTGTTAAAACTTTGCAGGAGCTGACGGCCCAGGAATTTTGTAAAATTGCTGAGGAACGGACACGTGTTTTTGTTGTTGAGCAGAAATGCGCTTATCAGGAGATTGATTCAGAAGACTACTGTGCCTATCATGTGACCCTTTCCGATGATACTGGAAATTTCGTAGGTTATGCGCGGATCATTGACAGGGGCGATTATGTAACTTTTGGAAGGGTCCTCGTCCTCCAGAAATACCGTAAGCATCATTATGGGCGTCAGCTTGTAGCCATCACTATTGCACAGGCACAGGCTTTATTCCCAGGCAAAAAACTACAGATCGAAGCGCAGGATTATGTGCAGGATTTCTACGGATCGTTTAGTTTCCGGGCAGTCTCAGATGTTTTCCTTCTGGACGGCATCCCCCATGTTTCAATGCTGCTGGAAAATCAAGGTTAAATGCTGTAAGTATTTTACGGTGTATGATTCCACAGTGGTGTACCGGGATATGGCTGACGACGTGTGAGGAAAGACCGCCCTGCAGGGCAGGTCATTGTTGAGAATGCCTGAAGCGGAGTAGCCTGGGGCCTAGTAGATCGGGCCTTTGTCTGAGCCGATAGACGGCATCTTCCCTGCGATGCCGATATCGGCTTTTTTCATGCCTATTGCCCTGAGCAGGTTTGTCTGCCAGTCCGGGCCCGTTGCCCGTGAGAAATCCCAGTAATGGCCGTTGATACGGAACGTAGGCGTGGTCATTGAGCCTTTATTAGAACCCGATACGTTCCAGAGTTCAGAACGGTATGGGGTGTATTTTGCCGCTGCCCTGACCCATTCAGTGTAGGTGCCGTCCGTACATTTCTTCGCAACGTCTGCGTCTACCCCTGCATCCTTTGCGATCTGCTGTATTCTGGCATTTGTCACAGGGACATAGCCGGATGCTTCCTGAGGCTGGTTCTCGGTGCTGAACATTTTGGAAATGAACTGCAGCGCATGGTTAGGGTCATTCTGGATGACATAGATGGCTGCGGCAGCAGCCCGGGTGGAGTAGTTATCCGTCGATGACGCATCAAGGAACCCTTCAGGATAGACTTCCAGATTGAGCTGGCCTGAATCAACCATTTTGATAAAAGTGGCATCAAGTGCACGGTTCGCACTGCCGCATGCAGGGCAGATGAAATCCATGTAGTCTTCAACAGTTGGGGCGCCTTTGACTTTTTTGCCGATCCCGTTTTTGGAGAAAACGAACCCGCCCTCGCTGTTTGCGTAGGACGGCTTATTTTTTACAGCCTGCATGGCCGCATAGGCAGAATCCCTGATACCGGCTTTACTGTTCCTGATATTGTTATAAATAACAGTCCCTGCGATAACAGCAATGGCGATAACAATGATGGCAGCGGTTACAGCGCCGATGACCGTCTGCTGCCTGCGCTCCAGGGCGCGCTGCTCCTGCAGGAGCCGTTCTTCTTCAAGCTGCGCCTCACGCCGTTTCTGCCGGGCGCGGATACGTCCCTGCTGCCGTGAATCCCGCATACTGTTTTTAGACTGTTTAGGCTGTGCCATAGTTCTCCTTGCCGTATATACCTGCGGCATATTTATCGCCTGCTATTATAACAACCCTATCCGGCATAACTGACTACAAGCGGTGCCCAGTCGATTATGCCGGGCAGGATATAGCCTGCAGCGATCAGCACAGCAATAAGCCAGATAATAGCTGATACCAGTGTTTTGCGCCTGATGCCGAGGGCTTTGCTCTGGCCAGGGCTGCTGCCTCCTATGCTCTGAGGGTAATAGCCGCCTGTGCTGTCCCGGCTGCCCTGAAGATGGCTGTTTTGAGGGTAGCCTGGGATATCAGCGTTCCGTACTGCTCCGAATCCGCATCTGATGATCAGCGCAGGACGGCTGGCCAGTGCTGCTGCCCAACCTGCAAGGAACGACAGGATCAGGATGCCGCCGGATACAGAAGCCAGACGGCCTGCCGGCAGGGGGATAAAAAGTGTGCTGGGCTCGGAGCCCAATTTCAGGGATACGTGCGTATAGCCGGAGGCGGCGTTGCACACGAGGGAAAGTAAGGCCAGCGTTGCTGCCCAGCCTGCCCAGCCAACAGCGGCTGCCCCTGCGGCAGGGATGAGCCCTTTTGCTGCGTTCCAGGGAAGCCCGATAAGAGTGCGTGCGTTGTCGCTGCGTTTGAATACGCCCCCATTATTTTCGCGGCGGCGTTCGCGCGCCTGCGCAGCGTAGCCTGCTGCAGCCATACCCCAGAAAATGAGGAACGTGAAAATAAATGATATGCATGGGGCAGCCGCGGCAAGCAGGGCAAGCGGGGCAGCCGTTATAACGATTGGCAGAAGGCTGTGCCGGCGGTACCACCACATCACCTGTTCAGCAGGGATAACAGGATTCTGCTGCATGGCCGGCGGTGCTGTGAAGGCTGGCTGCAGCAGCGGCTGGCCCATCTGCATCTGGCTGTATGCCGGCTGGGCAGCCTGTACCGGCATCATTGCAGGGTATGGCGGGGGAGCCTGCACGTAACCTTGAGGATATAATTCTGTCCGGGGGGCGGATATATCTGGTGCATCCGGCCGGTACACCCGCGTAGGCGAAACATATGTATCTTCCTTCATGGGATCCCCGGAATAGGAAGATCTGCTTTCCCTTCCCGCTGCAGGGGTATCCGGCTGTATGATCTGTGTTTCGCCGGGCATGGATGCTGATGACAGGGCTTCGGTACTGCCGTCATGTATCAGAGGATACCGGTGCGACGCCAGAATACGTGTACGGCCGTCGTGACCGTCTGCATTGCCGGGGGTGCCATCTGCAGCAGGGGTGCCGCCGGCAGGGTCTGCAACAGGGTCTGTCCACAGCTTCCGCGGATTTGCTGGCCCCGCGGAGCTACTGTAAAAAGGGGGCACCACCTCGTCTGTGTCCGGAGCACTGGCGCTTTCTTCCCACGCGCCTTCCATAGCATCCTGCCTGATCGTATGGAGGAGTTCCTGCGCACTGCAGCGTTTCATGCGGTCAGGGTCAAGCGCCTCCCGCAGCATGTATGTTGTCCGGGGAGGGAGACCGGACAGATTCGCGTTGCCGGCGGCTTCACGTTCAAGAACCGCCATCATCGGTTTTGTGCCGTATACAGGTTCGCCCATTGCTGCGAAACCAAGGACGCTGGCAACACTCCACCAGTCCGTCGCTTCATCGGACTCCGCACCATCAATGATCTCAGGCGCAATGAACCCCGGTGTCCCCATAACAAGGCCAGTGCGGGTAACATGGGATTCACCTTCGCCCATTGCAATACCGAAATCTACAAGGATCGGCCCGCGAGCGGAGATCATGACATTTGTCGGTTTGATGTCGCGGTGGATAATCCCCGCAGCGTGCACAGCATCCACAGCGTCAATCAGCTTTTCAGCCAGCCGGGCGAGATCCTCCCCGACGTACGGCCCGTTGTCGCGCACATCATCGCGCAGATTGAGCCCATTGACAAGCTCCGTAACAATAAACGCAAGGGAATCGTCCAGCTCCATATCAACGATCTGGCATACGCCCGGATGGTCAATGCGCTTCAGCGCCAGGCCTTCACGGCGGAATCTTTCGCGGGCAGTCGCACGTTCGCGCGATTCGGCAGAGTCCGGATCCCCGGCATCCTCCTCAGCAAAGGAATCCCTGAGGATCTTCATAGCGTAGATCTGGCCGCCGTCATCCTTTACGCGCCATACTGTCCCCATAGCCCCGCCGCCAAGCCGCGATACGAGTGTATACCCGCCAACGATATTTCCGGGTTCAAGGTCCAGAGTATTCATATCCGACATAATGGTTCTATCTTAGGCTTCACATCTGACCGGCCCGCCCCTGCCCGGGCTATGAAGGCATCCAATCCCCTCCGGCCCGGTATCCCGCCATATTTGTAATTATCTGTACTATCGTGTAGAGTTAACACATGGCTCAAGGAAGAGTTACTTTCGAGAACCATCGGACCATCGGCGTGCTCCGACGACAGGACGGGTATGCCAAGGCCTGACAAGTAAAAAGAAACCTCTCACAACGGATCGTTAGGCACGTACCTGCCTATGAAAGGAAAGTTATGGCAGAAGTAAAATTTGATCATGTCACCCGAATCTATCCGGGCAACACAGAGCCATCAGTCGATGACCTGAACATGGAAATTAAGGATGGCGAGTTCCTCGTCCTCGTTGGTCCATCTGGATGCGGTAAGTCTACAACACTTCGTATGCTTGCCGGCCTGGAAGAAGTCAATCAGGGCAGCATCATGATCGGTGATACCGACGTCACCAATATGCAGCCAAAAGACCGTGATATTGCAATGGTTTTCCAGAACTATGCACTGTATCCGCATATGACTGTTGCAGACAATATGGGCTTCGCCCTGAAGATTGCCGGTACGCCTAAGGCTGAGATCCGCAAGCGCGTGGAAGAGGCGGCTAAGATCCTCGATCTGACCGAGTATCTGGACCGCAAGCCAAAGGCACTGTCCGGCGGCCAGCGCCAGCGTGTAGCTATGGGTCGTGCAATCGTCCGCAAGCCGAAGGTATTCCTTATGGATGAGCCTTTGTCAAACCTGGATGCAAAGCTCCGTGTCCAGACACGTACACAGATCGCAGCATTGCAGCGTCAGCTCGGAGTCACCACACTGTATGTGACCCACGATCAGACAGAAGCCCTGACGATGGGCGACCGTATTGCTGTTATCAAGCTCGGCGTCCTGCAGCAGGTCGGTGCACCAACTGAGCTGTATGACCGTCCTGCGAATGTGTTCGTTGCCGGATTCATCGGTTCACCTTCCATGAATATCAATACCTATCCGGTAGTGGACGGCAAGGCAAAGATCGGTGATGATACTATCACGCTTCCAACTGAAGTCGTTGATAAGCTCACTGCAGAAGACGGCGGCAAGATCGTCCTCGGGTTCCGTCCGGAGGATGCTTCCCTTGCTTCCGATGCTGATCCGGATGCATTCAAGCTTGATGTTCTCAATGTTGAAGATCTTGGCTCGGATGGTTACATTTACGGTAACATTGTGACCGGTGACAGTGATTCATCGCAGGATACGATGATGTCTGACCAGAACAAGATGACAACTGTCCGCGTGAACCCGCGCCAGCTTCCGAAGGTTGGTGATACTGTACGTATCCATATCGACCCGACGAAGATGCATCTGTTCTCTCCTGCAACTGAGATGCGTCTGAACTAGTTTCAGGACTGTCCCTGATCGGATATTATTTATTACTATTGTCCTGGCTGGCCTTGCCGGCCGGGGCTTTTTAATATGCTGCGAGTGTTATAGTGCAGAGGGCAGGTAGCATGGTATATATGGACAGCTCACTGGATCCCCGTTTAAGGAATGCTACGTCTGTAAAGGCAAGCGGCGCACTCGTTGATGCGCCGCCGAAAGGGGAAGCCGTACCGTCGGCAGAACCTAAAGCTCTGACGATCACTGCGGCAACATCGAACCCGCGTATGTTCACCCTGCCGTGGTACCTTCCCCTCGCCAAATGGCCCGAAGACCTCCTGGTCAACCTGCCGCGCGGTATTTCCAGGCATGTCGTGCGGTTTGTGCGTGTTGGCGATTCCATTATGGCAATGAAAGAGATCAATATTCAGGTTGCGGAAAGGGAATATGAACTTTTGCGAAGCCTTGAAAAGCTTGATCTTCCGGCAGTCAAACCTGTTGCCGTAGTTTCCGGCAGGCATGACCCTCAGGGGGACTCGCTTGAATCGATCCTCGTGACTGAGCAGCTGAAGTTCTCCCTGCCGTACCGCGCACTGTTTGCGCGCAATATCCGCGAAGATACGGCGGAGCGCCTTATCGATGCCCTGGCGGTGCTTATGGTCAGGCTGCATTTGCAGGGGTTCTACTGGGGGGACGTGTCGCTGTCGAACGTCCTTTTCCTGCGCGATGCCGATTCCTTTACTGCCGTGCTTGTAGATGCGGAAACCGGCGCATTATATGCCAACCTGAGCGACGGCCAGCGTGAATATGATATTGATCTGGCGCGGACCAACATCATCGGTGAACTGATGGATCTGCAGGCGGGTGCGCTGCTTCCCAGCGAAGTGGATGAGGTTGAAGTCGGCAACCGCCTGGCAGACCGCTACCATTCACTGTGGGAAGCATTGACAGGGACAGATACATTTACGCCTGACGAGATGTGGAAAATCGAAAAGCGTGTCAATGAGCTTAATGAGCTTGGCTTTTACGTCGATGAGCTTGCTGTCAATACAGATGAAGACGGGGCGCATATCCATGTACGGCCGCAGGTCGTGGACGCGGGGTATGCGTCGCGCAAGCTGCTGCGCCTTACCGGGCTGGACGTGCAGGAGAACCAGGCCCGCCGCCTGCTCAACGATCTGGATGCGTACCGCGCATCCGCATGGCGGCAGGATGAGCCTCTGGAGATCGTGGCAACAGACTGGATGCGGGAAGTCTTTGAACCGACCGTGCGCATGATCCCGCCTGAATACCGCAACCAGATAGAACCCGCCCAGTTCTTCCATGAAGTGCTTACCCACCGCTGGTATCTGGCTGAAGCGGCAGGGCATGACGTCCCGATGGGCGCCGCGGTGCAGAGTTATATTGAAGAGTATCTCCCCGATTACAGAATAGATACCCAGGTTATGAAAGCCATTGTTGAAGAACAGGATTCAGGGGTCGTTGATGACCGTGAGAGTTATGATGCTGATAACCCTGTGCATGCCGGAGGGACGGAGGATCGTCCCTACGATCCGGAAGATGATCCTGATGCCGCTGTGTGGGCAGCAGGATAACCGGGCAGCGTAGCTATGCATCCGCTTCCCGGGCCAGGCTACCCCTCTTCAGCAGCCCTGCGGGCGGCATGTACGCTGTAAAGGGCGATACCCGCCGCAACAGAAGCGTTAAGAGATTCCACCATAGCAGTCATGGGGATAGACACGACAGCATCGCACTGTTCGCGGACAAGCCTACTGATCCCTTTGCCTTCTGAACCCAAAACAACGACCAGGGGGTCTGTCTCGAAACCGCTGCTTCCCACCTGGGCCGTTCCGCCGCCATCAAGTCCTATAGCATAGTATCCCCGCTCTTTAAGGCTTTCGATCGCCTTAGTCAGGTTGACTACGCGCGCAACGGGAAGGTGCGCAGCAGCACCGGCAGACACTTTCCACGCAGCAGCGGTCACAGAGGCACTCCGGCGCTCCGGAAGGATGACACCGTTTGCGCCGAATGCGGCGGCGGAACGGATAACCGCCCCCAGGTTCTGAGGGTCAGTGACGCCGTCAAGGGCAATGAACAGCGGACGTGCCAGGGCGCGCGCACCTGCAGGGGCGGATTCCATGGCACGCGCCTTCGTTTCTGCGCGGTCTGCAAGCTCCAGAAGCGAATGGTATCGGTAGGGGGCAGCCTTGACGATTACACCCTGATGGTTCCCTGTGTGTGCTATCCGGTCCATCTCGAACCGGTCAGCTTCCAGTATTTTCAAGCCTTCAAGCCCTGCAAGGCGTATTATTTCGCGGGTACGGCCATCATGCTCAATACGGTTCAGTATGTAGAGCACTGTAGACGGCACATGCGCGCGCAGCGCTTCCAGCGCCGAATTCCTGCCGATGACCAGCTCGTCAGAGTCAGATACAAATTTTGCCGCACGCCGGCGGGCAGCGAGGCGAGGGTCAGAAATTTTCCTGCGTTCAGCCGCTTTCTTCTCACGGTACGCCTTGTGATATACGCGATCTTCAGCCTTCGGAGTGGGGCCATGCCCGCGAAGCTTGCTGCGGTGTTTGCCGCCCGAACCTTTAGCAGGGCCTTTTTTTGAAACCATAACTGTTTATAATACCCGGACGTAGCAACCCGGGCGGGGGCAGGGGAAACCGCTGCTGCCGGCCAGGCGTTTGTCCGGCACACCGCGGTCAGGGCACACGGGCTCTGTGAGGATTGCGGACCCTGTAATGTGATCCTGTATGACTTCGTTAAATAATAGGGAGCACTTTATGGAGCCTTTCAAACGGCTGTCCGGGCAGGCCCTGGCTGTGTGGATCTGCCCGGACGTTATCAGTTATTGTTGCGGATAATAGGGCCGCGGTGCCGGTAAAGGGGATGGCTGCTGCGGCTGATATGGCTGATACGGTGCTGATGGCCCTGCCGCGCCTGTACCTGCCGGTATCCCTACACTCTGGCCCTGGCTGGCAGCCGGATAGCCATACCGGGTCGGAGCGTTCGCTGCAAATGGTGCAGATGGATACGCATATGCGGGCTGAGGCTGCGCACCAAACTGCTGCCCCTGCCACAGCGTCTGCTGCGCGGGATACGGCACTTGCCCGCCTATGAAGGCTGGCCGTACAGGCTTCCTGAAATTGCGCATAGCGTAGGGAGGCACCGGGGTGCCGGCGAACCATTTGAAACGGTGCCCAAGGGCAAGGACAGTCACGAAGAAAAGCACTTCCATAAGGATATCCAAGGTTATACTTACGGGTTCGCTCAGCGCTCCGCTCCCGCTGCGGTTGGTGAGGCCCAGAATGAGTGCGAGGCCGATAGTGCAGTTATTAGCGGTATGTATTGCTATGCCGGCTTCCAGGCCGCCCGTGAACAGCACCAGGTAACCTGTGCATAACCCCATAATGAAGACTACAAACTTTCCCCAGAAGCCATACTGGGTATGCAGTGAAGCAAATATTACTGCGGGGATAACAGGTGCGGTAAGGACGTAACGCGGGGGTATCCAGCGCCCGAAAGCCTGGAGGACAACGCCGCGGAACAGGTATTCTTCGGCAGCGCATTGTACGGGGATAACGGTTATCACGACAATGAAATTGACAAGAAAACCGCTGGTATCAAGCCTGGAAATGAGGAAATCAGGGCCAGCTATTATCTTCGGGAGAAGTATGATGAGGAACGCCCAGAAGAATGCAACGCCTGTGCACCATGCAAGTGTTTTCCACCGCATTTTGCCGTAACGGCTGGTAAGCGTGCTGACAGGCCTTCCGTCAGCCATGACAGTCCCGATAAGGGTCGGCGGCAGGAAAATAACAGCCGTTACCCCGAAGTTGATAAGTATATAGAGCCACAGGGGGACAGATCCTTCCATGGCTGCCAGGTAACGGATCGCGCCGCCGTATACCAGCTCCCTTATGATGCTGCGCAGCGTAAGTACGGCGGCAAGCTCAAACACCCCTATCCATCCGAGTACGATAAGGAGTGTGAAAAGGGGGCGCCACCATTGGTATCCCGCTATTTCGCGGAGATAATTAACCGCATCGGTAAAGTGGAAGAATCCGAAATCACGTGGGAGGCGGTTCTTATCAGGCTTTTGCGCAAATGGCGGGGTTAAACCCCGGGCTGCCTGCGGTGCCGGCTGGAAAGCAGCGCCGACCGCAGGGGCAGAAGCTGTCTGATACGGGGATGGCGGAGCCTGGTAGGGGGAAGGTGCCGATTGCGCCTGCATCCCGTGGTGCTCCTGGGCCTGCGACTGAGGGGCCTGCTGCGGCTGGACGGCAGTGTAGCCCGCAGCGAACGTCCGCTGCCCTGTCTGCGGCACGTAACCCGCAGAAGGCGTCTGCGATTCATCAGTCTGCGGTGCCGCGGATTGGCCGGAATACTGACTGTACTGTGCCTGTGGTGCGGCTGCAGGCGCTGACTGCCTCCCCTGCCCGGCCTGCGGTGCCGGCTGATACCAGGCTGAGCCCTGCTGTTCTGACGGCGGCAGGTGCTGCCCCTGCCGGATATACGCCGGCAGTGTTTTGCCAGTTTCACCATCGCGTTCCTGCTGCGGATTTTCCTGCGGTATATGGGATTGTGGGTGCATCTGTGTCATAACGTTCCTCTTTTCTTCTTTGTATTGTAACAATATACCGGCTACATATCAGGAAACAGACCGGCAGCTGGGGAACAGCTGTGAAAAGCCGGAAAACTGAGCTGTTGGTGCTGCTGCAGCAGTCAACGCAATTATATAAGATTGGCAATTACGTTATCCATATCCGCGCAGCATGCGGCGGCCCTGCATGCTGACTACTCCGCGGCATGATCAGGAGAAATGATGTCGGGTACGCTCAACAGCACCAATGCTCCACAGGCTACTGAAGGGGAGATGCGTAAAGGGGATTGGGGCCAGGACGGCCCGGATCCATCGCTTGCCAGTGCGGAAGCCGTCGAAAAAGAGCTTAATACAGATATGCGGCAAGGGCTGAGCTCTGCAGAAGCAGCCCGGAGGCTTGAAAAGTTCGGGAAGAACGAGCTGGAAAGCGCACCCAAAGACCCTGCATGGAAAAAGTTCCTGCAGCAGTTCCAGGATCCGCTGGTTTATCTGCTTCTTGCGGCAACGGTGATTTCCTTTATTGCATGGGCTGTTGAGAAGTCCACAAGCCCGCAGACTGCTGAAAGTGCGCCTTTTGACTGCATCGTTATAGTACTGATCCTTATTATCAACGCTGTTCTGGGATACATCCAGGAATCCAGGGCGGAACAGTCAGTGGAAGCGCTGGCAAAAATGACAGCCCCGCAGTCTGCAGTCCTGCGCGACGGACGCGTCATAACTGTCAGTACGGCGGATATAGTGCCCGGCGATGTGCTTGTTTTAGGCGAAGGCGATACCGTATCTGCTGACGGGCGCCTGTTTGCTGCCGCAAGCCTGCGGGTCGCTGAAGCATCCCTTACCGGTGAATCCCTCCCCATAGCTAAAGACCCTGCGACCCTGGAAATGACGAAAGCCCTGGGAGACAGGGCTAACATGGTTTTCAACGGTACATCCGTTACACAGGGCACAGGCCGGGCTATAGTCACAAGTACAGGTATGCGCACCCAGGTCGGCAAGATTGCAGATATGCTGTCGAAAACAGAGGAAGATGCTACCCCTCTGCAGAAAGAAATGGATAAAGTAACCAAAATGCTCGGCATTGCGGTTATCGCCATTGCTGTTATTGTTGTGCTTGCCCTGTGGCTCACAGAAGGGTTCCATTCCGGCAAAGATATCATCGATTCCCTGTTGCTGGCAGTATCCCTTGCCGTAGCAGCCGTGCCGGAAGGCCTTGCCGCCATCATGACTGTTGTGCTTGCCCTGGGGGTGCAGCGGATGGCGAAACACCATGCGATCGTTAAAAAACTGAGCTCCGTAGAAACACTGGGCTCGGCATCGGTCATCTGTTCAGATAAGACCGGCACGTTGACGCGCAACGAAATGACTGTGCAGACAGTCGTCACCCCCAGCGGGGAAGCGGCCTTCACCGGATCCGGCTATACTCCCGTAGGGCATCTGGCTGCAGCAGACGGTTCCCAGATCGAAGAGGGGTCAGACCTCCATCATGAGATCATTACCGCACTGGCTGACGGGGCGCTGGCCAATAATGCAGACCTGCGCAGAGTTGGGAACATGGGGAACAGTACCCATGATGGGAAAGGGAAAGGCAGGGAGAGCGGGGATGAGTGGGAGATCATAGGGGATCCGACGGAAGCGGCAATGATCGTAGCGGCGCGGAAAGTGCGCGCGCTCGACCGGTTCCAGGGATACGAGCGCGTGGGAGAGATCCCCTTTACATCTGAGCGGAAAATGCAGACCGTGATTTTCCGGGATAAATCAAATAATAATGAGCTCTCCGCGCTCGCGAAAGGCGCTCCCGATGTGCTGCTCGCGCACTGCACCCAGATACTCGTTGGCAGTGCTGTGCGCAGGCTGACCGAAGGGGACCGCCAGGATATCCTGGCCGATGTGGAGCGCCTTTCTTTGCAGGCATACCGTACGCTCGGGCAGGCTTACAGGCCGCTGCACGTGCGCGCACTTGGCGATGTGGAGGGCGTGCGCACTGATGCATCAGGTAACGTGCCTGATATCTCGCTGCAGGCTGACATCATTGAACAGGGATATATCTGGACGGGTATGGTAGGCATTATTGACCCGCCGCGGACCGAAGTGGCGGGTTCCATTGCCGAGGCACACCGTGCGGGTATCCGGACTATTATGATCACAGGCGACCACCCGCTGACGGCTACGCGGATCGCCACCGATCTTGGTGTCATCCCCAAAGAAGGGGCGCACGCCCTCACCGGCGGCCAGCTTGACGCCATGGATACAGCTGAGTTTGATAAGGCAGTCAATGAAGTTTCCGTGTATGCGAGGGTGTCTCCCGAGCATAAGCTCCGCATTGTCAAATCCCTTCAGAAGCAGGGCAATATTGCTGCAATGACAGGCGACGGGGTTAATGATGCGCCGGCAGTAAAAACAGCTGATATCGGTGTAGCAATGGGTATCACAGGGACCGAAGTCACCAAAGAATCAGCCAAAATGATCCTTGCCGACGATAATTTTGCTACTATCGTGGCTGCAGTGCGTGAAGGCCGCGTGATATTTGACAATATCCGTAAATTCCTGCGTTACCTGCTCAGCTCGAATGTCGGCGAAGTATTCACAGTTTTCTTCGGGGTCATTTTCGCAGGATTCCTGGGGATCACGTCCGGGGATTCCTCCGGTGTCGTTGTGCCGCTTCTGGCAACACAGCTCCTGTGGATCAACCTCCTTACCGACGCGGCGCCTGCGCTTGCCATGGGCGTTGACGGGCAGACTGATGATGTTATGTCGCGCAGGCCGCGCAAAACAACCGAGCGTGTGATCGATGCGGCAATGTGGGGCAACATCGCTTTTATCGGCATAGTGATGGCTGCTGTAACGCTTATCGGCATGGACCTGTACCTGCCTGGCGGGCTTTTTACTGATACCCCTGCGCTTGCTGCCGCAGCTGGGCATTCCCACGATCAGCAGATGGTTATGGCCCGTACGATGGGGTTCACGATCCTCGTGTTTGCGCAGCTGTTTAATGCTCTGGCTTCGCGGTCCGCCGTGAAATCTGCATTCAGCGGCATGTTCACCAACCGCTGGCTGTGGGGCGCTATTGCACTGTCAATAGTGCTGCAGCTCGCGGTGATCTACATACCTGTGCTGAATACAGCTTTCGGGACAACGCCGCTCCACTGGCACCAGTGGTTTGAAGCAATAGCACTGGCAGCCTGTGTGCTGGCCGCCTCCGAGCTGTATAAACTTGCCGTCCGCGTTTTCAGCAAAAATTTCAGTAAAAAGGGGCAGGTGCTTTTATAAATTCCTGAGCCCGGGCGAGGTTCTGAAAGACCGGAATGCATTCCATGCCGCGGTGTTATGAGAAACGCCGTATTCCGTATGCTCATAATTATTGCTAAGATAGCTCTCAGGAACCATTTCCAAGTTCATATAATGAGGCGACGGAGTCATCAGCAGGCGTTTTGGCTGTTAATTATATGGATTTAAAATGATTGGACAACAAAATATAATCAAAACATAGTTATGTAGTATGACTACATATTAATCAAAAAAAGGGGTGCCATGGTCAGCATACGCGATGTTGCGCGTGTAGCAGGGGTGTCCCATCAGACTGTATCCAACGCCATCAATTCGCCTGATATGGTTTCAGACAGTACGCGCAAGCGCATCAAGGCAGCGATCAAACAGCTCGGATACCGTCCTAACGCTTCAGCCCGGAGGCTGAGGTCAGGGCAGTCGGATACAGTTGCGCTTGGTATCTCCATTGGTGAGAACCGTGCGCCATCGCCGATTTTCGACGCATTCCTGCATCTTCTGGCAGAGCATGCGAATGACCTCAACAAGCAGATCGTCCTGTATGCGCGCAAAGATGAGCAGAGTGAGCTGGCGCATATTGCAAGCCTGCGTGAACAGTCCGATGTTGACGCCATTATTATCAACGAACTTGAAAAGTATGACGGCAGGCCGCAGTGGATGCTTGACCATCATCAGCCGTTTGTGCTGTTTGGGCGTCCATGGAATATCCCGGCGGAAACAGCAGAACATATACCCTGGGTAGATGTTGACGGATATGCAGGGATCAAGGCAGTAACGTCCCGCCTGATTTCCTCAGGGCATCGGCGTATAGGCTTCATCGGCTGGGATTCGGGTACCGGCACCGCGCAGGACAGGGAAAGCGGCTGGCGGGATGCTATGCTTGAAGCCAATCTTGCAGCCGATCCGGAAGACCTTGATTCATGGTCTATCGGGACGCAGGAGTCAATTGATGCGGGTTCGCATGCTTCAATTGAGCTTTTCTCGCGCCACGATAATATAGATGCTGTGGTCTGCGCTTCAGATACACTGGCTGTTGGGGTGATCTGGACTATGAGCAGGTTCTCCGATAAGGAGCTGTCGCTTAATATAGATGGCGGTATCCCCTCCATCCCAAGCCTTCAGGCAGCTACTGTGACCGGTTTTGATGATTCTGCCCTTGCCCGTGCATTTTCTATACCGTCAGTACGGCAGCCTTTGGGTGAAGTATCGCAGCTGCTTATCCGGATGATCCTTGATATGGCTAACGGCCAGGCTGTCACCGCCGATGAAAAATGGCATAGGCTTCTTAAGCCTGAGGTAGTGTGGCGCACAGGCGTAAATTAGGTATTTTAATTTTTAGATTGCGGCGGATAAGACGGCGGGTATGATGCGGGGCCGTCAGCCGGTTCGTTGTGCGCAGGGAAACGCTGGACCTGACGGGACTGCTCCGATTGCTGCGGCTGATGTTGAGGATACCTGTGTACCTCTACTTGGGCAGAGCTTCCCGGATGCGCAGAGGTCTGCGGCCGGGGGCGGTTCGCCATTTGTGCCTGTGTCTGTGCCTGCACCTGATGTTTTGGCTGCGGCGTATGTACGGCATGGGAAGCCTGCTGTGTTTGTGCGCCCACGGGCTGGCTGCGTTTATATGCACGCTGTTCAAGCCGTGCATACACAAGCCCGACTATCCCTACCCATGCAATACCAACAGCCCAGCCGGCGAGCACATCGGTAAACCAGTGGTGCGCCAGATACAGACGGCCGATGCCGATAAGCAGGGGCATGAGGGTACATAGGATAGTTATAACGGTTTTTTTAGCCATAGAAATAGCAGAATACAAGGCAATCACTGCAAGCGTCCCGTAGAAAACAGTTGAATTAAGCGAATGCCCGGAAGGGAAGGAGTAGGGGTCCTCTACCTGCCCAATGCGGTACTGGAGATCAGGCCGCCCACGGTGTACAAAAATCTTGACGGCCCATGTGAAAGCAGCAGAAGTTGCTACGGCCCCCGCAAGGACGTATGCCTGGGTGCGGTGTTTGGTAAACCACAAAGCCACAGCAGCCACAGCAACCAGGGCAATAGTGACCTTAATCGAACCCACAGCAGTAAAAGCCTGTGCGACTTTCACCAGGGCGTTGAACCGGAAAGCTACCATCGTTGCTAAAACAGTACTGTCAATACCCTGGGACGCATGTGTAAAGATAAGTATGGTGTCAATTACCGCAACCAGCCCTCCGGCTGCAAGAAAGAAAAGGGGGAGGGCCGTGCGCACAGGGTGCACCGATGAAGGGTATTTCGCCCGCGTTGCAGTGTAGTGGATTCGTTCTGTCATATTACCTAGTATTGCACGGGCGTGTTACTAGCTGCCGGCCTTCCCGTCCTGTCCGCTGACATCGGCACGGTAGAAATTCTCGTAAGAGCGCGACGGTGTTGGGCCGCGCTGCCCCTGGTAATGGGATCCATTCTTACCGCTGCCGTAAGGGAATTCAGCTTCTGATGACAGATCGAAGAAGCACATCTGCCCTATTTTCATCCCCGGCCACAGTTTGACCGGAAGATTGCTGACGTTGGACAGCTCCAAAGTGATATGCCCTTCAAAACCAGGGTCAACGAACCCGGCAGTCGAATGGGTGAGGATACCCAGGCGTCCTAGTGAGCTTTTCCCTTCCAGGCGTGCGGCAATCGTCGAATCAAGCTTTACGTATTCCCAGGTAGACCCCAGAATGAACTCCCCGGGATGCAGGATCCACGGTTCGTCAGCTGCGACTTCAAACTGCTGCGTAAGGTCGCCCTGGTTCTCCGCAGGGTCAACATAAGTATATTTATAGTTATTGAAAACCCTGAAAAACCGGTCTAAACGGACATCAACAGATGCAGGCTGGACCATGGTGCTGTCCCACGGGTCCAGGCTGATGCGCCCGCCGGCATAAGCCTTCCTGATATCGCGATCGCTCAGAAGCATAAACATCCTTCGTTTCTAAAGGTGGTACAGATACCCAGTGTATCTGGTGTACATCCTACATATCCAGTGTAACTGTGAAGTATGTCATTTCCATGGAGTATTTGGCATACTCGCTGCTATCGTAAAGGTATGGCAGGCTTTACGGATATTGGCATAGGGCGGGAATCAGGTGTTGTACAGGGGCATTTTGGGGACCCCGTAAGGGTCAGTGAAGCACTGTTTTCGCGGGGGCGCGGCATGAACAGCCCCCGGCGGCCGCTTTTTGTGCTTCTGCACGGGTGGGGTTCCAACGAGGAGGATATCGCCGGATTCTTCGGAAGCTACGTATCGCCCTTCAGCGACTATGTTTCGCTCCGCGCCCCGCTGGCCCTGGCCGGACCGCAGGATGCGGGTGCGGACGGAGGGCCTGGCGCATACACATGGTTCCATGATCCGGTCCCGCACGGGGATGACCTTGACCGTGACATATATCAGGCTGCACGCGCAGTAGACCGGTGGATAGAGGAGTCAGTCCCGCAGGAACGTGATATTGTCCTGTTCGGTTTTTCGCAGGGCGGCGCGCTGGCAGTCCATATGCTGCGGATGCGCCCTGAACGGTATAAAGGTGCTGTCTGCCTGTCGGGTTTCCTTGCCCCCGCTGCTGTCCCCGGGGTTGCCCCTGCAGATGCAAGGCTTGCGCAGATCGCCCCGCCTGTTTTCTATGGCTACGGGCTTCGGGATGATATGATTGCCCGGTTTGAATCCTCAGCGCTCGCTGCATTCCTTGAAGAGAAGACTTTTCTGAAGCTGTGCGAATACGCCCCTCTGGATCATGCTGTCAGCCTTGACGAATGCAACGATATACGCCAGTGGCTGATGGACCTGGGCGCATCAAGCGGTGTTATGTAATGGTTATGTAATTATGTAACGCCTGTACGGCATAGCTTATGGCGTGTTGGGCGCCATGTTTATTTTTTCACGTACAGATGGGTACAATAAGAACCATGAGTGTTGGCTTGGTGATTATCCTTTTCTGGGCGCTGGTTGTTATAGCGGCGTTCGGGTTTATCCTGTGGCGGGTCCAGGGTGATTCCAAGCGTACAGGCATGCTCAGCGGTATCAGTTCGGTCGAGCATGATGACGCTACCGCTGACGATGAGAAGGATACAAGGCCTCAGGCAAACCGTATGACAGGACACAGGCCTATGTCGTTTTCCCCGCAGCCGGATATCAGTGAACGCGCCCGGCAGGAGCGTGAAGAGGCTTCGACGGAATCTACGATGGAATCACCCGTGTATCTGGGGAAAGGCTCGACTGCTGTTGCAGTACGTGCGGTCCAGCCCCGTGAAGGCGGCAGGGGGTATAATAGTCCTGATAGGAACACAGCGAATGTGGAGGGGCCGGCACCGGACAGTGCCGAACCGGAAGCGGGACCTGTGGAGGCTGCTGATACTAGTAAGGCAGAGAAGACATTGGACGATGATGCGGACAGTACGTTTGACCGTATCGTGCGGGCTGATGGTTAAAACAGGTTTAATGTAAGGAAGAGTTATGAATTCTTTGGCAGTGATTGGTATATGCGTTGCTGTGGCCGTAATAGCAGCTGCGGCAGCAGGGATCTTTATTTTTATCAGGTCCCGCAGGAAACATGATGAGGGCACCGGTACAGGCACTGCTGTAAGTACATCCCCATCAGGGCTTTCTGATACGCCCGGCGATGCCGGTACTGAAAGCGAGCCTGCTGCCGGTCCTGCACCTTCCGAAGCAGGGTTCCCGTCTGCCGTCGAGGACCATGCGACGGCAGAGACTTCTGTCGGGTCTTCTGCAGGCAGTGAAACTGGCGGCAAACGCGATGAGCCTGAATCCAAACAGTCCCGGCTGGTCCGCCTGCGTGCCAGGCTTGCTAAAACCAGCAACCCATTTGGCCGGGCACTGTTCACTATCCTGTCGCAGGATACGCTGACCAAATCAGACTGGGATGATGTTGAAGATACCCTGATCCTTGCTGATGTCGGTGCCGAGACCAGTGAACAGCTGGTCAATGAGCTCCGCACTGATGCCCGCGTCCAGGGGAAGAAAGACCCTGCGGCAGTCCATGAGATGCTTCGCACCAAGCTGCTGGAAATGGTCGATCCCGGCCTTGACCGTTCCCTCGCTGCTGAACGGGACAGCAACTCAGACAGGACGTCGGCAATAATTATGGTCGGCGTCAATGGTTCCGGCAAAACGACTACGGCGGGAAAATTGGCCCGGCTGTTCGTGTCTGAAGGGAAATCCGTTGTCCTGGGAGCGGCTGATACCTTCCGTGCTGCAGCAGCAGACCAGTTGGAAACATGGGGGAGCCGTGTTGACGTCCCTGTTATCCGCAGCAGCCAGGAAGGCGGCGACCCTGCGTCAGTCGCTTTTGATGCAGCGCAAAAAGCACAGGAAACCGGTTCAGATGTGCTTATTATTGACACTGCAGGCCGCCTGCAGAATAAGGCCAACCTTATGGATGAGCTTGGGAAGATCCGAAGGGTAACAGAGCGGACTATGCCTGTAGATGAGGTCCTGCTCGTCCTTGATGCTACAACAGGCCAGAACGGTATGGAACAGGCGCGGGTGTTTGCTGAAGCGATAGGCATAACCGGTGTTGTGCTCTCCAAGCTTGACGGGTCTGCACGCGGCGGCATAGTGGTCTCCGTCCAGAAAGCTTTGGGCGTTCCCGTTAAGCTTGTCGGGCTGGGTGAAGGGCCGGATGACCTTGCCCCATTCGATCCCGAAGGTTTTGTAGACGGTATCCTCGGCGATTGACCGGCTCAGATCCGGCGGCTCCGCAAATCCCGGTGCCGCCCCAACCCCCGGATCACGGGGCCGTAGCCTTGATGATCCACCTGTCGCTGTATGCCCGCAGGCCGTTGGCAAGGCCGCGGAGCCCCATAAGGGCTATATTGAACATCAGCCATAAAACAGCGATTTTTATATCTGCAGAACCTGCATGCAGCAGGGATAAGGCGGTCCCGGCCGCCCACAATACAGCAATATATGCTGCAGCTGCTGCAGAGCATGCGGCGGCGAGATAAGTAAAATCGCCGGCACCGATGAGTATCCCGTCAAGCGCCCACATCCAGCCTTGGAGAGGGAAGAAAACAGCTACAACGAGCATAGATATGCTGATCAGATGCTGTATCTGCGGGTCCGGGCTGAAAAGCCCCGGCCCCCATATCCCCAGAGCTGCAAAAACTAATCCGACAATAATACCGAGCTCAGCTCCGCACCGTGCAATGAAACGTGTCAGATACCGCACCTGCCCGATATCCTTCGCCCCCAGAGCGGCGCCTACAAGTGCCTGCCCGGCAATCGCAACCGCATCCAGGGTATTCAGGGCAAAATTCCATGCAGAATTCACTGCCTGGTAGCTCGCGAAAACGTAAGTGCCCATTGAAGCGGCAGCGGCTACAGTGGACACCATTGCTATGCGTAAAGCCAGTGTGCGGATGAACAGAGGAAGGGCGTCAGAAGTGTTTTTGGCAAGGCCTCCCTTCGAGGGCAGGAGGCTGACATGATGGCGGCAGGCATTCAGGACAGCTGCCGCGGTGAGGGCCAGTCCCATAGCCCATTGGGCAATGCCTGTAGCGATACCTGACCCGAGTATCCCCATATGTGCGCCGTAGATCAGCGTAAAGTCTAAAACAGTGTTCAGTATGGCGCCCGCGATTGCTGCCCATAACGTGACCTGTACTTTCTGGAGGCCGCGGAATATGCCGTTGGCCGCATAAACGAGAAGCATCCCCGGTGCACCCAGTACAACCGCCTTCGTATACAGTACAGCCTGTCCAAGGGCAGCACCGCGCGCACCTATAGCCCAGCACAGGGGTTCCGCCCAGGTAAACAGCCCAAAAGCTAAAACGATGCCGATCCCCAGTGCCAGCCACATCCCGTCTATCCCCGAGCGCAGGCCTTCCACGGTTTTCCCGGCACCAATAAGTTTAGATACATGGGAAGTCGTGGAGTAGGCGAGGAAATTGCACAGCCCCACTGCAGTAAGGATAATAGTGGACCCTGCAGAAAGCCCTGCAAGCGCACTGACTGATATATGCCCTACGATCGCCGTATCAATAAGCACAAAAGCCGGTTCAGCAATAAGCTGCCCGAAAGTAGGTACAGCAAGGCTGATGAGCCTGTTCCGCGTATTTTTCGTATTAAATCCTGCATTAAATCCTGTGGCCATAACGGTACTATTCTACGCACAGACAGGTTCCAGAGGGCTGACTGCTGCCGCAGGCTGTACTGCACCGGCTGTCGTTACTGTCGTTATTGAGGGCAACAATGAGGGTATGGGCTTAAAAGACTCTATAACAGATTCGGTGAAAGAATACCGCGAAAAATACAGTAAAGAGAGTATCCGCGAAAGGAGCCTGCTTGATGCCCGGCGGCTGCACAGCCATTCTGTCCCTCTGGCTGTTGATGATGTGGTCTCAGACCTTGACAAGCCGCTTGACCAGGCGAACCTGGCGGCGAAAGCCAGCGTTATTGTCCGGGCGGGTGCTCTGGAACTTGCCAGCGGCACGGGAAGCTACCGCGTCCGTGAGCTTATGGGCCGTATAGGGCAGGATCTTGATGTTGATGTGCGTTCCGATGTCAATATTGCTGATATCGAAGTTTCATGTTCAGACAGCAGCGAGAGGATAACAGAAGTTGTAGATCTGCCTACAGTAGGTGTCAACACCGAGCGGATATGGCTGATGGAGCATTTTACTGACTGGCTTTCGGTAAGCCTCGGGCGGAAGGGTACGTATCACAAGGCTGCGGATGCATCGCAGAATTTCATTGCGGGGCTTCCGAATGAAAAGAGCATGGCTGTTGCGCCGGATTCCGATATCATTGGCGGCGGCCGCAGCCAGCCTGCCGGCGGGGAAGCGGATACTGCCCGTCCTGCCGGCATGCATGCGGGTGCCGGAAGTGCTACAGTGCGGAAAGTCCATGAAAGGCTGGATGCCATTGAATACCGCCATCGGCTGTACAAGCCGGCAATGCAGGTACTGGCCTCTGCGGTTTCCTGTGCATCATTCACATTCCTGCTGGGCGGTGGGATAGTCGATATGTTTGCTGCTTTTATTGGCGCCGGCTGCGGCCAGTTCGTCCGCAGTCTCCTCGGCAGACGGCATATGAACCAGTTTTTTGTTACCGCCCTGGCAGTCGTTGCAGCAGCATCCATCAGTATTGGGTCGCTGCGCTTGCTGGGGTTCGTATATCCGCCTGCGCTTGCGCATGATACAGCGTATATCGGTGCGATCCTGTTTGTTGTACCCGGGTTTCCGCTGATCACAGGAGGGCTTGATATTGCTAAGCTGGATATTTCTTCAGGGATCCAGCGCGGCGTATATTTCCTTGCCATCATCGCTTCCGCGACTTTGGCTGCGTGGGCTGTGGCGGATATTGTTCATCTGACCCCCGGAGGGTTCGAGGTGCTATATATGGCTCCCTGGCTGACCGCAGTCCTGCGGTTTATCGCCGCTTTCGGCGGCGTATGGGGGTTCTCGGTACTGTTCAACTCACCGCAGAAAATGGCGTGCATCGCCGCCCTGATCGGTGCAGCCGCAGACACATTCCGCCTGGAGATCATTGACCTGTGGCATACGCCTATTGAGGCCGCAGCTTTCCTGGGAGCGCTTGTCGCCGGGCTGCTGGCAAGCGGCTGGCGTATTGCTGTGCGTCACGGGCTTATCCCCGCAGAATACGGTTTCCCGCGTATCACACTGACTGTGCCGTCTATTGTGATCATGGTGCCGGGGCTGTATATGTATGAGGCTGTCTACTATCTGGGGCAGTTCAACTCTGCCGCGGCCCTGGACTGGACTTTCCGCGCCCTGCTTGTGGTGGTATGCCTTCCGATAGGCCTGGCTGCCGCACGTATCCTCACAGACCGCAGCTGGCGTTATGACGTATAAGTGTGGACGGGGAAGTTTCGCAGATAACATATACTTTCTTACATGGGCAAATGGAAACGGTTTATGAGGAAGCTGCTGTATCCTCCGATTCCCGGTATAGCAGTTATGTGTGCAGTCACAGCGGCCTGCCTGTTCCTCATTTTTTGGCTGGGGTATAAAGATACTATCCCTGCTTATGTTTTTTATGCGTTTTCCGCCTATACCCTGGTAACGGTTATCCTGCGCATCAGGGAATACCTCCTTGCGTGGAAAAAGAAGCTGCAGAAGTATTATTACTTTAATAAGTATGTGACGGATATGGAATTCAAGGCGGAGGTTTCGTTATATACCGCGCTGGCTGTCAACGTACTGTATTCGCTTTATGAGGCTTTTCCGGTGTCTTTTACCATTCCGCCTGGTTTATAACCCTGGCTTTTTATTATGCAGTCCTGAGCGCTGAACGGTTCTCGCTGTTCAGATACATACGTAAAGGAAGGCATGATACTGTCCAGCTGTATAAACGGTACAGGTTCTGCGGTATCCTTCTTATCGCCCTTACCGTTGCGGCAGCAGGGATGAATGCGATCGCTATCCATGATGGCAGGACGATCACATACCCGGGCCATATGATATACGTGATTGCCCTGTGTTCGTTCTGTAATCTGGCTTCAGCGATAATCAACATGGTCAAATACCATAAATACAGCAACCCTGTGTACGCGGCAGGCACGATGGTTACCCTGTCAACAGCAATTTTCTCAATGTTTACCCTGCAGCTTGCCATGTTTTCTACTTTCGGCGGGGACAGGGTGCAGCAGTATCAGATGAATATCTGAACAGGCACCGCGGTTTTTGTGATCCTCCTGATGTTGTCTGCTTATATGATCATCCGGGGAACATGGGGATCGTAAGATACAGACGTGAAGCAGCCCATGATCAGGCTGCAGAACAGGAGCGAACAGGGCATACACTCTCAGAGCTGTAAACGTATTGCCCTTCTGCTGATCCGCTCAGTATTCCCGCAAACAGCTATTCCTTATCGCGGCCGGATTTAGGCTTCAGCTTGCCGGGGAAAGGCATTTTGGGGAATGGCTTATGCACGGCAGATTTTTTCGGCGGCTGTGATCCGGCTTTTTTAGCCGCTTCTGCAGCCCATGCCGCATACTCATCAAGATCATCAGAAGCGTTTTCGGGTGAAGTGCTGTCAGGTGCAGTGCTGCTGTCTGCCGTGTTAGGACTGGTGCTGGCGCCGCCGGTCCCGGTATCCTGCGCGCCGTGGTCGGGGTTCGCAGCACCGATACTGTCATCAGCTGTATCGGCAGCGTCAGATTCGCGGGAAGACAGCTCCCTTTCAAGCTCGTTATAATCCGTATCGGTGGTCATATATTTGAGTTTCCGAGCCATCTTTGTTTGTTTTGCCTTCTGACGTCCGCGGCCCATAAAAACTCCTTTGCCGATTACGGCTATCTCACACAGTGTTTGATCATCAACAAGTAGGATACCACGAATTATGATTGTCTGCCGAAATTTTTATGATTAAAGCAAGATTTTAACTATTTTTTTACGTTTTTCGGGGTGTCGCGCTCCCCCGCGAAGGAGTTGACTCATGGCGAACACAGGCAGCATATCACAGGATACCGGCCACCGGCTGACTGCAGCGGGGAATGAGATCAGTGCAAGTTATGAAGAGGCAAAGAGGCGTTCAGATAAAACGCTTCAGAAGCTGCATGAAGATCCCGGGAAGTTTACTATGCTTACCGGGGACAGGCCGACCGGGCGCCTGCATCTGGGGCATTATTTCGGGACGGTCCTTGAGCGCGTGAAAATGCAGGACCTCGGTGTGCACACCAATATTATTATTGCTGATTACCAGGTGATCACTGACAGGGATACGACAGAGCATATTGAAGATAACGTGCTCAATATAATCATGGATTATCTTGCGGCAGGCATAGACCCTGAAAAAACAATGATTTTCACGCATTCTTCAGTACCGGCAGAAAATGAGCTGATGCTTCCTTTCCTGTCGCTGGTGACTGAAGCCGAGCTGCACCGCAACCCTACGGTGAAATCCGAGATGGAAGCATCCGGGCATGCCCTGACCGGGCTGCTGCTGACATATCCTGTGCACCAGGCGTGCGATATTTTATTCTGCAAAGGGAATATAGTCCCAGTGGGCAAGGACCAGCTGCCCCACATTGAGCTGACCAGGACTATCGCCCGGCGGTTCAACGAACGGTATGCCAAAGGCGACCCGGTGTTCCCCGAGCCGGAGGCAGTCCTGTCTGATATCTCGGAGATCCCCGGGCTTGACGGGCGCAAGATGAGCAAGTCGTACGGAAACGCTATTTCACTTGGGGCTACTGCTGAAGAAACGGCAAAGCTTATAAAGAAGAGCCCCACAGATTCTGAGCGCCGCATTACATTCGACCCTGCCGGCAGGCCGCAGGTATCAGCGCTCCTGACAACAGCAGGGCTTGTTACGGGAAGGGACCCCCGCACTATTGCCGAAGAGATCGGTGACTCAGGGGCAGGCGCGCTGAAAAATTACCTTACTGAATCTGTCAACAGTTTCCTCGCCCCGCACCGCGAACGCCGTGCTGAGCTCGCACAGGATATGGATTATGTCCGGGATGTTCTGCGTGAGGGGAATAAGCGCGCTAATGCCATAGCTGAAGAAACGCTCCAGCAGGTGCGCGAAGCCATGGGGATGGTATATTATCGCGGGTAAGCCGCCAGGCGGTAGGCCTCCGGAGGCGGCCGGACATTGCCGCCTTCTGCAGATCGTGGGGACGCTTATGGAACCGCTTATGAGGCCACGGGAACTATAGGACTATGGAATGGGGCGATGGGCATGTCGAAAAAACATCGGGACAGGTCCTGGCCGCCGGCGCCGGAACCTTTGGGAACCCCTGTAACTGATAACCATACACATCTGGCTGCAGTGACGGAATTTGCCGAAGAGATGAGCCGCCAGGCTGCGGAGCGCGGCCAGGAACCGGTTCCGGTCTACACGCCTGACATTATGCTGGACCAGGCCGCTGCTGTGGGCGTGCACAGAGTGATAGACGTAGGATGCGAATTGCCGTATCTGCGCACGGCAGTTGACCTTGCGCGTGCGCATCCCGGGACAGTATTCAGCGCCGTTGCGATCCATCCGAATGAAGCGGTTTTGCACGGGCATCGCGGAGCGGTTGGCCCCGACGGGCTGGAGCTGGATTACAAGCCATGGCATGATGTGCCCTTCGATGAGGCGCTTGGCGAAGTTGAACGCATTGCCCGTGAAAACCCGAAGATTGTAGTGGCTATTGGCGAGACGGGGCTCGACTACTTCAGGACGGGGGAGGCTGCCCGCCGTTTCCAGCGCGAAGCGTTCAGCGCCCATATGGCGCTTGCCAGGGAGCTCAGCCTCCCCATGCAGATACACGACCGCGATGCCCATGGCGATGTTATTGACCTGCTCCTGCGCAACGGCGCTCCCGAACGGACCGTATTCCATTCTTACTCAGCCGGGCCTGATGTCGCGCGCGCCGCCAACGAGCATGGCTGGTACCTGAGTTTCTCGGGAACGGTGTCGTACAAAGGCAACGACAGTATACGCGAGGCCCTGCGCATCATTGACAGGCATCATATCCTTGTAGAAACAGACGCCCCCTACCTGCCTCCTGTGCCGTACCGCGGCCGGACAAATTCCCCGTATATGATCCCGTATACCCTGCGTTCCATGGCAGATACGCTGGGCATGGATGCCGTGGCCCTTGCCCGGATGGTTGAAGCAAATACCCGTGAAGTTTACGGCATATGAACCGCCAAATCCTCTCCAGACCCCTTGGAAACAATGGGTTTTCGCATTCCAGCCGGTAAAATGTGAGTATACCGTGATAAAGTAGCCATCTGCGGGTATCAGCTCACATGAGATGATATACCCCGAAGGTCCATGCGCAGCATGGCAGTATGCGTGACAATATAGGCATGGCATGGGTGATTCGCGGGAGGCATGCACACAGACGTGTGTACGCAGACCGCGCGGCGAAAGCCAGGAGGATTTCACATGGCGCAGCAGGATAGTAAGCGCGTTAGCCGTATGGCAGCTGAGAACGGGAATGGCGGAGGCAGCAGTACTGATGGCCATAAGCAGGCGTCCGGCCGGAGGCAGGATGCCGGAGAAGGCCGCAGGACTGACCGGAACGGCAGTCCCGGCCACAAAGCCAGCCCCCAGGACAGCGAGGGCCATAGCAGCGGTACCGGCCTGAACCGGGATGCCGGACAGGGTATCGGCCGGAAGGATGGCAGTACCGGGCAGGAGGACCCTGCCGGCACAGGCCCGGACCTCAGGCCGGGGATCCATAACGGGCAGGGCAACGACAAAGGCCTCCAACACCTTGTGCATGACACGGATCTGGCAAAAGCTGTAAATGCTGCCCCGCGCAGCAGTACTCCCCAAAAGAAGATCTCCCCAGCTTCAAAAGAGGCGAAACCTGCAGAAGTTGCTGCTGTCCTGGACGAGACAGGGTCCATAATCCCTGAGGAAGAGATCATCAGCGGTTCCGAGGTCTCCGAGGAGGCGATCTCGCAGGAGGAGCGCGAAGAGACAGAGCGTGCTAAAGAAGAAGCCCGCAAGTCTGCCCGCATGAAAACCGTCAAAGCCCGCACGCCGCTGGGCCGCTGGTGGAACAGGGTGCAGGCATCGCCTGACAAGATCTCTCTCGGTATGTGCATAGTCACCATGGGCGTTGTGTACGGCGATATCGGCACATCGCCGCTGTACCTTTCCCAGTCATTCGTAGCAGGGCAGGGTGGTATCAGGTATGTTGACCGCACATCCGTCCTGGGCATGCTTTCCCTGCTTTTCTGGTCCATCACACTTATCACTACAGTAAAATATGTGCTGATCGCCATGCGGATCGACAATAAAGGCGAAGGGGGCATTTTCGCCCTGTACTCCATGGTCAAACGTTTTGCAAAATGGCTGTGGATCCCCGCAATGGTAGGCGGCGCGGCTTTCCTTGCCGATTCCGTGCTTACCCCTGCAGTATCCATATCTTCCGCAGTCGAAGGCCTGAAAACGCTTCCTGCAATACAGGGGGTCTTTGCTCAGAACTCTAACCTCACGGTGATCATCACTGTGGTTATCATCGTTATACTTTTTGCTGTCCAGTCCCGCGGCACAGAACGGATAGGCCGCGTCTTCGGCATCGTCGTGGCGGCCTGGTTCACCTTCATGGCAGTTGTAGGCGTTATTTCCATAGGCCACGACTGGTCAGTCTTCGAGGCGCTCAACCCGTGGTACGGGCTTGAATATCTGCTTAACCTCAACGGTGCCAACCGTGCAGGGATCGCCATCATGGGGACTGTCTTCCTGGCGACAACCGGTGCAGAAGCCCTTTACTCCGACATGGGACATGTCGGCCGCGGCAATGTATACGCTACATGGCCGTTCATTTTCATCTGCCTTGTATTCAACTATTTCGGGCAGGGCGCATGGATGATCCGCAACCAGAATAACAGGTCTTTGTGGAACGTGGAGAACCTGAACCCCTTCTTCCAGACGATCAGCCCCAATCTGCGGTATGTGGCCGTGATCCTTTCCGTGGCTGCCGGCGTCATTGCTTCACAGGCACTGATAACAGGCGCGTTCACTATGGTTTCCGAAGCTACCGGCCTGAACTGGATGCCGCATCTTCAGGTGCGCTATCCTGCACGTACACGGGGGCAGCTTTATATCCCTCTGGTCAACTTTGTCCTGTGCGCGGCTACCCTGATCGTACTCCTCCTGTTCAGGGATTCCGAACGTATCACCAATGCGTACGGCCTTGCGCTCACCATAACGATGATTGCTACGGTCGTTCTGCTTATGGCGCATATGTGGTTTGTACAGCGCAGGCGCCTGTTTGCAGTCATTTTCGGTATAGTATTCCTGGCGATCCAGACGCTCTTCTTTATCTCGTCGCTGTCGAAGTTCTTTACCGGCGGCTGGTTCACCACTATTATCACGCTGCTGATCTTCTTTATCATGTACACGTGGGACACAGGCACCAAAGTGGAGCGGTCCCAGCGTCGCCATATGGCCCCTGAAGATTTCCTTCCCGCGCTTAATATCCTCCATCAGGATAAATCTGTCCCGCTGTACGCAGACAACCTGGTTTATCTGACGTCTGACAGCGAGCTGCGCAGGCTTGATACAGATATTTTCTTCTCGATCTTCGCGGACCATCCTAAACGTGCGCACGCATGGTGGGCGGTCTCTGTGCTGGTGACTGATGATCCGTATACGCGCGAATATTCTGTAGAGAATTTCGGCACCGATTTCCTGTTCAGGGTCCGTGTGAGGATCGGTTTCAAGGTCAATCAGAATATATCTACATACCTGCATCAGATCATGCATGAGCTGATCGATTCGGGCACCCTGCCGCCTCAGGAAACGATTTATCCGAAGATAGACAATGACCCGCAGCTAGGGACGATCAATTATGTGCTTATCCATAAAGCGCTTATGCCTGAGTCGAAGATAGATACCCGCGGTGCATTCTCGCTGCGTGTGAAGTATGCGATCCGCCGTGTAGCAGGGTCGCCTGTGAAGTGGTTCGGGCTGTCTGCCTTCAACCCGAAGGTGGAAGTGCAGCCGCTGTTCGTCAGGGTGCAGCCGATCCCTCCGCTGAAATATGTACCTTTGCGTAAAACGAAACGGCCTATCACCCTTGAGGCTATCCTTACCCGCAAGGCTGAGCAGCATAAGGCGGATACGGGAGAAATCGACCCTGTTGATATCCATACACTGAAGACAGTCTCTTCAGACCTGCGCGAAGAGGCAGATGACGCTGTTGCCAGGAAGAAATTTCTCTGAGCCGAAATCACCGGGAACCGGCCCCTGCCTCCGCAGCCTGCATTAGAATTGTAGATATACTGCAATCCAGGCAGGCAACATACAGGAGGTTTCAATGACGGATACAACAGAAGCAGGTAACGGTACGGCCGGATTGGCTTCCACGGCTCCCCAGGGGGCTCAGGCAAACATCGGTGTTATAGGTTTGGGTGTTATGGGCGCAAGCCTCGCCCGTAACCTGGCCCATCATGGCAATACGGTCGCGGTGTATAACAGGCATGCCGGCAGGACCGAAGAGTTCATGAAGAACTATGGCAGTGAAGGTGCATTCATCCCTTCGGACAGTCTGCAGAGCCTGGCAGATTCACTTGAAAAACCGCGCAAAGTAATCCTGATGATCACGGCAGGCCGTGCTACGGATGCTGTTATTGAAGAGCTTCTGGGCGTTTTTGAACCTGAAGATATCATTATTGACGGCGGCAATTCGTATTTTGAAGATACTATCCGCCGTGAAAAGGATGTCCGTGCCCGCGGCCTGCATTTCGTCGGCTGCGGTATTTCCGGCGGTGAAGAGGGCGCTTTGAACGGGCCTTCGATGATGCCGGGGGGCACGGACTGGTCGTGGAATTACCTGAAGCCGATATTCGAGTCTATCGCTGCCCAGGCCGAAGGCGAACCATGCGTGACCCATATTGGTGAAGATGGGGCCGGCCATTTTGTCAAGATGGTACATAACGGCATTGAATATGCGGATATGCAGCTGATCGGCGAAAGCTACGACCTGCTCCGCCGCGGCCTCGAGCTCTCCCCCCAGGAGATCGGTGACATTTTTGACGAGTGGGATAAGGGCGAGCTTGATTCCTATCTTGTGGAGATCACATCGGAAGTCCTGCATCACACGGATGCGGATACGGGCAGGCCTTTTGTTGACATTGTGCTTGATGAAGCGGGCATGAAGGGGACGGGCACCTGGACAGTCCAGACGGCGCTGAGCCTCGCCATACCGGTTACGGGCATTGCTGAGGCCGTATTCGCCAGAGGGCTTTCCGGGCAGAAGGAACAGCGTGAGGAAAGCCGCAGGACGCCGCTTGCGGGGCCTGACGGGCATATCGCGCTTGGGGACGAAGGGAAGGATGCGTTTATCGAAGCTGTCCGTAAGGCGCTGTATGCCTCTAAGATCGTGGCGTATGCCCAGGGGTTCGACGAGATCAGCGCCGGCGCCAGGCAGTATGGATGGGATATCGACCTTGGGGCTGTAGCCCGCATCTGGCGTGGGGGCTGCATTATCCGTGCAAAGTTCCTTAACCGCATTTCGGACGCTTACGGTTCAGGCCGCGCATTCACCTCCCTCCTTTTTGACGAGTATTTCAAGGATGCAGTGGAAAACGCCCAGGATGCCTGGCGCCAGGTGGTGGCTGCGGCTGCGCAGGCGGGTATCCCTGTCCCTGCTTTCTCAAGCTCACTCGCATACTATGACGGGCTGCGCTCCGGCCGCCTGCCCGCGGCGCTTATCCAGGGGCAGCGCGACTTTTTCGGCGCGCACACATACAAGCGGGTAGACAGGCCCGGCACTTTCCATACGCTGTGGGCTCAGGAAGGACGTCGAGAGATACAGGAAAACTAGTATCTGTGAAACTTATTAAAGGTACCCGCCCTGCGTTGTGGGTAAATACTGCTGTCGCGTGGGGCGGTGTGATCCTCACTAATACGATTACGCTTCTCGGCAAAGCTGACAATAAGAAACCGGGCGAGGGCCTTTTCGGGGGATTGCCGGAAGGCACGCCCGGCATAGTTTTACGCGGTATGCAGCAGCTCACCTATTTCACCATGTGGTCGAATATTATGGTTGCTGCCGTAACGCTTATGCTTGCATTGAACCCGCAGAAACGCACCCCATGGCGCAAGGCGCTCCATATGTGCGCGCTCATGATGATATTGGTAACCGCTGTTGTGTATGCGGTTGCTATCGCGCCCACGAACCCCCTCCGCGGCTGGTCCCTGGTCACGAACCCGTGGCAGCATATTGTTACTCCGGCGCTGACATGGGTTGTCTGGCTCATCTGGGGGCCGCGCGATATGTCAGGCTCCGGTATCATTCCGAGATGTGTAGTTATCCCGCTCATCTGGGTCGGCTGGATGTTCCTGCACGGCCTGGTTTTCCATGCTTATCCGTATGCTTTCGTCAATGTGGTCAGGATCGGCTACCTGGTTGCAGCCCGGAATATCCTCATTATTATTGTGATTGCGGTTGCCGTATGCTGGATGATCAAAGGGACAGACCGCCTGCTGACAGCGGTAACGGGCCGGGGCAGGAAGCGGGCAGCAGCATAAGGCAGGCAAAGGTTTGCCCGCAAATGGAACAGGCCTTGTCTGATATAACCTAATACGATACCCGGCACGCTCACGGCGGGCAGGCGTAATATACAGGCACCGGCAGCAAAGATAAGGATACTCTGAAAATATGGATACTATGGCAGGGCAGAACACAGATCAACCGTCACTTATTGCTGTAACAGGGGTGATGGGGAATATCGGCGGTGCCGCAGCGGCAGCACTTTCTGCCGAAGGGTACCCGCTCAGGCTCCTGGCGCGTGAAAGCTCCCTGGGACGGGTTCCGCGGCTTAAAGGTGCGCAGGCAGCCCCGTTCATATTCGGGTATGATCCTCGGACGGTGGAGGCCCTGCGGGGTGCGGGGACTGTGCTTATGGTCTCCGCGCATGAAGGTCCCGGCAGGGTGCAGGAACATAAGGGATTCGTTGACGCTGCGCAGGAGGCGGGTGTCGGGCATCTTGTCTACCTGTCTTTCGACGGTGCTTCCGAAGATGCTGACTTCACCTTAGGCCGCGACCACTATGCAACTGAAGAATATATCAAAAAATCAGGATTGCCGTATACATTCCTGCGCGATAATTTCTATATCGAGGCTTTTATAGAGTGGGGGAAGTCCGGCATTATTGCAGGCCCTGCCGGTAATGGGCGTGTGTCCGCGGTATCTCAGAGGGATGTAGCTGCAGCAGTCACAGCGGTACTGAGGAATCCCGTCCTGCACAGCAATACGACCTATACCCTTACCGGCCCCCAGCCTCTGACGCTTGGTGAGATTGCCGGGATACTGTCCAGAGAGACCGGCACAGCAGTCACCTATAAAAATGAGACCCTTGAAGAAGCGTACGCCAGCCGCAGGGCACAGTACAATGTGCCGGACTGGGAGCTTGACGCCTGGGTGTCAACTTATACTGCGATCGGCAGCGGGCCGCTTGCAGGGGTGACCCATGACGTGGAACTGATTACAGGCGCGCTTCCGCTGTCTTTTGAAGATGTACTGCGGATTTCCGGTCAAGAAACCAGATAGTCCTTTCCGCACCCTGTGCGAATGAACTCGGCACATCGCCGTTATTTGCCTCGCGGAGCGCCCTTCCTACGGCTTCCGCCTTACGCTGGCCGGTAGCGACTACCCATACGCAGGAAGCTGTCTGGATGAACTGCGCGGTCAGGGTCAGCCGGAGCGGCGGCATTTTAGGGGAATCAGTAACAGGGAGTACAAGCGTACCGCTGTCCGTATTGTATATCTGAGGGCGATCAGGGAAAAGCGAAGCAAAATGGCCGTCCGGGCCTACCCCGAACAGTGCGATATCCAGATGCCCCTTATCCCCAAGCTGTGAGCCGAGCTCATCCTGATAATGTGAAGCAGCTGCCCTCATGGCTTTCAAATTGGCATCGGGATCATTGCGGCACTGTTCGATCAGCCCTTTTGGCCGCGTATCAGCAGGCATCTCGTGGATATTCCCCTCCGGCAGGCCGTGGTGCGCTGTAAGGCTGTCCAGCCAGGCTGTCCGCGCCTGCAGAGCGTTGCGGTCAGGGTCATCTGCGGAGACGAAACGTTCATCGCCCCACCAGAAATGGACTTTAGAAAAATCGATCGCCTTAATAATGTGGGACAGCGGATCCGCATCAGATTTCCGGACCCCGGACATAACGCTATGCGCTGCAGACAGGACGGCGATACCGTCAGTCCCGCCGGTCAGGGCGATATCAACACGGCTCTGTGACATGCACAGCTGTGCAGTGCGCTCGAAAAGCGCAGCAGTTACAGCAGCAACGGTTTCTTCCCGGCTGGAATACGCATAAGCAGTTTTAAACCCAAATTCCCATGTACTGACACTCATATACCCAGTTTAGACGACGCTTTGCATAATGTATAATCTGCGTTCTGGGGACGTGTTGCCTACTCGTGCGGTACGAGATCCCAGCCATCTCTGATGACGGCCGCGTAAATAGCATCAGGGTCAAGCCTGCGCATCTCCTCATTGATGCTGTCAGTAAGTGTGCGGTGGGGGACCGATATTTTCTGCGGGTTCCTGCCTGGCTCCTGTACCTGGAGCTCGTCAATGCCCGTCCGCTGGATGCTGGCAACGCCGTTCTCACGCGTGATCTCAACGCTGGTCACACTGGCGGCATCATCCTGGCGGTCAACGGTAACGGGGACTTTCAGCGACCATGCAAGCCATGCGGCAAGGAGTTCCAGCGGCAGGTAATGCCTGGCGCCGCGGACTGTTACAGACTGTATAGCTGTATGCGGCGGCTGGTCGATCAGCGCTGCAAGCTGCCCGCGCCAGATAGTCAGGCGTGTCCATGACAGGTCAGTGTCATTCTTTGTCCAGTGTGCGCGCAGGTTTTCAAAAGTCCCTTCAGGATCTTCCGTCTGCTGGGCATCGGTAATGCGCTTGCGTGCCATCCTGCCGATCTGGTCTTCAGACGGGTTCCCGGGCACTTCTTCCGGCCACCATGCGAGTACCGGCGCATCAGGCACAAGCAGAGGGATAACAAGGGTATCAAGATGCCGCAGGAGACCGCCGGTCGGGAACAGGACGATTATCTCGCCCGCACCTGCATCAGCACCGAAGCGGATCTCAGCATTGAGCGGGGTGTCGGGGTCGCTGCCCTTCCCGCTGCATGTTGCTATAGCGATAATACGGCATGGATGTTCGCGGCTCGCTACGTTTGCCGCAGCAAGCGCGTTTTCCAGGCTGTCTTCTGAGGTATGGATAAGCATAGTAAAAACGCGGCCTTCGGTCGATTCGCCGCGTTCCTCATGAAGGTCTTTGATCTTTGCAGTGATCTGTGCTGTAGTGCAGTTATTAAGTCTGGCTTTCATTTATGCTCCTGTATGTTTATTGTTCCTGTATATGTCCCCGCGGTTCTCCAGTCCCCACACCCTGCAGCCCCGGGTCCTATCCTCGGGCCCCTGTATCATCAGCTGCAGCCCGTGCACTCCGCATTCCGCGGCACCTGTGGGACAGGGGTTTGCGGTGAGGGATGGGTGAGATCCCATCTGGGTTTACGGGATCCGCCAGCTGTGCCCATCGTTAGCCAGCATGGCATCTGCCTGCGCCGGACCCCACGTTCCTGCGCGGTATGGCTCAGGCTGGCCCTGAGCCGACCAGAACTCTTCTATCGGGTCGAGGATCTTCCATGACAGGTCGATCTCCCGGGATGTGGGGAACAGCGGCGGATCTCCCAGCAGGACATCCAGGATCAGGCGTTCATAGGCTTCGGGGGAAGCTTCAGTGAACGAGTTGCCGTAGGTGAAATCCATATTCACGTCGCGCACTTCCATGGCAGTGCCCGGTACCTTGGAACCGAACCGCAGGGTAATGCCTTCGTCGGGCTGCACCCGTATGACGATAGCGTTCTCGCCAAGTTCCTGCGTTGACGTGGAATCGAACGGCAGGTGCGGGGCGCGCTTGAAGTTTACGGCGATCTCAGTGACGCGCTTGCCCAGCCGTTTGCCTGTGCGCAGGTAGAACGGCACTCCCGCCCAGCGGCGGGTATCAATATCAAGCCTTACAGCTGCATAAGTCTCTGTAGTGGAATCCTGGCTGATGCCGGCTTCCTCCAGGTACCCGACAACTTTCTCAGAGCCCTGCCAGCCTGCTGAATACTGGCCTCTCGCAGTGTGTGCCGCAAGATCTTCCGGCAGCCGTACAGAGGAAAGGACTTTGAGTTTTTCTATCGCCAGGTCTGTCGCGTTGAAACTGGCCGGCTCCTCCATGGCAGTGAGCGCCATCAGCTGGAGAAGATGGTTCTGGATAACATCCCTGGCAGCGCCTATCCCGTCATAATATCCTGCGCGACCTCCGATACCGATATCTTCAGCCATAGTGATCTCAACGTGGCTGACATAATTCGAATTCCATACCGGCTCAAACATCATATTGGCGAAACGCAGCGCCAGAAGGTTCTGTACAGTTTCCTTGCCGAGATAATGGTCAATACGGAATACCGAGTTTGGGTCGAACACTTCCGATACAACGCGGTCGAGTTCCCGTGAACTCGCCAGGTCGCGCCCGAAAGGTTTTTCAATGATAACGCGCCTCCATGCGTCGCCGGCAGACCTCGCAAGCCCTGAATCGGCAAGCTGCTTCGCTACGACGGGGAAATCCCTCGGCGGGATGGACATATAGAAAGCATGGTTGCCTTCGGTGCCCCTTATTCGGTCCAGCTCTGCGACTGTGCTGCTCAGCCGTGCGAATGCATCAGCATCATCAAAAGTGCCCTGGACGAAACGCAGCCCTTCGCTCAGATGCTTCCAGGTGGAATCATTGAAGGGGGTACGGCAGTGTTCCCGGACATTTTCTTTAACGAATCCCGCGAAATCGTCATGCGACCAGTCGCGCCGTCCGAAACCGACCAGCCCGAACCCTGCCGGCAGGAGGCCGCGGTTAGCAAGGTCATATACGGCCGGGAGAAGTTTCTTTTTCGACAGATCGCCGGTAACGCCGAACAGTACAAGGGAACAAGGCCCTGCAATACGGGGGAGCCTTAAGTCGCGCGGATCACGGAGCGGGTTCTTCCACTGTGAGGCGTGCGCAGAATCTGCTGAGTTTATTGAACCTGTTGAACCTGTAGTCATATCTGCTATTCTAACGGCCGCTGTAGCCGCAGCATCCTGATATCGGGAAATTTCGCGCACTGCAAGAATTTAACCTTGCCGGCAGAACAGGCAGTTCAAATCCTATTGAGGCTGAAGGCCGCCGGGGATTTGCTCAGTAGATATGGATGGGCGTCCCTGTAGGGAGCTGGTCATAGAGCCATTTGCTGTCTGCGATGCTCAGGCGGATGCAGCCGTGCGATGCCGGGCTGCCCAGCTTTTCGGCTTCGCTGGCAATGTATTCGCCGTTGATGTCAGTAGGGACGGAATGGAAAAGGATGTTGTCATGGATGCAGATCCAGTTCTGTGCGCCCATCCGCTCCGTAGTATTGTAGAACGATGCCCCGCGAGGGCTGGGCGCATATCCGCCCGCTACGAAATTGCCGGTTGGCGTAGTGTTGTCCATCCCCGTACTGGCGATCATCGTGTAGATAGCCTGGCCGTTTGATTTAACATATACGCGCTGTTTTTTGAGGTCTACGTCAATCGAGAGGTCACTGTAACCAGCAAGGTCCGGCTGCACCCCGCCGGTCGGGCCGTGCCAGTCAATTTTCCTGGCCGGCGCCTTCGGTTTTGCCGTCTTTGCAGTGGATCCGGATGATTGGGCAGGCTTCGCGGACCGTGCTGATTGGGCTGTATTTCCGGGTGTGGCTGGTGAGCTTAGTGTTGTTATGCCTGCATCGTTGGGGGTGCGCCCCTGCTGCGAAGACTGGAACAGGCGGATAATACCTATTGCCGCCCCGAGGATGATGCACGCTGCTGCTATCATGCCGACAACGAGCGCCGCAAAATCGTGCTTGTGCGCCCGCCAGTCGGCGGCCCTGATGTGCGGCTTTCCAATCATGTATCCATTTTAGCCAATCCGCCTGAGGTAAATACCATGTGGCATTTTGCCGTAAGCCTCCGGGCTGGCGCTGAACAGAGTGGAATTTATGAAGCTGCGGTAACGTAGCATATAGGCTATTGCTAAACTTGATAAACACTTTAAAACATTATGTATCCAGTATAAAGGGTAACGATAAAGGGTAATGATTTTTTGAACTGTGCTGCCTGCCCATTTCTTCCCGGAACCGCTTATGGACGGCATGCATACAGGCAGTAATGCTGCCGGTGCTCCGCGCGTTTTATGATAGGGATATGGATTTGGGTTTTGGGCCGGGTAAAACCGGCAGGGACGGCAGGCATAATACAGCCAGTATGCCAGGCATTGCCAGTAAGGCAGGCGCGTCTGGCGGTGCCGGCGTAACCGGTGGAGCGGGTATCCCCTGGCCTGGCGCGCGGGGCGGCACATGGAATACGCGGATACTCGATGATATACTTCCGCAGCTTGAGATATCAGAGGAAGCCCTGAACTGGGCACTCAGACTCCACGGCGATCAGGCGCCGGGCGACAGGGCATTTGATCTTATCGCTTCGCATTGTGCAATCGTTGCGCTCCTTACCCAGCGCATCTGCAAAAGTATCGCGGGAGGAAACGCTGCAGGCCACGGTACTGCAAGCAGGAACACTGCAGGCCATGGTGCCCATGGGCAAGATACTGTGGGCCGAAGTTCCGGGGGTCATGGGATAGCCGTAGATGTTAGTCGCTCTGTTGACCTTCCCCTGGCTGTGCTGGGCGCGCTCATCCACGACATCGGTACGTATCAGGTTATCGATGACCCGGGATCGTACGGTGGCCGGGAGGCTGGTCCCGCACACCCTGTGACTTTCCGCAGGGACTATATCCGGCACGGGTTGCTGGGATATGCATATCTGCGCGATTCCGGAGCCGGTGAAGCGGTGGCGCAGTTTGCCCGCAACCATACGGGCCTCGGGCTGACCAGGGGTATGGTCGAGCGGCAGCATTTGGACCTCCCCGCGGCTGATTACGTGCCGCTTACCCGTGAGCAGGAGATCGTCATGTATGCGGATAAATTCAACAGCAAGTCAGATCCCATCGTATTCGTATCTGTTGAAGGGTATTCCCGCCGCTGTGCACGTTTCGGGGAAGATAATGTGCGGCGCTGGCATGAGCTTGTTGACAGATATGGTGCCCCTGATATCCGGAGTTTGGCGGAAAACTACGGTTTAGAAGTCGAATAGGGCAGACGGCCTGCTGCCGGCTGGCCGGACAGGCAGTCAGCCTGCGCCGGCCTCAGCATTCAACAACGTTAACGGCAAGCCCGCCTTCAGAAGTTTCACGGTACTTCGACATCATGTCATGCCCCGTCTGGCGCATTGTCTCAATTGCGGAATCCAGCGATACGATATGCGAACCGTTGCTGAGCAGCGCCATACGTGCGGCATTGATGGCAGTATTGGAAGCCATAGCGTTGCGTTCAATGCAGGGGATCTGCACCAGCCCGCCCACTGGGTCGCAGGTCAGCCCAAGATTGTGTTCGATCCCTATTTCGGCAGCATTCTCCACCTGGGCAGGCGTTCCGCCAAGGACTGCACACAGGCCGCCGGCAGCCATAGAGCAGGCGCTGCCCACTTCACCCTGGCATCCGACTTCAGCACCGGAAATGGATGCATTGCGTTTGAACAGGTAGCCTATAGCGCTGGCAGTGAGGAGGAATTCCGTTACACCTGCCTCGTCAGCATTGTCAATGAAATACCAGTAGTAGTGCAGGACAGCCGGGACGATGCCTGCAGCGCCGTTTGTCGGGGCAGTCACTATCCGTCCGCCGCCGGCATTCTCTTCATTGACCGCAAGCGCGAACAGGTCAACCCATTCCATAACGCTGCCGTTTGTTGTACTCAGCGGCCTGCTGATAAGCTCTTTATTTTCTCCGAATATGGCGGTATCGCCGGTCTTTGCCAGGGCCCTGTAAAGGCCCGGCGCCCGGCGGTGTACCCGGAGTCCGCCCGGCAGTATGGTTTCTTCGCTGAGGCACCCGGTTGTGATGCACTCATGCATAAAGTGCCAGACCCTGTGGATATAGTCCTTTATCTCGTCCTCCGTATGGGACACCAGCTCATTTTCCCATACTATGTCAGCAATGGATTTTGATTCGCGCCCGCAGATATCAACCAGTTCTGCCGCATTAGCGAAAGGGTAGGGGACCGCAGCCGGACCCTGCCCTTCTGCAGTTTTGCAGCAAACCCCGTTGATCTCACTGCCGTGGATAATAAAACCGCCGCCAACCGAATAGACTGTGTCGCTGTAAAGTTCATTGCCGGACGAATCGAAGGCTTTCATCTCCATACCGTTAGGATGGTAATCAGGGGTCCGCCACAGGTCGAATTCGATGTCTTCCCTGTAAAAGGGGATCGTATGGGTGAAATTAAGGGTTATTTCCTGCTTCCGGCAGCACTCATCAAGCACAGACAGGACGTGCCCAGGGTCAACAGTTTCAGGTTCCCAGCCCGCAAGCCCGGCAGCAACGGCACGGTCTGTGCCATGGCCTTTGCCTGTGCGCGACAGCGATCCGTACAGCACGACATGTATCCGCGCAACCGAACCGAGCAGGCCGTTCCGGGCAAGGGCATCGGAAAAAGCTTTCCCTGCGCGCATAGGCCCTACAGTATGAGATGACGACGGGCCGATGCCCACACTGAACATGTCAAAAATGCTGAGCATTCTTCACCTCATATGGATCTTATAAAACTGCTGCCGGGCATGCCTGCGGCAGAGCAGGACCGGCCGGGGGAGAACTGTGTTACTCTGCCAGCCCGTACAGGCGGTCGCCGGCGTCGCCCAGGCCAGGGATGATATACGCTTTATCATTAAGCTTTTCGTCCACTGCGCAGACAACCACTTTGAAGTCTATAGACGGGTCCACTTCCTTTTCAAGGCGGTCCAGCCCTTCCGGGGCGGCAAGGATGTCAATAGCTGTAATATCCTTAGCGCCGCGTTCTTTGAGGTATTTGATTGCAGCAACAAGTGTCCCGCCTGTTGCGAGCATCGGGTCAAGCAGGAAGCACTGGCGGTCAGTCAGGTCATCGGGCAGACGGTTTGCATATGTGATGATATCGAGCGTATTCTCGTCACGCCGCATGCCGAGGAAGCCAACTTCGGCTGTGGGCAGCAGGCGCGTCATACCGTCAAGCATGCCAAGCCCGGCACGGAGTATAGGCACGACCATCGGCTTAGGCCCGGCAAGATGCCGCCCCGTTGCAGATGCTACAGGGGTCTCAATAGGCCGGTCTTCAACGGCAAGATCATGGGTCGCCTCGTATGCTTCAAGGGTCACCAGTTCACTGACCAGCTCGCGGAAAATATTGGATGGCGTGTTTTTATCCCGCAGGACAGTAAGTTTGTGGTCTACCAGCGGATGATCCAGAACTGTAAGATGCATAGTCATACTTTTATGATACGTCACGGCATAGGCTAGAGAGCGGCACGGGACAGCCGGGAAGTTCACAGGCTGTTTTTAGATTTACGGCTTATAATCCGTTGATATCTCGCCGATTCGGACGGACGATGAACCGCATGAAAGCGAACGATGCTTATATTAAGAGGCTTTCTTTTGGTCGGGCTATCCGGAAATTCCGCGAAAGAAAGAATATGAGCCAGGAAGATCTTGCACTTTCGGCTCAAATGGACAGGTCGTACGTTGGGCGCGTGGAGCGCGGCGAAAAATCAGTGAGCCTCGACAAGATATGGCAGTTGTGCACGGCTTTGGAAGCCACCCCTGCCGAGCTGTTTTCTGCAGCCTTGGTCCTTGAACAGCATTTTAAGCGGCTCGGCAGCGGCATATCACGCAGGCGCAAGCAATAACGATAAGGCGAACAATAAAGGTATAACAATAAGGCATTCCCTTTCAGAAGATATATGATCGAAGGCGTTCACGGTCCCCGTCCCGGATCCACCCATACCACCCTCTCCATGCCGGTGTTTTATACTGGTGCTGTAGTTATTGCAGATACAGTCAGGCGGGATATGGGCATCAACGGCGAAGCGCTGGCTACAGCGATGGGGGAGGCGCTGCGCTGCGCTCGCGAGGCTGAGAGGAACGCAGATGTCCCTGTGGGAGCTGTGATGCTTGACAGGGATGGGGCAATAGCCGCGCGGTCCTATAACAGGCGTGAGCAGAAGGGCGACCCGCTGTCCCACGCTGAAATCGAAGTGATCCGCGCCGCTGCCGCCGTCAATGGATCCTGGAATTTGGCAGAATTTACTTTAGTCGTGACCCTTGAACCGTGCCCTATGTGCGCGGGCGCAGCTGTCAGCGCCCATGTAGGCAGCATCGTTTTCGGAGCATGGGACCCTAAGATGGGTGCCTGCGGGTCTGTGTGGGATATCCCCCGTGATCCCCATATCGGGACGCATCCGCAGGTTGCCGGCGGTATCCGCGAAGAGGAGTGTTCCCGGCTGCTCGGCAGTTTTTTTGAACAGCGTCGCCCATGTTCCCGGCATCATCCCGGCAGTCCAGGCCGACCGGTCTGACTTTACTTTCCTTTGTATCATGCCACGCCCGGACAGGGAAAGTAACCTTCCGTATCGTTAGCTCAGCTTATATAGTGGCAGAAGGAAAACAGTGCAAAATGCTTATGCGGGCCAACTATACAGTGTATCCCCCGCAGGCAGGAACACCGTAAAGCATAGTATAAAAGTTGTAGAACGTATCAGGAGAACGGTACCAATGGCCACTGCTGCCCATACATTCGATTCCAAGTCATCCGCCGGCATGCCGCTGCGCACGGTATACCTCGCCAATGGCGGGGTCGCGCTTGCCCTGGCGGCGTGCGGTTCCGATATGCCGCATATAGTCCATTGGGGCAGGGAGATGGGCGATCCGTCTGCATCCCGGGGCCTTTATGATGCTCTCCACCCCCAAAGGGTCTCAGGCAATCTTGATATAACACCGTTCCCGAGTATTATGCCGATACAGTCTGAGGCATGGAGCGGCAAATCCCGTTTTGTTATACGCTCGCAAGGGACAGAGCTTTTCTGCAAGTTTGACGTAACCAGTTTTACAGCAGACCATGCCGGCAGGTTTGTTGATGAAGTTTCCCGGCAGGCGCGCACCCTTGCCGGATTCGGCGACGATGAGCTCCGTTCCGCGCAGGTGCAGAGCGGTACATATCCGGATCAGGCTGCAGTGCCCCATGCCGTAGTTGTGGCGCGTGACAGCGAGCAGGGTGTGGAGCTTGTCTGGGAAATACAGGTGCTTGATTCCGGATTAGTCAGGCAGAAAGCTGAGGTCAGGAATATAGGGAAGCTGGAAGGCGGAGCCCCCCTTTCTGTGCAGGCTGTTGAGCTGGGTTTCCCAGTGCCTCCTGCGGCCAGCGAGATTATGACTGCTACAGGGCACCATCTCCGGGAACGTTCGCCGCAGCGGCATGCCCTTGTTAAAGGCCGTTTTGAAAAGAACTCAGTTATGGGCAGGCCAGATTTTGATGCATCCCTGCTGATGAGCGCTGGTACACGCGGGTTCGGCTTCGAGGAAGGCGAAATATGGAGCGTGCATGTGGGATGGAGCGGTAATAGTACGCTCAGTGTAGATTCGACGCCGTTCAGCCTGCCTGTTTTGGGGGGCGGAGAACTGCTCCTGGGCGGTGAAGTGGAGCTCAAGGCCAGCGAAGGGTATACGACCCCATGGGTATACGGCAGCTACGGCCGGGGGCTCAACGAAGTTGCACGCAGGTTCCATAGGACCCTACGCCAGCTCCACCCCAATCTGCGCAGCAAACCGCGGCCGGTCATCCTGAATACGTGGGAAGCCGTATATTTTGACCATTCATTCGATACGCTGAAGAAGCTTGCCGATGCTGCGCAGTCATGCGGTGTGGAACGTTTTGTGGTAGACGACGGGTGGTTCGGATCCCGCAGGGATGATACTTCAGGGCTGGGCGACTGGCAGGTCTCTGAAGATGTATGGCCGGAAGGCCTCCGCCCGCTTGCCGACTATGTCCGCAGCCGAGGTATGGAGTTTGGCCTGTGGTTTGAACCTGAAATGGTCAATCCCGATTCCCGGGTCGCCCGTGCCCATCCTGACTGGGTACTGTCCCCTACGCCGGGGCGCAGAGCCGTCCAGGGCCGGTCCCAGCAGGTGCTTGACCTGACCAATCCTGCTGCTCTGTCATATATTTTCCATGCGATGGATTCCATAGTCAGCGAAGCAGGGGTCAGCTATATCAAGTGGGACCATAACAAACTTGTATCCGAAGCCGTTTCCCGGCATTCCGGTACCCCGGCAGTCCATAACCAGACCTTGGCTGTTTATGCGATCATTGAAGCATTGAAACTCCGCCATCCGGGCCTTGAGATCGAGTCGTGCAGTTCGGGCGGAGGGCGTGTAGATATGGGGATCCTCGCATTCTGCGACCGTATCTGGGCATCTGACTGCGTGGACCCTGTTGAACGGGCTACAATACAGCAGTACACAGCCCTGCTCGTCCCTCCTGAAATGATAGGCGAGCATATCGGTGCATCCCCTGCGCATTCCACGCGCCGCGCAACATCGCTGCCGATGCGGGCCATTACGTCGCTTTTCGGCCATCTTGGTGTGGAGTGGGACCTTAATGCTGTCGGGCAGGATCAGCTTGACGAATTGTCCTCGTGGATCGCGCTGTATAAAAACATGCGCCCCCTGATCGCTGAAGGCAGCCTGGTCCAGTCTGATACCAACGATGCTTCTGTCTGCGTGGACGGTATAGTCTCTGCCGACAGGTCGCGCGGGTATTTCCGCTTTATCCAGGTGTCTACATCGCCGAACTACCCTGCTGCCCCTGTCTGCCTGCCCGGCCTCGACCCGGACGGTTCATACCGTGTTTACCCGCTCGCCGCCAGCCGGGACCTTTCCGGGACAGGCAACGGGGAAGGGCCGTTATACTGGTGGACGCCCCAGGGGGTCACACTGTCTGCGCAGTCGCTCACCAATTACGGCATCCGCCCTCCGCAGCTCCATCCTGCACAGGCTGTTATTTTTGCAGCTGAAAAAGTGTAAGTGTGTGCGAGGCCTGCATGAGGGGATAGAGCAGTACACTGCGCCCTATCCTTTAACAGACATGGCGATAACCCGCGCAGCCCCGCCGAGTGCCCAGCGTTCCCACCCGTATTTCAGGATCTCAAACTGCACCTGCTGAGCCCTGCTGTGCCGGTAGCGGCCGGCACCCGTCCTGATGGATTCCAGTGCGCTTTCAGCCAGATATGCTGATTCGCCCCCAATAAGTATTTTTTCGGGCATCGCCATATTGGCAACTGTCGCTATGAGGACCCCAAGCCTGTAGCATGTGCGTTCCACAAGGTAGCGGGCTATGGGTTTGCCTGATTCCGCGTTGCGGGCGAAATCCTCGAATGTAGATGCATGCCCGATAAGCTGCGAATATTCCATGGCTATTGACGGTGAAGTCAGGCACTGCGAGCAGCCTTTGTGCCCGGCGTAGCAGACCGGCCCGTCGGGGTCAACGGGCACATGCCCTGCCATACCGTAACTTTTATCAGGGTAATCAACAGGCTCCCCGCCGTCGCACAGCGCATACCCGATCCCCAGACCGACGGTCAGCAGGGCGAACCGCCGGGAACTGCGGCCTGCACCGAACCAGCTTTCGTATGCGAGCAGGGAATCCAGATCATTGAATACTGCTGCCGGCATATGTGCGGCTTCCTGTACCATATTGCCGAAATCGACATTCTTGTTCCACTGGAGGAACGGTGCGAAAGTCACAGTATTGTCGTTGAGGATATGCCCGCCTATTGTGACCCCTGCTGCCGAGGGCTGGGGGAAACCGCGCTCTGCAGCAGCCTGTGACAGCTGCCCTATTCCCTGGGAGATCAGGGCCGTAAGGTTTTCCGGACGGTTATCGGCATAGTGGATGATAAGGGGCTCACAGATTGCAGAGCACATTGCATCGGTCACTGCCATTATGCATTCGTAGGTGTGTATATTGACGCCTATATAAGTCCGGGATTTTGCCGCTATCTGCAGTGCGGTCTGCGGCCTCCCCCTGCCGGCATCTCCCGTGCGCATTTCTGCACTGCCGGGAGAAGCTGCGGCATCGCTTTCTTCGATGATGCCGTCATACAGCAGTTCGCCGGTTATTTTCGATAATGTCCCCTGTGACAGCTTGTGTTTCCGTGCCAGCTGCGACCGTGAAACAGGGCTGTTCCGCATGATATCGGCAGCAATCGCGTGTGTATTTTCTGAGTGCCTGAACCATAAAGGTATGCGATTATTTTCCATATATACTAAATTATCATGCTTTACTTTCAAAACAACAGGAACATGCCCAAAGTAGGAATATAAATCGAAAGAAATTAGACTTGGCAGTGTTGTAGTGAGTTGCGGCATGGCTGCCGTACCATGGTAAAAGGAGTCATTATGAGGAATGGCACCCTTAAAATGAGGAAGATAATAGGACGGCTTATCAGTACAGTGGCTACCGTAGCGTTAGCCGGCTCAGCGCTGGCGGCGTGCGGCAGCTCCCAGTCACAGCAGGTCACCCTTGATTTTTTCCAGTTTAAGGCGGAAGCTGCTTCATGGTTTACCCAGAAGGCGCGTGAATTCGAGAAACTTCATCCCAATATTACAATCAATGTCAATAACACGGCAAATGCGCAGACCGATATGCGCACGCGGCTGGTAAAAGGCCGGGTGCCCGATGTCATCACATTGAACGGCGATATCAGCTACGGATATTTTGCAGCTTCAGGGGTCTACCATAACTGGGAAGGCGACCCGATCACGAAAAGGCTTAATGCCGGTATGCTCCAGATATCAAGGGATCTCGTCCAGACATCCGATCCGGCGAAGAAAAAGCTGTACGCCCTCCCGTACGCCGGCAATGCCTCAGGCTATATCATCAATACTGACCTGTGGAAAAAGGCGGGACTTGACCCTGATAATCCCCCGCAGACGTGGGACAGCTTTATCGCAGCATTGCAGAAGCTCAAAAGCGCAGGGATCACGCCGGTTGAGGCATCATGGGCGGATACATGGACCCTCCAGGCCCCTCTGGCTTCCCTGAACGGTACCCTTGTACCGCTGAGCGACTATACGAAACTCAAGAAGAAGGAAACCGATTTCGGCAAGCTGTGGACTGAAACTGCTCAGAAGGAGCATACTTTGTATACGTATGCGCAGCCAAACAAAGGCGTGACATACCAGCAGGCCACGCAGGACTTTGCCAACGGCAAGGCTGCCATCCTCCCTCTCGGGACGTATGCCATACCGCAGGTCACATCGGTCAATAAGGATATCAGCCTGCGCTTCGCCAACATGCCTGCAACCAATAACGCCAATGAGCAGAAGCTTGTTGCCGGTGACGATGTGCTCCTCACTATGGGTGCGAACACCAAGCATGAAAAGGAGGCGCGCATGTTTATAGAGTTCCTTCTCAGTGAGAGGAATGTGGCTGAATACGCTAAAGCCCAGTATGCCTTTACGCCGCTGAAGGAAACACAGGCAGGCGGCAGGGAAATCGCTCCCGTGCTTCCTTTCTTCCGTTCAGGCCGCATCGTAGATTTCTGCGACCATCAGATACCTTCATCCATCAATCTCGCAGGCTTCCTGCAGGCACTGGTAACAACAGGCAATACGAAGCAGTTTACCGATGCCATGCAGAAAGAATGGGATAAAGTCCAGTCCAGGACTTTTGAGTAGGGCAACAGGAGACCATTATGACAACAGTGTCAACTTCTCTGCATTCAGGGCGAGGCCCTGCGCTTTCAGGTGCGGGTCCCGTATCCTCCAAAAAAAGAGGGAAGGGCAGGCAGACGCGGCTGGACCGTACCTATTACTGGATGACGGTCCCTGCAGCGCTGATCTTCGCTTTCTTCCTGTACGTACCGTTTATCCAGGGTATCCTGTATTCATTTACGAATTCGCAGGGTTTCGGTACCTATAAATGGATCGGGCTGAAAAATTACATTGCCCTGTTCCAGGACGACCGTGTATGGCACGCGTACGGTTTTTCGATTTTTATCGCTGTCGTGTGCACGGTCCTTATCAACCTTATAGCAATGTTCCTGGCTGTGCTGCTGAACTCACGCATTGCTTTTAAGAACGGGTTCCGTGCAATATATTTCATACCGTACACTTTGGCAGTCCTTGTTATCGGTTATGTCTTCAAATATATTTTCATGGTACCGCTGCCGGCGCTCGGCCAGGCACTCCATATCGACTGGCTGAGCACATCCATGATCACCAGCGCGCAGCTGGCCTGGATCCCTATCGTCTTCCTTACGGTGTGGCAGTCAGTGGCGTACAACACATTGCTGTACCTGGCCGGCCTGCAGACTATTGACCAGGAAGTATATGAGGCGGCGGAGATAGACGGTGCAAATGCATGGCAGGGTTTCTGGCGGATCACTTTCCCACTTCTCGGCCCGTTCGTGACCATAAATATGGTGCTGTCATTGAAAAATGCCCTCGGGGCGTTCGACCAGGTCGTAGCGTTGACAGGAGGCGGCCCTGATTCCGCAACGGAAACCGTTTCCTACCTGATCTACAATAACGGCCTGACGGGCGGCGAATATGCCTATCAGACAGCAGATGCAGTCGTGTACTTCATCCTGCTGGCTGTTATCGCCTTCGTACAGTTACGGTTCTTCTCAAACAGGGAGCAGATCTGATGAGCAGTGCACATCCAAATACTGCAGGTGCTGCAGGGACGCAGCAGAAAAAGCCGGGCTTCGGCTCCATGGGGCGCCAGGGGCGTAATGTCGGTGCAGCGAAACGCTATGGCTCCAACAGGGGAAAGCTGCGCCTGTCCAAACAGAACCGTGTGAACTGGCCGCTGACCGTACTGGCTGCAGTGCTCTCCCTGGTTATCCTTGTGCCGCTGTACTTCGCTGTAGTGTCGTCGCTGAAAGATAATGCTACTATCGGCGGATTTGAGCTGCCGAAAACATGGAACTGGGGCAATTACGCCCAGGCATGGAATATGGTGAATTACCCCCATGCAGCATGGACGACCCTTCTGATCACTGTGTGCGCAACGGCACTTACCCTGGTGAGCAATACGTTCGTGGCATACGCCATCGCCCGCAATATGGACAGGCCGTTCTTCAAATTCCTCTATTACTTCTTTATTGCAGCCATGTTCGTGCCGTTTACAGTGATCATGCTGCCTCTGGCCCGCCAGATGGGATGGATGCATCTGGACAACCAGTTCGGCCTGATCATCCTGTACACGGTGCTTGGCCTGGGGACGAACCTTTTTATCGGGGTCGGGTTTATCCGCTCGATCCCTGTGTCCCTGGAAGAAGCTGCGCGGATCGACGGAGCGAGCACGTGGCGCGTATTCTGGACTATCGTCTTTCCGCTGATGGGGCCTATCAACGCGACTATCGGCATTATGACAGTGCTGTGGGTGTGGAACGATTTCATGCTTCCGCTGATCATCCTTACCAATCAGCAGGATTCGACTATCCAGCTGTCGCAGTACGTGTTCTCGTCACAGTTCAACACTAACTATCCCGTAGCATTCGCCAGCTATCTGATGGCTATGGCCCCCGTCCTCATCGTATACATTTTTGCCCAGAGATGGGTAGTATCCGGTGTGATGCGGGGTGCTGTAAAGTAGGCAGAGGCGAAACCCGGTGATCCGGCAGTAAACTGAAACCGGTAAACTGAAACTGGCGAGCCAATATCGGCAATATCGATAAATAAATATTGAGGAGCAGTTATGACTGATTCCGGGCGCAAAGCAGTCCCGCAGCAGGTGCATACTAACGGCGATACGCCCAACCCGTGGTGGTCTAATGCTGTCGTATATCAGATATATCCCCGGTCTTTCCAGGATACTGATGGTGATGGCATAGGGGATTTGCGCGGGATCACGTCGCGCCTGGATTACCTGGCTGATCTGGGCGTAGATGTTATCTGGCTGTCCCCGGTATACAGGTCGCCTCAGGATGATAACGGCTACGATATTGCGGATTACCAGGATATAGACCCGATGTTCGGGACGCTTGACGATATGGACGAGCTTATCGCGCAGGCGCACAGGAGCGGGCTGAAAATCGTGATGGATCTGGTTGTCAACCATACATCAGACGAGCATGCATGGTTCCAGGCGTCGCGTGATAAAAACGATCCGCATGCTGACTGGTACTGGTGGCGCCCGGCTAAAGAAGGGCACGAACCCGGTACCGAGGGTGCAGAACCCAATGGGTGGGGATCGTATTTCGGCGGGTCGGCATGGGAATTCGATCCGCTCCGCGGAGAGTACTATTTCCACCAATTTTCAAAGAAACAGCCGGATCTGAACTGGGAAAACCCCAGCATGCGCCGGGCGGTGTATGCCATGATGAACTGGTGGATGGACCGCGGTGTCGATGGTTTCCGTATGGATGTGATCACCCTGATCTCCAAGAAAGTAGATGAGGCCGGGGAGCTTCCGGGAGTAGGGGGCTCTGCCGTGTCTGCGGGTGCTGCCGGCCCGGAAGGGTATTCCAGCCCCGCCCTGTTCTGCCAGGACGGTCCGCGGCTCGATGAATTCCTTGCTGAAATGCATAGGGAAGTGTTCGACGGCAGGGAGGGGTACCTTACCGTCGGTGAATCCCCGGGGATCACGCCTGAACGTGACGAATATATTACCGATCCGGCGCATCGTGAGCTTGATATGCTGTTCCTGTTTGAACATACCGATGTTGACCATGGTGCTGACGGCAAGTGGACGGTAACCCCATGGAAGCTCACTGAGCTGAAAAGGGCTATGGGCGCCCAGCAGAAGGCAGTCGAAAAAGCCGGGTGGGCAACGCTATTCTTCAACAACCATGACCAGCCGCGTTCGGTATCGCGCTGGGGTGACACGAGTACAGACGGGCTCCGCATACGCTCGGCTAAGGCGCTTGCCCTGCTTATGCATATGCACCGCGGTACGCCGTATGTGTACCAGGGCGAAGAACTGGGCATGACGAATGCCGGTTTTACGCGGCTTGGCCAGTACCGCGACCTGGAATCGATCAATATGTACCATCAGCGTGTAGATGAAGCCGAAGTGTCGGCAAGTGGAGAGATGCTTGCAGGGCTGGCGGCCATGAGCCGCGACAACTCGCGCACCCCAATGCAGTGGGACAGCACCGGGTACGCCGGCTTTACAGCAGAATACGCGCCGACGGAACCGTGGATATCTGTGAACCCCAATAAAGATACGGTCAATGCGCATGACGAAATACGGGATCCGGATTCCGTATATTCCTTTTATAAAGAGCTGATCCGCCTGCGGCACGACAATGTGCTCGTTTCTGCGGGGAAGTGGGATCTGCTGGATGCCGATGACGAACAGGTCTATGCTTTTACGCGCAGCCTGCCTGCTGATGAATCCCGCGGCATCCCTGAAGCGGACGGGCATCAGCTGCTTGTAGCTGTTAATGTATCGTCACAGCCCGCAAAAGTGCCGCCCCAGACAGCGGCTCTGATCAATGGGCGGGCCGGGGCAGGCCAGGTACTGGTCTCAACATACAGGCCTGAGGAAACTGTGGCGTCGCTGCTTATCGGCAGGCTTTCCCCATGGGAGGCTTTCGTATACCAGCTGTAGGTATTTACTGGCTTACACACATCCAGGCTGCAGGCCGGCGTACTGTTAAGACGCAGTATTGCCGCCGTGCAACATTGCCAATATATGTATAGAACAGTGAGGCTGTTATTATGGAAAGCATGACGGTTCAGAATTCCCATCAGGCGCGCGCAGTAACTGACCGGCTTTCAATGGTCATTGTGACATATAAACGCCAGGAGCTGCTCCAGGAACTGTGCGATTCCATTAAAGGCCTCACCATTAAGCCGTGGCGCGTCATCATAGTGGATAATGAAGCTTCCGCTGACACACAGAGGATCGCTGAAGCGCTTGAGAAGGCGCTGTCTGTCCCCAGAGGCAGGCATGCCAGTCAGCGGCGGCCTTCTTTGGGGAGCGCCCCTTCAGCAGATGCGAAAGGCGGGACTGACCGTGTGGTGTATATCCCTATGAAGGAAAACACCGGCGGCGCAGGAGGTTTCTACCGTGGCGTGAAAGAAGCCTACGACCGCGGCAGTGAATGGTTCTGGGTGATGGATGATGACGTAGCCGCCCTCCCCGATGCGCTGGAAAAGCTGTCCCCATGGATGAAAAATTTTGAAGCCATACAGGGCGGCCGCTACGATTTTGACGGCGGAGATTTTTACTGGCAGTATCAGACTATAGTCCCGCTGGGCATCCCCAACCCGTTCTCCCCGCCGGAGTTCGGCGCTTCCGGTTTCCGCTCCATGAATTCTATGTGTTTTGAAGGCGGGCTGTTCAAGAGGTCGGTAGTCGATAAGGCCGGTTTCCCTGATCCCCGTTTCTTCATTGCCTGGGATGATGCCAATTTCGGATATCTTGCCAGCAAGGTTACCGAGCCCATCATTATCAGAGATAAGGTGCTGCGCCGCACGCGCACGCTTGCAAATATTGATATTGCAGGGCTTCCGCAGATCAATTCCATGTCAGACGTCAAACGTTTCTATCTTATGCGCAACCGCGGTTTCCTGGCTCGCTACTACATGGCGCATGGCGATTACTATCCGGCCGCGTTTGCACTGGGCAATGCCATCACTTTCTGCAAGGAGCTTATCCGCCTGTTTACTGTAGACAGGAAAAGCCTGCGCTCAGGGTTCATCCAGATATGCAAAGGGTGGGCTGCCGAGCACCGCATCCTCCATGATCCGCGCTGGAAACCGATGCCCGTACCGCCTGAAAGTGCAGGGAACTGAGCGGAGGCAGATATCGAGGGGCTGATGTGGACTGATATATCAAGGCGGACGACATTGTGTTGGAGAATAAGGGCAATCAGCGGAGCCACAACCCACAGGGACAGCAAAAATAGTCTGTATAATTAGATTATCGTTGTAGTGGATATATGGAACCGTTGTAATATGGATATGAAAAAAACAACTTCAAATATAAAAGAAAGTATTGATAGTGATATTCATAAGGTTTGGGAAACTGTTTTAGCGGTTGAAAAATACAGTCAATGGCGGAGTGATTTAAGTAAAACGGAAGTAATAAATAAAAAACAATTTGTTGAATACGCCAAAGATGGCTTTCCTACCACCTTTACTATTACTGTTGTAAAACCGTATGAGCGTTGGGAGTTTGATATGGAAAACAGTAATATAAAAGGACATTGGACTGGCATTTTTACTTCTAAAGGAAATAAAACTCAAATAGATTTTACAGAATGTGTAATAGTAAAAAGAATAATTATGAAACCCTTTGTAAAATCATATTTAAGAAAACAACAATCACAATTTGTTATGGATTTAAAGAAAGTATTTATCAATAAAAATGGTGTAAGCGGTATTCCCCATATGCCTGTCTGAACGTTGAG
>ERZ773263.94-NODE-94-length-65035-cov-8.925731_pt1 | contig 65035 bp, 87 predicted proteins | sample MGYA00511076_ERZ773263 | MGnify/ENA primary metagenome ERZ773263 (study PRJEB29015, sample SAMEA2738155) | human oral metagenome | biome: human oral; feature: human-associated habitat; material: saliva | place: China | collected 2195 ... | reverse complement strand
TATGTATCTTTTTGGTGGAAGTATAAGTTAGCTATATTATATATAATTATTCTTGTATATAGTATATGTGCTCTATTCCAAATTATCCGAGGTAATTTTAGGAGACTATGTATCTTTTTGGTGGAAGTATAAGTTTTCTTTATAATACTATATACTAGAGTATATATATAATACTAGAATAATATTCTTGTATAGGCAATAAAAAGATACATAATAGCACTCTGATAGACCAAGCAAAATGTCCGCAATCAAGTTGCAAACATTTTTTGGGGACGATACAAGCTCCGCACAGTTGGGTATATAATTACCTCTTGACAATCTCTTCTGTGTGTGTTATAATTTACTCATGGTTAAGATTTTATCTCTTGACCTTTCCACAAAGAGTTCTGGCTACTGTGTGATAAGTAATGGTTCTGTGATTGATTATGGTACTATAAGCTCACAGGATAAAGACTTTACGGTGAGAGGTCAATACATGGCAGAATTTGTGAGATTGCTCTGTGAGAAGTACGGAAAGTTCGACAAAGTAGTGATTGAAGAGCTTAAAGTTATCTCAAATCAGAAAACACTTGTGATGTTAGCGATTGTGCAAGGAATGGTTCTTAGAGAACTTAATAATACCCTTGTGGAATTTGTATCACCTACTGTGTGGAGAAAGCAATTCTCACTCAATGGCAAACGAGAGGATGCCAAACGAAAGGCTATAGCTCTGTGCACAAGCCTAGGATACAAAGTCAAGAATGATGATGAAGCAGAAGCGATTCTCATTGGACTGTTCACACTTGACAAGTTTGTTTCTGTGTGATATACTAGATAACGAGATTATAGTTCCGTCCCTACATTTGGCGATAATGTAGTGGAATATTTCACTTGGCGAAAATCGTCAAGCCTCCTTTCAGTTTTTCCTACAGAGTTATCCTTTCCTCTGTAGGTTTTGTGCGTATGGTGAAGTGGCTTAACACTATCCAAACACAAAAATAAAGGGCTTAATTAAATAATCAGATATAGGAGACAGTTGCAGTGTATCACTATAATGAAAACTATGTTGTAAATGAATACGGTGAAGTATTCAGCTTGCTTGGACGCAAGGTTAAGAAACTAAAACCTTATGTAAACTCAAGAGGTTATGCAATGTATAGACTTAGAGTAAATGGTAAGACTATCCAAAGGTCAGCTCATTTTCTAAGTTATTGGGTAAATATAGGTCATTTTGATAAGTCTGATGGACTACAGATTGACCATATTGATGGCAATAAGCTTAATAACCACTATACAAATCTTAGAAGAGTTACTCCAAGAGATAACATAAACAACATAAATACATTAGGTGAACTCACTTCAAGGTCTAGGTCTGGATATAGAATCACTGACAATGATATGCTTCCTGATAAATATATTAAGGGAGATGAGTATATCCAAAGAGAGTCTACTTTGTGGACTAACAAGAGGAATAAATGTACTATCTGTGGTGATTTAACTAGTGGTATATTTTGTCTTGATTGTTATAATGCAGAAAAGGCGAAGAACATACCTACTAGAGAAGACCTTATTAAAGACCTACTGTCTAAAGAATCTCTTGTTAAGTTAGCATCTAAGTATGGTGTTAGTGATAATGCCTACAGGAAGTGGTTGGCTAAGAGAGATTTACCTGTGAAGAGCAAAGAGATTAAGTCGTTTCTACTGAGCGTATAGCCAAGTGGTTAAGGCTGTGAGCTGCAACCTCACCAACGGGGGTTCAAATCCCTCTACGCTCTTATGTGTTTGGATAATTCGTGGGTTCAAATCCCACTACGCACTTTTGGTTGATAGGTATCACTCTTGTGAATACTAAATGGTGGTATTTCCCACCATACACACTCTTAGCTCAGTTGGATAGAGCATACGCCTTCTAAGCGTAGTGTCACTGGTTCAAGTCCAGTAGGGTGTATTAAATTTTTAGAAAGGTAAAGATAATGGCTAGTAAATCAAAATTATACTCTGAGACTATGAGAGAGTTAAGCTTGCTTGATGAAAAGTCACTAGAGCTTTACCAAATGCGTTGGGGTCTAATTGACGTAGATGAAACATTACTTAGCGAAGTTGGCTTTGAGGTCTATTCCCAAATTCCTCCTTGCACTCCAGTAGCTAAAAATGCAATGTTACAGATTATGGCTTCCTTCGAGGATAGCTATGAGCGTAAAGAGTGGGCTGACCGTATTGAAGGTAAAGCTACACAAACTACAGTCAATGTGAACCATGATACTAAAGATGGTGTTGATGAGCTTAAAAACTACACCAAAGCCAAACTTGACGAGTTGTTTGGAGATATGTAATGGCATCACACAGTCCTAGAGAAGACCTCTTCCAAAAGCATTATGATGAGATAGTATCCTTGCTTCAAGCCTTTGTGAACTCCGTTGTAGTGAGTGGAGATTACATAAGTGCTGAATCTTCCCTAATTGGGTACTTGATTGACATGTATTCAACTGTGTTCTTAGACGAGATTGATTATATCCTTGATGCGCTTGGTGTGGATTTAGCACCAGAGGAAGTAATTGAAATTAGAAACGGTGTGAATACTTCTGCTTTTGCAAGAAGCAACTATGGCAGACTGAAAGAAATCTTAGATGCTCATGCTAGTGACCTTAGAGCCAAACTGATTGATTCTATTGATACTGTGAGCTTTGATGATATTATCAAAGAGTTCAGCAGTAACCTAGAGCGATTGGCTTTAAGTGAAGTCCAAATGGGTATTGAAAAGGCTTCTGTGGAAAGTGCCAAGTTATTTGAGCTTGTTACAGAGAACTCCATTCTAAAAACATGGAACTGTATTGGTGATTCTAATACTTGCCCTACTTGTTTAGCTATGAATGGACTGACTATACCTGTGACAGAAAGTTTTTCAGCAGTAGCTCCTTCTGTGGGCATTGTTGAGCAATTAAGCTATACTGGAGGAGATATAGTCTATGCACACCCAAGATGCAGATGTTGGGTCACTTATTCAAAAGCGTAAGGTACTCTCCAATCGTGAGAAGCTATCTATACTTCTTGACCAAGTAACCCCACAAGACCAACTTAAAGATGCTGTGAAGGGTAAAATCCCTAAACACTTTAAGCGTAATACCATTCGAGAAAGACATGGCTTTAAGAAAGAGCTTGAATATTACAAGTTAGGGTTTACAACAGCCCTTTCTGAGTTTAATTTAGAGCTTTGGTGGTCTCAAGCAGTCCAATTTGGAGCTTTCTTAAGTGGTGATTACAAGACTGGTTACTGTGTGGCAACTCCTCGTTATGGTAAGTCATTCTTGTGTGGAATCATGTCTAACCACTTTGCATATGAAGGTGAAAACTGTTATGCTGTAGGTTCAACACAAGAATACTCTGGTATCATTATCCAACACGCAAGAGAAATCTTGGTAAATGCTCACCCTGATGTTAAGGCTATGCTATCGTTTGATGAGAAAGACGTAACAGCAGTAGATAAGCGACTTAAACGTGGTCTATCCTCATTCTCTAGTGAGGGTTTCACCTTCCGTAATGGAGGTAAATTGGAGGGTCTTAGTGCTGGTTCTAACTTCACTGACCCATCTAAAATCCACGTCATTGGTCGTGGTGGTAATATGTTTGGAGATGAAGCATCAGATATTTCACCTATAGCCCTTGGTCACATGGGTCGTAGGGAGTTTGAGTCTGATGATGGACGTAAGCTCATCATGTATCTAATCTCTAACCCTCGTTCACTTAACAACTTCTATGATTTCATGACCAATGAGGACTTAGCTGAGGATGAGTTTGTTATGTGGCTTGACGTTGTGACAGCCATTGAAGAGGGTAGTATCAGATACACCAAAGAAGAGCTTATGCGTTCCCAGTTCACCATTACAGAGGATTCTATTCGTGAAAACCTTCTGTGTGAGTTTCCTACAGAGCGTTCAGCGTTCTTTGATTCATCACCTAATGTGCTAGATTCCTTTGACCCTAAATCAGAGGACTATGATTACTTCATTGGTGTGGATAGTGCCTATAAGGGTGCTGACAGTATTCAAGTTACTGTTACTGTGGTAGATAAGCATAATCACTTCACTGTGCTAGATACGAAAGATATTAAGCCTGCTGAGTGGATAGATGGTATAACTGCCATAGAAATTGTTGATAAGATTGTGACTCTAGCTAACAGACTCAATGCCAAAGCTATTGGTATAGATGCTGGTGGAGGAGCACATATCGTTCAACCACTGAAAATGAGAAGACTGGGTGGAAAGCTAAAGTGTCCTGTGTATGACATTAACTTTGGTGGAAAACCTACAGAAATTAAAGTATTGGCAAAAGACCCTAGTGCTGAATATGCCTATAACAGAAGAGCAGAGATGCACCTAATGTTAAGAGGTATGATGGAAGCACAAAGGGTATCGTTTGTTAAATCTGTGTGGGATAGTATTAGTCGTCAAATGTCCTTTGTGTCTGAGATTCAGAAACCAGAGGATAGATTGGTTAAAATACGTCCTAAATCAGAAATTAAGAAATTGTTAAAACACTCTCCTGATGAATTGGATAGTGTGTTGCTATCATTACATGTAGCTGAGTTATTCTACCTTGGAGGTTCTTAATGAGCTGTGGAAAGTGCAAAAAAGATGACTGTGGTGGCTCTTGTGCAATGGATAGATACTTCAATGCTGAGTATAAAGATAGGCTAATTTTTCAAAGTTCAGGTTTTAGAGGTTCACCAGTAGGTGAGAATCTAGAGGACATTGAAAAACTAGCTCTTGACCTTCCTGATGTTGATTATATCCTAGATAACATTGTGAACTATATGTTTACAAACTATCTAACCACAGAAGACTTCACTAAGGACGAAACACTCAGAAAGTATCTATATGCACATAACTACAATGGTCAGCGAAACTATGATGTGTTAAAACAAGTAGCCAAAGGCTATCGTAAGTATGGTTATTATGGAATCCTAAACACTGGTGATGGTCTTGTGGGAGTTCACCCTAAAGATATTCTTGCTTGTGTGATTGATTATCCTAAGATGCCTGTGCTTAGACAGACTCTTACATACTTGATTAAAAATAATAATATCTTTGTGACACCTTATGACCGCAAGACAGGGAATCCTAGAGTAGCTAGTGATTATTCTGAGGACGATATTAAGGAAATTCTAAAAGACCCTAAACGGTTCAAGAATGAGGTAATGGTTGTTACAGAAGACCAATTCGCTTGTGTGAGGTTAGATACCTCTCAAGTATTCTGTATGTCTCCATTGCTTAAAGACCGTAAGCGTGTTGAACTTATCCTCAACATTCTGAATCGTATGAACTATGATATTTCTAGGAATGGTATTGGTACTATTGCATTGCAAGCCAAGGATACACTAGAAGAACAGATTGAGGAAAGTGTAGAGCAAGGTACGTCCTTCGGAAGTGGTGATTTACTTGATATGGGTAGACAAGCCAAAGAAGAGCGTAACAAGAAGATTGTGGAAGATATGAATGCTTTTGCAGAGAAGCTATCTGAGACAGAGTTCAATGATGCCATTGTGTATTCAGGAAACTTCCAAAACCTTGAGCAACTTGAGCGTGATACAAAAGCTACAGATTTCTTGGACTACCTATCACAGTATGTTCCAGCTATTATCTGTCAAATGTTTGGAGTTCCAGCACGTCTCTTTGACCTTAACAAAACTGTGTCTAACATTGGTACTTACAGTATCATTGATAACTCTATGAAGAACACCATTATTCCAATGCGTGACCACTTCATTGGGCAGATTGTTAAGTTGCTCCAAAACGCTACTGGGCTGACAGAACATATTAAGTTTGATAGTTATGAGTTTACAACAAACTACAACTACAATAATGACATTTATATCCTTGATGTTTATGATAGACTCAAAGGTATTGATGAGAATATGGCAGAAGCCTATTTGAAGAAAAATTTGATTGTGTAGGTAAGAAATGACAAGTAAGATTATGAGTATTGAGGAGTTAGCAAAACTCCAAGGTAACTTCCAAGATGCAGTCCAAAGTGATGCTCCTGTGGCTATCCAAACAGCTACAAACTCTGTGGTAAATGGAGATAGCACTAAGATTGGAAGTATTACTCCAAAAGACTATACTGTGACTTTATGGTTGCCTATTGTTGGTCAAGCTCCTGCTGGAGCTGAGATTGTACAAGATGGTAAAGCCTATGTACAAGAGGTCACTGCTAAAGAAAAGTATATTACACCTCGTATTGCTCGTAAGGTTCGTAACTATGCTTCAATCATCTCTATTGCCTTCACAGACTTTAGAGAAGATGGCTCTACAGAAATCTACACACCAGATGATTTATTTAAAATCTATGAAGTGTTTGATGATAACGTGATTGATGCTTGTGAGAAATTGGTAGGAGAGGTTCTAGGTATTCCTGAACACCTTACAGCTTATATCACAGATGTATCACTCATTGAAAACTGTGGAAAAATCTTAAGAGAGAACCCTTCATTTTTTCAAGTTGATTAGTTACCTAGTCCGTTATAACTGGGCATTTACTCAAGGGGCAATTAAACCACTAGATGAGTATAAAGGTCTAGCTTATGAGGATATGGTAGTAGTTGAGCTTGATGACGTAGAAGAAATGGCTCTCACTCTGTGTAAAGAGTACAATATGGACTATGGCTATGTTCTTGATAGAATGTACTACCCTGATGTTACTGTGATTTATGCTAAGTTGGCTAATGAAAAAGCCTTCACAAGCTATAATGACTACTTAAACCTAGATGAACAAAGTCAAGGTAAGTATGTGACAGACTATGGTAAGCCTAAGCCTTATGTATATCAAATCCTATCTGTGGATAAGCAGAGAGCAAACATTGAAGACAAAAAAGACGGACTGAGAAACATGTACCGTCATGGAGGAAAACTAGATGACTAACCTTATTTCAGATGTACTTGGTTTCTTAGATGAGAAACGTAGCAAGATTACTCCTGAATATGTACGTTCTGGTAAACCTGTATATACTCTTCGTAAGTATGCAGAAATTACAGACCTTGATGCAGAAGTGCTAATCAATGGTGGAGAAATGAACGTTACACAAAAGATTCCTACAATCGGTGCTAACGGTAATATGCTTCGTACACCTCGTACTTCTTACGCTGTGAACGTAGACGTAGCCTTTGACAATCGTGTGAAAGTTGCTACTGAAACATTGGAAGATGGCTCTACTGAGAAAGTATACACCTTTGTGGTTGACCAACGTGCCTTGATGGAACAATCATCAGGACATATCTATGCTAACTATGTTATTGGTTATGTAATAGGTAATGGTGCAAAAGATGGTAAGAAACCTAAACCAGAGGTACGTGGAGTTATCCATATCAAGGAAGATGAGTTCATTAACGACTTTGATACTACCTTTGATACACAAGCAATGGAAGACATTATGGATATTATCAACAAGTATAAACTTGAACATGGTACTGCAAAAGTAATTTCTAACATTGAGTTCTAACTAAAAGTCATGAGAGTTGTCAAACTCTCTTTTTTTGTTATACTATTATTAGAACATTCATGGAAAGGAGCATATACATGGCTACGATTAAAGTTCCAATTATGCACTTAAAGCTAGAAGTAGCTGGTGAAACTAAAGAGTTCAAATCACCATTGGCAGAAACAATTCTAGCACAAGTACGCAAAGTTGTAGTTGGTCAAGAGCAAGTTCAGTATTATGATGTAGAAGATAACAAGTTTAAATCATTTACTTACTGCTGTGGGGATAAATACTCATTCGACTACACTGTGGAAGAAGTTAAACTCAAAGATACTGAGTTTGATTGCTATGGTTTCCCTATTACATACGCTGGAGATAAATAATGGAAGTTAAAACAGTAAGTCAAACTTACGAAGAATACCTCCGTGAAGTGCGTGCAAAGCAATTTGGACGTGAATCTGATGTCATCTCTAAGATTACAGAGGGCACATTAGTTAAGGTGGTAGATAATGAGTAAGTTTAGGGTTGCTCGCTTTCTCCAACGTGATTTAGTAGTTCGTGTAAACTTCTTAAACGAACGTGGTATTATTCAAAATCAACGTAAGTTCTTTGAGTTCTACCCAGATAACAATCAAGAGAGCAATGGTTGGTATACAACTACTGACCAAGTTCTTCTTGAAAGTATTAAGGAAGCTACAGAACAACTACCTTTCACACCAGAAACAGAAGCAGGATTGAAGAAAGATGGAGTTCCATACGAGTATTCCTATTGTGCATCTTGTGGTGGTAAGAAAGTGAGAAAATTAAAGTACAATTTGTTTGAGGTTATTGACTAATGCCAGTTAAAACACAGATAGCAGAGAGAATTATGAATGAAATCAATAGCTATATTGAGAAGAAAGATAATCTTGATGCAATGATGAACCTCTCAGCTCACAAGCAAGAGGTAGAACGTCTGTCTGTGGATAAGGTTGATAATTCAGAAGGGTACATGACACTACTATCAGAGGGTTCTGTGCTCTATACAGACGACACCATTCGTTTGTATTTGTGTAAAGGTACACTCAAGAAATGGTATGACAGTATTGATGGTACTTTTGAAGGATATGTCTCTACAGGACACAGAGATTTAAACTCTTACCCTGTTAGAGAAGGTTATTTTAGAAAATCAGACCTTAAATTGGTACAAGATGAGACTGGTCGTTATGACCTATTGGTAAAACCCCATGTAAATCTAGAATTGAGCAACATGAAAGACCTTATCTTACAAGATGAGCCTTTTGCCATTTCATCAGAGTTTCTGTGGTATGCTAAAGAGATACAAGACAGTGACATTGAAGAATATGCCAAGCTAGTTGTTTATAACATTGAGCATGGTGGGGATATTGACGTACCAATCACAGACGAAATTGAAATTACAGGATTCTCCTTTGTGGGAAATCCAGGAAATGCAAAGAGTGGTGGATATGAGCCATCACTATTAGTAAGAAATGAGGAAGAACACTTGAATAAGAAAGAAATTCTAGATAAAGTGCTTGCTCACCTTTCAGCAGAAGTATCTACAGAAGAAGCAATTACAGAAGAAGTAGTTGCTACAGAGGAAGTTGCAGAAGTTGAAAAACCAGCAGTAGAAGAAGTTAAAGAAGAACAATCTACTGTTGAAGGTGATACATTAGCACAAGCTATCGCATCTATCGAAGCGTTGACTACAGAAGTTGAAGCCCTTAAAACAGAAAATGCTGAGTTGAAAGCTAAAGTGGCTGAAAAAGAAGCTAGTGAAAATGTTGTAGATGAGCAACTTGCTAAATTGGCTACATTGTTAGAAAAAGCTAACCCTGTGGTAGAAAAAGCAGAAATCAAAGAAGAACAACCTGTGAACCGTTTTGGACGTGTTCGCTTTGGAGGACAATAAAGTGAGTACAACTAATTTTGATATTTTGTTGGGTGAAGCTATTGACAACTTGTATGAGCGTACTAAAGCCCAACTAGCAACTAAAGAAAACTTCACTAATGAAGATGGTAAAATCCCATTCGGTATCTCTCGTGACTGGTCTAAAGCAGTACCCTCACTAAGAGAAGTTGGTATGGGTGATGAACTAGTTAACGACATTCTTAAGCGTTTTGAGCAATCAAGTTTTGGTGCTTTGAGACAAGCTAAGAACGGTGACTGGGTTATCGAGGGAATTACTTGGGGAACAAAAGCTCCAGACTTTGCTAATGACAATTCTGATGCCTGCTGTTTTACTGAGAAATTCACTATGCAAGCTACTGGTGATGCTACTCCTGTACGTTACCTATGTTTTAAAGACTGTGAAACTCGTCTTGACCGCTTGATGAAAGACAAGATGCACTTCAAACAAGGAGACCTTATCAATATCTTCCAACGTTTGGGTATGTCTTATGAAGAAGCAGAACAGTTCATGGCATGGTACACATTCGCCTTTATCGTTCAACGTCATATCGTTCAAGGTATGTTGAACTTTAGTGGTCAAGGTCTACGTCCTTTTGCTGGTGTGGCTGAAATGATGTCTCACCCAGGGGTAACTCCTATTGATGCTTCTGGTTCAGTTATTGGTGCTTTCCGTCAAGTAGCTTGCTACCTAGATGTATTGGATAACCAATCAGCTCGTTACAAAATCTATGTACACCCACTAACTCTTCGTGGAATCAAAGCTGAAATTGTACCTGGTAAAGATGGTAAATTACCTCAAGGTTGGTCTGTGAATGGTGAGTCTATCTCATTCAAGGGTATCCCATTCGGTGTATCTTACCACTTGCCTTATGACCTTGAACAAACAATGACTGGTGAAGCCTATGTAATTGACTTGGCTCGTGTAGAAGCATTGACTCAATACGACTTGTTCGTACCTCAATCTTCAATCCACACAGTTCGTACAGAAGATGTTTCAAAACCAGGGTGTGAAGTAATCTGTGACAAGTATGAAAACTTCGGTTTGGTACACACTAACTCACATATCTCTCACCTTCTTGTGGCAAACATTCCTCTTGAGCAAACTTGCCCTGCTGTGGTATTTGAACGTATCCAAGGTCTTCTTACAGGTCTTAACCCATTCCCAATGGCTACAATCCCTGCTAAATAAGGAGATAAGTTATGCAACCAGCTCTTGAACTAATCAAGATTACTCAAAATCTTCAAGAACGTTGTGGTTGTTTTGACTGTGATGATGGTGCAACTATGCAAAGGTACATGGAGAGCTTTCTCCGTGTCCTTGCTAGATTGCTCTGTTGGACTGATGGTGAATGTTCGACAATACTAAGAGCCTTAAGACATGAAGTAATTCCACTCACGAGTTTTCACCTCTGTGGGTGTGATGCTATGGTGGAGGTTAAGCCTTACTATTGGAAAGGTTTTGACCCTACCACACTTAAGGTGTATATGCACAAGAGAAAAGGTCTTGAGCGTGAAGAGTATGAGCTAGATACAGATAAATGGAATTGGTCTTTTGTAGATGGTACAATCCTTGTGAATGTAACTGATGAGCTAAGTCCTTGCTGTAAATGCTGTGACCCTTGTTCGTGTGAAGCTGAGTATAAACTTGTGCTTGACTATGAAGCTGGGTATACCTCTGAAACTCTACCTGATTGTGTGTATGATGCAATGTGTCACTTCCTAAATATCTTTATTGCCTATCAGAATGACTGTGGTACTTTAGATGAGTGTGCTAATATGGATAGATTGGCTGTAGGAGCTGTGCTTAAGCAGAAATCAGTAGACTATATTGTACGAGAATGGACGGTAGACCAAACAAGTATTGATAGGTATTATGTGAAGCTCATAAATACATGGGCATTACAAACGTTAAGTTCACTATCACTGTGTAAGAGGGTTTACACAGATAATATGTATTTGACCATTGGAAGAAGGAAAGAATGTTAGTAAGATATAATGGTGAATATGCTAGAGAGTCACGCTCTTATGGCTGTTCAAAGTGTGGTACTGGACGTTCAATCAATGGTGTGGAGACTTATAAGACTGTGTATCGTACTTATTATAGTGGTCGTCTTTATATCTTTGAAAAAGATAAGGTATATCCAGTAGACGATATTCTAGGTAAGTATTTGAAAAACCTAAAATACACAGACAAAGATGGAAATATTCGCAACCAATTTGAGGAAGTTCCAGATAACATGGAGAGTACATATACCAATACGGACAATGAGATGACCCTATAAGGAGGTTATCATGGCTCTCCCTTGGAATAATAAGGAAATCCTTGTGTTAAGACAAGGTACTGCTACTCCCACTTATGATGAGAATAGTAGGCAAGTAATGAAGTGTTTATGGGAAGAAGTGGAGCATTTAAAGTGTGTAGACCACATGCCAACGTCAAGAGGTGCTGAGAGTGATGCTACAACAACGCATGGCTTAGAGACTTCAAGACAGCTAGAAACATTTTATTTTTCATTACATAATCAATCTCATGCTTGTGACTTTGACATTAAGCATGGGTATTACATATTACAGAGAATTTCTACAAGGTGTAACAGATTTAGTTGCCCAGAAGATGCTGGTTATCTATTTTGGAAAGTGGTAGCTAGTAGAACGTATGAGATTCTTCCTGGTTGCTGGGATGTGAAATTAACTGGTGAGAGACTTGCTGGACGTGAAAGTGAACAGCTACTCTTAGAGTGTAAACCTTATGTAAAACAACTACAGGGGGTGATTACTCGTGACCACGATTGATATTCATGACTGGAAAGGGATAGAGTTTGCAAAAGAGTTTGTAGACTTTACTGTGACAGGTATGCTAGAAGCCAAGGCTATAGGCTCTGTGAGAACAGGTCGTATGGTTCGTTCAATCAAGATGAAGAAGATTGGTGATGGCTTCTCTGTGTATGCTGATAGAAATGATTATCCTCCAACTAAGAGAGGAAAAGAACGGTACTATGTAAATACTTATATGTTTAAGGGTTACAAGTACAACCCTGCTTTCCCTTTTATCTTTACAGCTTTTGATACTGTAGGTGATAGTGATAACCTTGTGGACTCAACTAGTGGATTCTATGGTATATATAAAGCTCAAAGACCATCAGGGAGAAGAGGTTCAGGAACAGCTCATTACACTTCTAAGGACACAGCTCCAGGAAGAAATTATCTGTATGCACAGGGAAGTAAGGGCACAGTTAAGATACCAGGGAGATTAGCTAAATGATTAGTGCTGTGTATATCAACATTAAAAAATGGCTACAAATGTATGGTGCTGATGTGCTTGACTACTTCATTCAACCAGACCATATAGATGAGCTAGACCCAAGAAAACGTTATGATAACTTTGACGTACAATTTAACCAACATGTAGGAACGTCTGAGCATTTCCAACTAAATCAAGGTGTGGAGTTCCCATTCCTAGCCATTGATATTACTTGTGATAATAGTGCTAAGTGTTTCTCTAAGGTATATGTAAACTTCTCTGTGTACTACTCTCCAGTTACACCTCCTACTGGTAAGGTTTGTATTGAGAACACCCCAGAGGGTAAACTAGAGTATAGAGAAGAAGTACATTGCCAACTTAAGAATATGTTGGTTCACCAAGTTAAAACACCGAGAGGTATTCAGAGAAAGACATTCGCTCAAGATGTAGCTTCATTAGATGGTTGGTACTTACCAATCCGTGTGCAAGTTCAAGACATTGGTTGTCCAGAGGACTTCTCTAATGAGTTAGTAGATGAGGTAGAAATGTTCTCATTCCCTGCAACGCTCTCAATATTCACATGTTTATAAGGAGAAAGAGATGGCTGTAGAACAACCATTAAACCTTGATGAGTTCTTTATGTCTCGTAATGAGATTGCTAACCGTCATGGTGGAAAATTAGAGCTTCAAGCTATTGCTCGTGTGAGAGAACACATGGTAGATGAAAGCTCAAAAAAGCAAGTTCAGGAAACAGTTAAGCCTGTAGTTAAGGAAGAAACTGCTCCTGTAAAACCAAATGTAAACCAAGACAAAAAGGAGAAATAGATGTCTAACTGTTTTGTAGATATGTCACACCCTATGTACGGTTACAACACACAAGATAAAGATGCTAAAATCATTGTATCTATCACAGAAGAGATTCGTCCTTGTGTACGTTGGAAAACAAGCAAACAAATTCAGATTCCAGCAGGAACTCTTGTGAGCTATGTCCGTAAAGATGTGCCAGAAGACCAAATCAACTGTAACCCTATTAAGTGTTTGAACACTGGTACTTTGTATGTAAACCCTGCTGATAAGAAGGCTTCTGCTAAGTTCCAAGTTCGTTCTGATGCTGATGACTTTGCTCTAGGGTTCAACATGGTATACTTGAAATTACCAAAAGCTGGTAAATATGAGTTTAAAGCTATTGTATCTGACTTTAAAGATGTAGCTCAAACAAACTCTTATGTGTACACTTACACATTCAATACATCAGCTCCAGGTTACGTTCTTCGTACTGTGGACTTTGCAGATTCAAGAGTAATGACTCAGACAGGTACAGGTTGGAAACCTACTGACCACGGTGTTGTTGTAACTTATGAGGTAACTTATAAGGGAGATGATGCTCTTACAGGTCACATTGGATTCTCTTCACCAGCTATTGTGAATGACCGTTCTGAGCTTCGTAAGTTCTCTAATGTATTGCTTTCATGTTTGACTTCATTCACACATAACGTCTCTGTGCCTGCCACTGATGCTCGTTGCTTTGGTCGTCAATATGATAAAGCTCAAGTTGAGATTACTAAAGAAATTACAGCAACTACTACTTCATGTAATGACTACTGGTTGAACCCACTTCAATCTATGTCTAAGAAAATGACCAGTGGTGTTCCTGTGACAGATAGCTTCACTGTTGAAGAAATCACTGTAGATGGTAAACGTTATGGCTCATTGTTGATTCCTGACCTTTACTACGAAGATTGTAACACAATCACAGTTTCATCAGACCGTTGTGCATGTACTTACTTGTCTAGTATGCCAATGTCTCCAGGTATTGAGCTTGAAGATGATGAGTTCATTGCTATGACACAACAATATCATGGATATGACCGTGGTACTGTGCTAGTAAACCCAATGTACATTGGTGAGAAATTGTTGGTTACTTACAATGGTGAACGTGATGTAGAATTGATTGTTGCTAATGACAAACGTCTCCGTAACACTCACTTCCGTGTTATTCAAGAAGTTGAAAACACTCGTGGAATTAAAGAATACTATGTATTCAACAATGTCCTTATTACTGAAAACTCTCGTGAGTTTGGTACGGAAGGTGAAATTACCTTGTCACTTACATTTACTGTGTCTCGTGATGAAAATGGTAACTTCTATGAAATCCGTAGAAACGTTGAGGACGTAGCGTAACCATAGGAGAAAAGTATGACAATTAGAACCATTAAGGTTGATATTACAGGTTTAAAGGAAATTGAAAAAGCCCAGAAGTCTGTGTCAGCTCTTAGGGATTCTGTGTTAGACTTTGAGAAGAAACTAAAAAAGATGGGCGGAAAGAATACTTCTCCGCTCTCTTTTAATGTTAACTTGAATCTTAATACAGATAAAGCTCTTAGAGACTTTCTATCCCTTAAAAAACAAATTGAGAATATCCCAATCAATGTTAGAAGTACAAAGGGAAAGACTACAGATTCTAGTGTAATCTCTGTTGATAAAACCCAAGTAACTAGACCTAAAGAGAAAGTAGCTGAATATGTAAAAGTCCGTGACCAAGACTACCAATCATGGAGAAACCTTCATAAAGCTGTTCAAGATGTTACAACCTCTACAATGGGATTGTCATCACAAATGATTAAGCTAGGAGCAGTAAACCCAGCAAAAGGGCTACTCTCTGTGTTTAATAAGGTTAACTCTACTGTGATGGGTATTCAGAACAATATCATGGGCTTAGTAGGGAACAAGGTAACTGGTGCTTTAGGTAATGCTATTCAAGGTACACTAGGTGCTGTGAAGAGTGGTGTTGGTCAGCTTAAAGATGAAGCCAATAACCTTGGTGATGCCATACAGGTTTATAGAATCAACATGGAAGCTCTAGGGTTTAGTGAGAAAGAGACAAATAAATCCATTAAACGTCTGGGTGACTATGGTAAGGCTTCTGTGTTTGATGCTACTGACCTCTTAGAACAAGCTTCTACTTATACTGCCTATGGACGTAAAGATGCTGAGGATATTGTTAGAGGTTATGCAGGTTTACTAGCTCAGACTAAGAACCCAGTTCAAGGTATGAAAACAGTTACCACACAGACCTCTCAAATGCTTGCCAATGGTTATCTAAACCAAGGTGACTACCGTTTCATTCGTGAACGTCTATCAGCTCTAGGAGCTTCTAAATTGAATGAGGAGCTTCTTAAGATTGCCAAGTCTAAAGGTGAGGATTCTATCACTGATGCAACTCGTAAGAAGTTGATTACAGCCAATGAATATCTAGATGCAGTAAACAAACTAGGGAATCAAGATATATTTCAAAACCTAGTTACCTCTATTGTTACTCCTAGACAAGCTATTGCTAACTTTAAGGAAACCCTATCTAACCTTCTTGTATTTGATGAGATTGATGAAGAGGGTAATGCTAAACCAGGAGCACTAAACCAAGTATACGTTGCTACTCGTGACTTTATTAAAGGTATCACAGAAATTGTAGGTACAGATAAATTTAAAGTATATGTTACTAAACTTGGTGATGCTATTGGAGGAACAATCCAACAAGTAAACCAATTTGGTTCAGCTTGGAAGTTAGCCTTTGGAAGCCAAATCCTTAAAGGTATTGAGAAGTTTGCTAGTGACTTTAAAGAAGGTGTAAAAGGTCTTGACGTAGGTAACAGATTCTTCAATATCACAAAAGACATGCTCACTGTGTTGAAAAATTCAGGTACAGAGTTTGGTAAGTTCACTAAAGACATTGTTCATAGTGCATCAGATTTCTTGAGCAGTATCTCTAAATTAACAACACAGGCTATCAATGCACAAGTTCTCAAGGTACTTTCACAGTATGTAGATGTATACAATAACTTGGCTAAGTTAGCTGTTAAATCAGAAGCTGTAAAACAAGTAGTATCTATCTATGATGAGCTTTCTAAAACCCTTAATAATATTGTTAAGTCAATCAATCCTCAAGATATAAAAGGTGTATTTGAGGGAATCAGTACACTAGCCAAATCAGTTATTACCTTTGTGGATACTGTAGCAACTAAGACTAATCTAATTAGTAATTTTGCTATTGTGCTTAAAACAGCTCTAAAGGCTCTAGGAGACATTATAACTGGAATCAGTACATTTGACCAAGGAGCATTTAATAGAGCTGTAGACAGCCTTAGAGAAGCTCTGGTGGGTATTATAGAGCACCTTAAACCTATTCTAACAGAATTAGGTAAAGGTATCATTTCTGCCCTATCATCTTCTAGTGCAAAATCCTTCTTCAAAGCTGTGGAGAATTTTGTAAAAGCTGTAACCAATGCTATAAAGCAAACTATTGTGGCTATTGGTGGTTCAGTAGAGGGTGGTCTTAAGAAAATCCTAGATTTCCTAACACTAGTAGTCAATGTAACATCAGGTATTGCCACTCTACTTGGTGGAGTAGGTAAGTACATTGTATTGGGTTATATTGGTACTAAGTTTGTCTCTTGGGCTACTGGTATCATTACCTCATTAACTACTGTGGCTACTGCTATGGCTTCTGCTACTAATGGTAGAATCAATCCACTAGGGTTAGGAGGTAACTTTGGTGGAGGAGTTCCAGGAGCACCAGTACAAGGTGCACCTAAAGGTAAAGGTGTAGGGTTTAAACAAGGAGTTAAGAATGCTTTCTTAGACAGTGTTGTTGCTTATAATCAGTCTGTATCAGCTATCCCTAAACCTACAGCAATCAACAAGTTCACAGCAGGAGTTTCAGCTATTGGAGCAGGGTTCATCAAGTTTGGTAAATACATTCCTAAGATAGCTTCTGTTGCTAAAGGTGTGGCTACTCTTGGAGGAAGCCTAGTGCTAGATGCTGTAAACACAGGTATTCAAAACTCAAATGTAGGGCAAGGTTGGAAAGACCTTAGTGATGCTGTGGCAAGTACAGCTACTTGGGCTGGTACTGGGGCTATGTTAGGAGGAGTACCTGGAGCTATTATTGGAGGAGCTATTGGTCTTGGAACAAGCTTGTGGGGTAACTACAACAGAAGAAAAGAACAACAAGCTCTACAAAAAGAAGCAGACAAAGAAGCTCAACAACTCAAGAAAGAGCAAGGAGAACAAGCTTTAGCTTATATTAAAGACCTTGGTAAGCAAGTATCAGAGGTTCAAGGTAATTTCTTTGCACAGTTAGGTAATGGTGAGAATGGTCTCCAACTAGCATCAGCTTTTGTGGATTCACTTACAACTCTATCTAATGGTGACTTGAATACAGGTAAGCGTTCTGTGGGTCTTAATACACAAGCAGTTCCTAAAGGTATTGAGAATTACTTTGTAGAGTTGAATGGTAAACTTGTGAAGTGGGCTGACCTTAAGTCTCAAACAGGGTTATCTGATGAGAAACTTTTAGCTACCATTGAACAGCTTTATTCTGCATTGGGTAGACCTTTTGTAGAATTTAAAGATGAAGCAGGTACTGTGATTGAAACTGTGAACACACTTACCAAAGGAGAACAAGCTCGTAGGAATAGAAACCTACAATCTTATAAGGATAATTTAGCTAAACTAGGCTTGTCTTATAAAGAAGATAGCACTCCTACATTTGGAGATATTTCAGCATTGGATTCTAAGCTTTCTTCTTCATTGGAAGGTTCTAACTTTGCAAATAATGAAGACCAGAAAAATGCCATCTTAAGTTCTTTAGAAGAGGTTGGACTAAATATAGAAGGTATCAGAGGGTACACCCTAGAACAACTAAAAGAGTTAGCAACTAACCTTAGAAACGGTTCTACTACTCTAGGTAAATCAGCCAAAGAGGAAAATACTTCTAAGATTGATGCTATTAAGAAAGAAGCTGAGAATCATGGAGGAGTTATTAGTGAGGATACTGCTAAAAAACTAGGTTCTATGAATGGTGAGGAACTAGATAAGTACCTTAAAGACCTTCATAGTACAAACCTTATGACTCATAATGTTACTGCTGAACAAAGAAGTCATAAAGTAGCAGAGTTCAGAGAAAAGTTAGAAGAGCTTGGTAAAACTGTAAATCTTAAGATAGGTAAGTTCATTTCTAATGGTTTAGACCTTAATTCTAAAGAGTATGAAAATCTGTATACAACTCTATCTGATAAGAATGCCTTTGTTGGTACTATCAAGAAGAGTGAAGAAAAAGCTAGAGAGGTTCTTACTAAGATGGGAATCACCAGTGTGGACTTACAGAACAAGATTCTAGAGAAGATTGTAAATGGTTCTGCTACAAGCTTTAAAGATGCTATTGAGAAAGTGGCACAAGAGACTCAACAAGAAGCTCCTCAAGAGAAATACTCAATAGTTGCAACAGACCTATACAACATTGTAGGTAAGTTTGTTAAAGATGGTACTATTCCTTTAGAGAAGGCTCAAGAAATCCTTAAAGGGTATGACCCTGCTTCTGTGGACACTTCTAAGCTAGATACTAATGGTCAGGAACTCTACAATAATGTTAGTGGTACTATGGATTCTACTGCCAAGAAACTACAAGAAGGGTCTGATAAAGCAAAAGTTCCTATGCAAAACGTACCTACTAATCAAGTTGAAGAGTCTAAAAATGGCTTTGTAGAAGCTCTAAAAGGTATTTGGGATGCAGTTGTAAATGCTTATAACTCAGCTAGAGACTTTATTAGTGGGTTATTTACTGGGGGAAATAATAAGCCTAAACAACAAAAACGTGGATTTATTCCTGCATTTAGCACTGGAGGTATTATTCCTGAGTACCATTCACAAGGTCTTGGAGTAGGTTGGAAGAGCAGAGGTACTGACACAGTGCCAGCAATGCTTACTCCTGGAGAGTATGTCCTTCGTAAAAAGGCTGTGGATAGTCTAGGTACTAACTTCCTAAATAACCTTAACAAGTACGGTGTAAATGCCTTGCAAACCATGAATAAATCAACTATAATTAACAATGTATATAACACAAATAATGCCAAAATTAGTCAAAATATTGATAATAAATCTCAATATCTAAACGGTATGTTTGGTGTAGATAAATTGATGAGGTATGTTTAATGTTTGCGTGTGATGAAAATTTCTCAAAGCCCAAACGATATATCCAATTCAATGACCTAGTGTTCCTTGGTAGAAAATCTATTGATGAACAGACAGAGAGTATTAGCTTGCGTGAGAGTAAAACCTCACGCACTTTTACCAATGGGTCTTATGTTGGAAATATTGGGTCTAAATCATTAGTAGATAGTAACTCTATCTCACTTAAAATTGCATTAAGAACTCATAATTGGTCAGAGGAACATATACAAGCACACTATGACTTTATCATTGAACAGCTCTTCACTCCTGGAAAGCTATGGGCTGTGAACACAGGGCTACAACTCGTGTGGTGTAATGCCTATGTTACAAGTATTCAGCCTAAAAAAGAGTGGATAATCACTGATGATGACTACCTTGTGTTTAAAGTTGAGTTTGATAACCCTGATGGTGTGTGGTATAAGGCTGATGAAGCCAAGACCTTCCTTGAACCTTTTGATAACTGTGACTTCCTAGATATGAAAGCTAGTTGTGTAGCCAAGTCAAGACATTGCTGTAATGGTCTACCTAATTGTAATAATATCTGTGAGTGCTGTGAGCAAGACTGTAGGGATATGGACGATATGATTGACCTGTGTACAGCACAAGCCAATGTAGAGTTCATGAATGACTTCTTTGAAGAGTGTAACTCTAAATGGAGAATAGTCTATAACTGCTCAAAAGGTAAATGCAATCAATCCCTTAAGGACTTCTATAAACATGCAATCTGTGATAACTGTGTGCATGAGGTCTTGAATGGTAGCTTTATCTCTGATACTGTGCTAGACAGTCATAAGTGGAGCTTTGCCTTAGATGGTCAGTTTAAAGACCCTGTGGTTAGAATAAATGATGTTGACTTCAAGATTAGTGGTGAGTACAATGGAGTTCTTACAGCTAATTATAAAGGAGAAATCAGATATGCTAAGTCTTGGGAATGTATAGAGTTCAGCTATAAAGAAGTTTCCCTCTCTGTACTTACTCTCTGTGCTGAAACACCTTATATCAAGAAGGGAGTCAATACAGTGTCAGTTAGTGGTGTAGAAAGTGAAAATGCTTGTATCTTTATTGATTATGAGGGTGTAACAGTATGATTGGTTATATTGAAAATTCAGTAAGCTCTGGACTAGGTTCAGCAATTATAGCCAAAGATGACTTCTTAGGGGGAATCTCAGTAGAGTTCTCCCTTATGGAAGTTCCTTCTATTAAGCTCACACTTCCTATCAGATATGGTAAGATGATGAATGGTAACACTCATATCATTATTAAGACTGATGATTGGGAATATAGAGGTTATGTAGGTAATAAGGTAAATGACTTTACTAATATGACTGTGAATGTAGATACCTCTCATATAATTGGTAGATTAGGTAAAAGAACTCTTCCTACAAACGTAACAGTAAAAGCTAGGTCTGTGGTATCTGCTGTGGAACAAGCTATGGGTTATTGGAAGGGTGAACAACACAAAGATGACCTACTAAATGATTTCAAGATTGAGTACCTAGATGACTATGCTGAGAAGAACTTGATTGAGTATGAGTTTTCTAATGAGACTTTCCTAGAGTTCTTAACTAAGGTGTGTGAGAAGACTACAGCTCTCTATTGGAGAGTTAGTAGACAAGACCCTTATCTAATTCAGTTTGGTATCTTTGGTCATAAGAGAGATGTACTAATCAATGAACACACAAAGCTGATTGCTTTAAATGAGGTAGAGGAAAACTATGAAGATACTGTGAATATAGCTGTAGCCATGTCAGATAAATCTGATAGTGGAGCTAGTTCCCTTACTCTTAGAGATATTTTCCATAACCCTAAGTTCATGTTAAAAGGTTTCCCTGTAATTAAGACAGGTAATAAAGTAAACTCTCAGCGCTACTATGATTACCCACAGCTTCCTGTGTTTGCTCCTGAAATTATTGGTGATGAGTTTGCTGTAATGGACGAAGAAGGTATTGCTTTAGAAGCTGGAGAGCTTTATTGGGGTACTGTGACTGATAATGACACACAATCCATTGCTGATGACAATAGAGAGATTACAGATTCAGATAGGCTTAGAGCCACAGAACAGCTCTATAGGACAGCTATAAGACGTTTAATTAACTCTAGACGTAAAGTTACCTATGACATTACAATAGAGCCTTTAGAGCCTAGAACTCTAGGTGTAGGTGATAGGGTAATGTTTACTCTTAATGCTGGTGTGTGGGAATTGACTGCTTGTACCAAGTATTATGAGAAGATTCTTAAGCAAAGTGATTGGTTCTATGTTACTCATATTACTGATGAGTATGATGTAGGCAATACACACTTACAAAAGCTAAAACTATCCAAGTTCTTGTACAGTGATAGAGATATTACTGTGAACCAGTAGGAGGGAATATGTCAAACAGTTATGTAAAGCTAGTAAACTCTGTGGCTAGAACTAAGGCTAGGGTTATTCAGCAATCAAAACAAAGACGTGGAGGTGTAACTGACCTCTATGCCCTTGACTATGTATCATCATTCCACACTGCAAAGGCTTGTGCTCCTTATGGTAAGGAGGAAGTAGATGATGATGGTGAAGATAAAGATGTTCAAGGACGTATCAAGAAACTAGTTAAAGCACTTAAGAAAGAAATCCCTGGAACTAAACCAGAGGGAGCTTCTGCTATTGTAGGATTCTTTGGTCTTGAGAGTGAAGTTAAGGCTAAACATTATGAGAATGACTATTTAACAGATAACAAGTATGGGCTGATGGAAGATGAACCCACAGCAGAAAAACTATTAGGCTCATGGGGAGCTTTTGCTAGTTTATATAAAAACCTAACCCTTGATGAGAGTGGTTATCTAGTAGATGGTAAGCACTGGATTGGTATTGGTTTAGGTCAATGGACTGGTGTGAGAACTAAAGCCTTATATGACTTTGCTAAGAAGGACAAGCGTAGAAGTATTTTCTCATTTGGTACACAGATTAAGTTCATGTTGTCAGAAGAAGGTCTAGCTAACGTTGTAAAAGAGGTAGCTTCTAGTGATGGAGACATTGAAGAGCTTACTCTAAGATTCTTACGAGATTGGGGAAGACAAGAGGGCAACAAACCAGCAGAACGTGTGGAGTTTGCTAAGAAGCACTATGAGTTCATTAAGAATGTTTTAGAGGGTGATGGTAGTGGAAACACAGACAATGATAAACCAGACCCAGAAGATGTAGTACCAATTAACAAAGACCAATCATCAGCTTCCTTCCGTGTGTTAGTTCCATCAGACTTGGATAGATTCCAAAGATGGTTCTTAAAGTTCATTGTTGAGCAGAATAAGAGTGGCTGTGATGGAGGAAAAGTAAATCCTATTGCAGACGTTCACTTAACTGTGTCAGCTAAGAATGAGCATACAGGAGAGACTGCTGAGATTGACCTTACTGAAATCTTTAGAAGACAGTGGGGTTGTAATTGGATTGGTGATGATGCTAGTGGAGAGGGTATTTTCCCTAATAACAAACCACTAGAAGGCTATGACTTAATGTATTCTGCATGGTATCTAAATGATTCACAGCGTAGTGCTTTGTTCAGTGCTGGTGAGAAGGTATTCACTGTGTATGCACTAGGTGAAGCTAAGATTACCCTTAGAAACTTCTTAAAATATAGTCATATTAACTAGGAGGAACTATGAGCCTATATGGTACATATAAGAACACCTTGCTAAGAAAGGTTCACAGAGAGACTAAACAATACAAGCTAGAAGGACACCTAGCACAACACCCTACAGACTATCAATCTGTGATAGCTAATGAAAAGCTAAAGGGTGAAATATATTGGTTAGAGTATAAACTGAAACAAGTATTGAAGGAGATGGAAGTAGATGCCCAAGAATAAGAAGATTAGAAAAGACCTTGTTCATAGAATGAGAAATAGAATCCTTGCAGAAGACATTGTAGAACAGTTTGTGAGACAGCTTATTTATAGTAATGATGCTGGTGGTGCTCGTGAGTTCATTCACTCTGATGATTTCTCATTAAGGATTGAGGATAAAGAGGTTATCTGCTTTAGAAAATCTAACATAATTCAGCTTGATAAAGAGGAATTTAGCTATGATTTTACACACCTTACTCACTTGTGTTTGAGTTTACTAGATGATGAATTTTAGGTATAATTATTATGACAAATGCTTATAAGATAGCCCAACAATATGTAGGTCAATGTCTTGATTATGATGGTGGACCTGCTGATGCAGACACTCCTTATCAGTGTGTGGACTTAGCCCTTTATGTATCAAAGCAGTTTGGGTTTGAACTGTGGGGTAATGGTAATGAAATTGGTACTGGAGAAGGTATATCTGATTTTGCTGATGTTATCCCTTATACAGAAGGTATGGAGCTTAAAGTAGGAGATATAATCTCTACTAATAAAGAGCCTGGAGATGGTGGCTATGGTCACGTCTTTGTGTATGGTGGGGGAGACTTATCAAATGCCTTAATTATAGAGCAACATTACCAAAAGGCTTGTACTGTGGAGCATAGAAGAGCTATATATGGTTATGGTAATGAAATCCTCAGAATAGTTCGTATCAAATCTCAAGACAACTATGAGCCTACTGATGCCAATGGTGCTAAAATAGGTAATGCCAAAGAGACTGACAAGTTTATTGCTAGAGACTTCTTTGAGATTACTTGTGATAAAGTTGAGGGAATTAAATCTCCTGGAGACAGCACTGTGATAGAAACATTCTATAAGTGTAACAAGGTCACAGGTAAGATAAATGGTGAATGGCTTATCTATGATAAGTATGATGGCTCTGTGGCTTATATACCTATCTCTTGTGTGAAGAAGCTAGATGACTACTCTACCACTAAGAAGGAAGAGAAGAAGAAATATGAAACACCTAATGGTTATGACTGGTTTACAGACAAAACTACTGATGGGATAGACCAATCTGGTACACAGAAAATCTATTCCCTAGCACAGTTTGTTTCACTAGGTCGTATAAAAGAAGCCAACTATGAATGGACTTACTCAGCAGGAAGCTCTTTCCCTGAGAATGTACAAGTTCCTGGTAAGGGATTCAATGCCTATGGATTCTTGTCTGATGGTGATGGTAATATAATCATGTCAGCTCCTAAGACTTATGGTGATATTATAGGCAGAACTTACAACACACCCTTCGGATTTAAGGGTAAAGTATATACAACTAATGATAAAACGTCTTTTGACGTTTATGTGAGGTAAACATGGTCTATGTATTAGATGAAGCAGATAAACTCTGTGGTATTTCATACATTGACTGGTCTAAACGTTATTCACAGATTCCTAAAGCAACTTGTGAGCAATTAGATGGTCAGTGTGATGGAATACAAATTGACTTTGACTGTAGCCTTGACAATGGAAAAGGTAACGGTAGTGGAGTAACTCCTACACCAACACCTACTCCAGAAGAAAAGGTTATTGAGATGCCTTGTGTGGGTAAAGGTAAAGAGGAAATCCTTAAAGACCTTGAGAAACTTGCAGAAGGTGGAGAAGACCCAATCCTAGAAATAGAAACAGGTGGTCTATATGGGTAATAATAGTATTGTATTAAAGCTCCTAGAAGACCAAACAGTAGTTACAGGTTTAACTCTATTAATTACGACTGCTTGTAGTTTTGGAGTATTCTTTTTAAATCGTAAGAGAGAACAGCTCATTGAAATTACTAAGGGAGCTAAACGCTCTAGCCTACGCTCAGAATACTTGCAGATTTATAACTCAACAGAGTTCACAGCAAAAGAGAAATGGGAAATGACTAGACCTCTTGTGAAGGAATACTTTGATAACTTACAAGGTAATCACTATATTCATGGATTGGATAGTAAACTAGAAGAACTATTTAATAAGGAGAAATCTAGTGGTAACGATTGAAAAACACAAGATTAGGTGGGATACTCCACAAGTAGGAGTTACACCTTATAGACAAGTTCATGCACACTCTACAGGGAATAAAAACTCCACTGTAGATAATGAAGCAGATTACCACCTAAGAAGACCTATTGATTCAGGATTCTTTACACACGTTGTAGGGAATGGTAGAGTGCTACAAACAGCTCAAACTAACCGTGGAAGCTATGACGTTGGAGGAGGTTGGAATGCTGAATCCTACGCTTCTGTGGAATTGATTGAGAGTCACAAAACACAAGAAGAATTTGATATTGACTATAGACTATATGTAACACTTCTTCGTGAACTTGCAGTAGAAGGTGGAATCCCAGTAACATTAGATACTGATGACTTAGCTGGTATTAAAACTCATTACTACTGTACTTATAACCAACCTGATAACCATTCAGACCACGTTGACCCTTACCCTTACCTAGAGAGTTGGGGAATTTCAAAAGCTCAATTCAAGAAAGACATTGAGAATGGTATTGGTGGTACTGAGGGTTGGAAAAAGAATACCACAGGTTATTGGTATGAATATGCTGATGGCACTTATCCTAAGAATCAATTCAAGAAAATTGATGGTACATGGTACTACTTTGATGGTAGTGGATATATGTACTCTAATCGTTGGTTAAAACACACTGATGGTTATTGGTATTGGTTTAACAGCTCTGGTGAAATGGTAACTGGTTGGAAGAATATTGCTAGTAAGTGGTATTATTTCAAAGAAGAAGGTGCTATGAAGACTGGTTGGTTGAAAGACAAAGATAAGTGGTACTACCTTGACCCAGCTAATGGCGATATGCAAACAAACACCTTTGTGAAGGGTAGAGATGGTTGGTATTTTGTGGATAATGAGGGTGTGATGAACACTAATGGAACATTCACAACGGACAAAGATGGAATTATTAAAATCCAAAAAGGAGAAACTAAATGACAAAAGTTAAAGTTGGTTTAGGTTGCTTGCTAGAGCTTCTTAAGAAAGACCCAATCGTTAAGATTGTAAGTGAGCTTCCTCCAAAAGAGACCGCTGAACTTAATTTCATTTACCTTGTGCCTAAAGACAATGCAGGTCAAGACAAACGTGCTTATGTACTACGTCCTGACAGAAGTGGTTATGATGCCATTGACTTGTCTCCGCAAGTAATTGATGTAGTAGGTGAAGGTCTAATCACTGTGAAGAAAGAAGTACATAATGAGAATGGTGACGTAACGTTCACTGTGACTACTTCTCCTTCATTCCAAGCAGTATTGGATTCATTGACAGCTAAAGATAAAGAGTTGGATACTAAAGTATCTGCCTTGGAAGCTAAAGATGCTGTGCATGAAGCTAAACTCTCAGCTATTGAAGCTAAGGACTCTGAGCAAGATACTAAGTTAGAAGCTCTTAAAGCTCATGATGACCAATTAGATGATGCTCTTGAAGCTGTAGGTAAGACTATTGAGAAAACAGTAGACCTTATTGATGCTAAAGTCCTTGAGCTTAAGAAAGACAATGAACGTCAAGATGGTGCTTTAGATGACTTAGGAGAGTCTGTGAAAGACTTGAATGAGTCTGTGCAACACTTAGATGAAGAGCATGGTAAGGCTATTGCAGACTTACAAAAAGACTCTCAAGACATGAAAGAGTTGACTAGTGAACTAGATAACTCAATCAATGAAATCAATGACCAACTCAAACTCTTAGATGGTGGTCTTGAGGAAGAAGTTAAAGCAATCCACACAGAGGTAGGAGACATTACCAATGCTGTGACTGAGATTGAAAATAGAACTGATAAATTGGCTAAAGATGCTGAGGATAAAGCCAAAGCACAAGCTGAGAAAGATGGTTCACAAGATGCTGAGATTGAAGCCCTTAAGAAGAAAGATGCAGAAGTAGAAACTGCTCTTGAAACATTGGGTGAAACTCTTGGTAAAACAGTTGACTTGATTGACCATAAAGCACAAGGACTTGACACAAGAGTTAAGGCTTTGGAATCTAAGGAAGACTCAGACAAACAGACATTGGCTATTGATGGACATAAATTGTCTATCTCTAATGGTAATGAAGTTGACCTACCACAGTATGATGACACTGCTGTGAAAGATGCTATCAATCACTTAGGTGATGGTCTGAATCAAGCTATGGACTACACAGAGCAAGTTAAAAACTATGTAGACTCTAAAGCTGATGCCCTTACCTTGGTACTTGGTACAGCTAAAGCTGATGCTGATGCTAAAAACACTGCTCTTACAGCTCGTGTGAATGTTCTTGAAGAAGCTAAACCAGTAGTTGAGAACAAACTTACTGAGATTGAAGCTAAGAATACAGCACAAGATGAGAAGATTACAGCCCTTGAGAATAGAACAGACAACTTTATCAATAATGTTACTGTGTCTAAGGAAGCTGGTAAAGTCAAACTGACTTACTCTCGTGTGGACGGTTCTTCTAGTGAAGTAGAGTTTGAGGACAGTGATACTGTTACCCTTGCCTATGATGATGAACCATTGAAGACTCGTATCAAAGCCTTAGAAGATAAGGAAGATAAAGATACTATCTACAATGACACAGAAGTTAAGCAAGGTATTCAAGCTAATACTGCTTCTATTACAGCCCTTGATACTAAGGTTGATGGGAATAAACAAGCACAAGATGGTAAGAATACAGAGTTAGAAAACAGAATCCAAGCCTTGGAAGTTAAACCAGACAAAGATACTGTATATGATGATACTGCTCTTGCTGGTCGTGTAACTGCTAACAAAGAAGCTCAAGACGCTAAGAATACAGAGCTTGAAGGTAAGATTACAGCCTTGGAAAACAAGGTTGATAATGATAACCAAACTCTTACTCTTGATGACCATACATTGTCAATCAGTGGAGGTAATGCAGTTACCCTTCCTAAATATGATGACAGTGCTTTGAAGGCTGATGTGGAAGAGCTTAAGGCTAAAGACACAGAATTGGCTAACAAAGACCAAGAGTTGACTAATGAAATCAACACACTCAAAGCTAAAACAGATAACTTCGTATCTGGTGTCTCTGTGAACAAAGAAGGTAACAAAGTCAAATTGACTTATAGTTATGTTGATGGTTCTAATAAAGAGGTTGAGTTTGAAGATTCTGATACAGTAACTCTTGCTTATGATGACACTGCTGTGAAAGAACGTCTTACTGCTTTGGAAACTAAGCCTGATAAAGATACAGTATATGACGATACTGAGCTTAAAGGTAAAGTTGAAGCTTTGACTACTCGTGTGACTACTGATGAAAGTGCTCAGGCTATTAAGGATAATGCACAAGATGCTGAAATCCAAGCTCTTAAAGCTAAAGATGCTGAATTGGCTAAGTCTATCACAGACAACAAAGCTGATGCTGATACTAAGGTTCAAGGTTTGGATACACGTCTCCAAGCTATTGAAGCTAAAGAGGACAATGATAAACAAACATTGAGCCTTACTGACCACACATTGTCTATCTCTAACGGTAACTCTGTAGAGCTTCCTAAGTATGATGATACTGTGGTTAAAGCTAAGAATGCTTCACAAGATGAAGAAATCAATGCTCTTAAAGAGAAGACTAAATCATTCTTGACTGGTGCTAGTGTGACAAGACAAGGTAATGTAGTTACCCTTACTTACACTAACATTGATGGTTCATCTACTAATCTTGAGTTCAATGACAATGATACTAAGGCAATCGCTTATGACGATACAGCCCTTAAAGCTCGTGTGCAAGACCTTGAGAATAGAGCAGATAATGACACTATCTATAATGATGCACCTATTAAAGAACGCTTGAATGCCCTAGAAACTAAAGAAGATAAAGACACAGTATATGATGATGCTCCACTTAAGGAACGTCTTACAGCCCTTGAGACTAAGGTTGATAAGGATACTGTGTATGATGATACAGAAGTTAAGAAACTTATCCAAGCTAACAAAGATAGCATTGCTACTACTGACAATATGGTAGATGAGCATGAGAACAAGATTAACACCTTGACTACAGACGTTGAAGCTCTTAAAGCTAAACCTGACAAGGATACAATCTATGATGACTCTGCTGTGACTGCTAGATTGACAGCTCTTGAGACTAAAGAGGATAAAGATACAGTCTATAATGATAAAGAGTTGCGTGACAAGATTACTGCTCTTGAAGGTAAGACTGATAACTTTGTCTCTAACGTAGGTGTATCTAGAGAAGGTAATACTGTGAAGTTGACTTACACTATGGTAAATGGTGATAACAAAGAAGTCTCATTCACAGACAACGATACTGTATCAGTAGCCTATGATGATAGTGCTCTTAGAGGTAGAGTTGAAGCTCTTGAAAATAAACCAGAGCTTGAATATGAACTAGATAAGACTGTCAAAGCTATAGCCCTAAATCAAGGTGAAGGTGTGATTAACCTAGTTTATGATGCTTCTGATGTACAGTTTAAAGAGCTTGTACTTAGTGGTAATGTATCAGCTAGGGTTAAATCTCCATTCGGAGGTGAAGAAACTACTGTGGCAGGTAAAGTTGGATTCACCTCTGGTACAACTGGAGATGAGATTCAAGGTTCACACAGAAACTCTATCAATGAGTTTGTGTATGTAGAGTTCTTCTATACAGGTTCTACTGTGAAAGCATACCTTGTGTATGAACCTGAGAATGAGAATGAAGTGGTTAAATATCGTAAAGCACTTAGCCTAGCTGAGTTGCAAGGTACAGAGCCAGCTAGAATCTCAATCTCTAAAGGTGGAGTTGAGCAAGGTTATGTAGAAGCTACATTCACTGCTGTTACTGCTTCAAGTAACTCTTACAAAGTACAAAAGAAAGGGTAGTTTAGTGGGGGTTTTATCCCCCTTTAAACTATTTAAAGAATAATGGCACTTAAAAGTTATAAATCAAAAGCCTTTACTATCAAGTCTAAAAAGGTTAACAAAGAGATATTTAATAGAGGGCTAAATACATTTGATAATATTGCAGGAGCTAATTTTGGCTATAACAATGATAATCTTACACAAGATGACTTATTTATGGCTATGAGATTAACATGGGCAGTTAAAGATAACTTTGGTATGTCTAACACTCTTGATTATACATCTAAAATACTCTTATTAAGTACATCTAAAACCACATGGTATGATGATTATTTTCACTTGGATTTAGTAAATTCAAATAATAAAACAGATAAGAGTAAGTATTACCTAGATGGTAGAATCTCATACAGATATGATGGTCAGTTCCAACTACAATGCTTTTATAATGTATTTGTTGAAAATGAAGATGGTTCTAGGAAAGTATATTCTAAACAACTTAACACAAATAACTTTAAAGGTGAACCTCTTGTTATAAATGCAGATAGAGAATATACAATAAACATTATAAATCCAACAATAACTTTATCAAAGATTTTTCTTGAGTATGAAACAAAAGAGGTAAGTTTATAATATGACTACTAAAAATTACAACATCAATGAACTTAGTGGTACTGATAGTCAAACACTTTCCCTTGAAGGTTATAAACTTAGCATCTCTAACGGTAATAGTGTAAATCTTCCTAATAGTAAAATTGGTCAAATACATGTAAAATTAAGTACACACAGTGGTCAGTCTATGTATATAAACCAAATATGGAACTTTACCCATTTAACTTTTGATAGTTTTGCAGTCCGTAACATGTATGAGATGCCTGATGGATTTAGACCTATTATTACAGTAACAGTTCCACTTACTCTTAAAGAAACTGGTGAGCCTGTTGGTTATGAGGAAATTGAACCTAATGGAGATATGACATATCATGTTTTTGATAAGTATAAAGACCAATGGGCAGATATATGGGATAAGATAAACACTTGTGAGGTCAGCTATTACACAGACAGACCTTATATTACTTTAAATAATTAGGGGTACTAAATGACAACTAAGAATTATAACAAACTAGAAGATAAAGATACACTCTACAACCTAAAGTCTACTACTGATGGACTTACTGTGGTTAAGTCACAGGAGAATGGGGAAGAGGTATTCACAATCAATGCTGATGTAGCCTTTGAAAAGCACTACACAAAAGGTGAAGTAGATAAGGCTATTGCTGATAATAATAAGAGAGCACAGTCTCTAACAAAGTATAGTGGTACGTTTAAACAGCCTACTAAACTAAGATACAACAATGGAGATAGACCTCCTGTGTTATCCTATAACCCAGTTACTTCTTTTGGTGTAATGAAGTTAGATGCAACCTTCTACTCTACAATCAACCATAGTGAGGTTATAGCTGAGTTTCCAGCAGGTACTCCACAACCTATTGAGTTTATTGAGGTACAAGCCTATATCAATAATGAGCCTATCTCTATGTGGTATCAAGGTAGAACTGTTAGAGTAACTACAGTACCTCAATCATTGGTAGGAAAACGTGTGATTCTTAACTTTGTTGGATTGTTTGCTTAGGAGAACCTAAATGAAAATGAGTAATGATTTTTATGATATTGCTAAATTTATAGCAACTACAGCACTACCTGCCTTCATTACTTTTATTGGTGTGGTAGGAGTGCAATTAGGTTATGAGATGACTACCCCTGTGGTAGTCCTCACAGCCTTTAATACATTCTTGGGAACAGTCTTAGGGCTGTCTAATATCACATACAAGAAAGAGAATGAATAATGGCAGATAACTGTTTAAATAAGCACTGTGAGTGTGAGAAAGTTGAGCCAAGACCAGAGAACTGTGCTAAGTTACTAGAGCTAAATGACCTAAAGATTAGACCAGCAATGAGGAAAATCTCAACCTCTGAGTGGTGTAATCTTCAAGAAGCTATTAGACAAGCCTTCTATGGTGTGTGGTGTGTAATCAAAAACATTGTAGGTTTCTTGTGTTATATCATTAGAAAGCTAGAGTGCTTAGAGAAGAAAGTAGATAGCTTGTGTGGTACTGTTAAATGTCAAAATGACAGTATTGCAGAGGTTCTGAGTGTATTAAAAGAACAACCAGTTACACCTTGTGAGGTTAGCTGTGATAAGTGCTAGGAGGTCTTATGGACGTTTGTGATTGTCGTTGTGATGATAAAGTAATCACTGGTAAATACTGTGACAAGAATGAATCACAAGAGGATATTAAGCGTGCTGGTGATATAATCAAAGACTCTGAGCAGTGTGATGTTGTTCCTAATACACAGAAGGGTGTATTTAGGCTTTGGTGTAGATTAAGAAAGATTATCAAGACTATCTGTGATGTACTACAACGTATGGTGTGCTTACAGAAGAAGATTAAGTCTTTGTGTGTAACCTTACATTGTATGAAAGCTAATATCATTGAAGCTAACTCAATCACAGTAAAGCGTAACAAGGACATGATTAAGAAGTACAAGCAGAAAGAGCCTAATACTCCTAATGATAAAAAAGGTATCTACAACGAAGCTAAAGCCATCTACGAAGAGCAACTTGTAAGATTGGCTAAAGCCAAGAAACGGTTAGAGGAAATGAAAAAAGACCCTACTGTAGAAGAGGTTGATGGCATCTTTGTATCAGGCGACTTTGATTCTTCTAGGACTGGTAGTTTTTCTTACTTCTCCAAACTATCACTAGCAACCTCTAAAGATGGTGTTGACTATGCTTCTGGGGGTATCACTTTTGATAATAATACTCAAGTGGACTACTACTCTACAGACTTATATCCAGGAATATCCACAACTCTAACAAGAGTAGGAAGGACTAGTAGTGGTAAAACCATCAACTTAAGGGTAACTATCAATAGTTATGAACTAAGTTCACACGCACAAACAGAGAGTAGTAACTGGATAATTGTTAGAAATGGTGATGGTGCTATTAGAATCCATGTGGGTAACTACTATAAGGTAACTGGTACTTTTGAGTTCTTAGATGAATCTGACCAGCCTATCAATCTTATGGTAGTAAATGCTGTGAATGATATTGACTATAGACAAGGATTTTGGGCTAGTTTTAATAATAGTAAAACCCTTGTTAAAAACCCTCCAGGTTCAAGACTTGTAATGAATGGTGGGTACATCAGTGCTGAGGATAGCTTTGATGCTAAAAATGAAAGCAGTATTCCTCTAGGCTCTCTTGTGTATGCAGGAGTAGGCACAAAGATTGATTGGGAGATTATAGCTAACCACCCTGGAGTAAACTACATTGATACTGATGGTGGAGGAGATAATAACTGGTGGATGGACTTCTTTGGTAATGACTTTGAAGGAGAAACTGTAGACCTTCATGAACCTCCAAAACCTATACCCCCTATAGAAGAATGTGACTTAATGTCATGCGATTTTGATTGTTTAGGAGATAACTAATGTCAGATTGTGTAAACTGTCAGTGTGAGGATATAGTAGTTGGTAAGACAGCTTGCCAATCACTCTTAGCACAGAATGATGATAAAATAAAAATGCACGCTCTAGTTCTTAGGGATAGCCAAATGTGTGAGATTGTAGACCAAACAGCCAAGTTTGCCTACTCACAGTGGTGTTTCAATAAGAATGTATCTAATCAGCTATGTTGGTTAGCTAATAATGCTGGTGGAGGTTCTACTGCTCCTACCTATAAAGCAGGTAACTTAATTAGTATTTCTAAAGATGGTACTATTAGTTTTACAGGGAACATTCCTAGTCCTTCACAACCCTACAATGATGCTGATTTAAGAGCAGAGAATGAGAAGCTTAAGAGAGCTTTAAATAAGATTATAAACAACTTACAAGCTAGTGGAGCTTGGCAAGGTGGACTAGATGGTGACTTTGTACCTAACAGAAATATTGCTACTGGTAATATCAACTTGTTCGGTGGTCAACCAGACGGACAATACTTTATCCGTACTAATAACGGAAGTACAGAAAACGACTTAACAGGAGGTATCTAATAATGGGTTGTTATTCTTGTGGAGGAAATCCCAATACATTTTGTAGAGATTGCACTTACCCTAAAGACACTTGGATTGCTCCTGTGGATAGTCTTCCTGACACTTTCATGGGTGACTTTGACCATTTGTTCAGAACTCCTGATGGGAATATGTATGCTCTAGCTCCTGATAGGTCTAGTTGGATTCTCATGGGAGGAGCTGGAGGAGCTGTACAGAAGCCACAGAATCTTGAATTAGATAGAAGCACAAGAGAACTTACAATTACAAGAGGGAATACAGTAACCCTTCCTAATGATACACAGAGCCTTGCTATCAATGGTAGAACAATCACTATCAGTAATGGTAATGCAATCAACCTACCAGAAGATAGAGACACCGTGTATAATGATGCTGAACTCCGTAGACGTATTCAAGCTGTGGAAGATAAAGCTGATAACTTTGTGAGTGGTGTGACTGTTTCAAGAGAAGGAAATAAGGTTAAGCTTACCTATACCTTTGTGAATGGCGCTCCTAAAGAGGTTGAATTTGAGGATAAGGATACAATTAGTTTAGCCTATGATGATACAGCCTTAAAAGCTAGGGTTAAAGCCTTAGAGGACAAACCAGATAAGGACACAGTATATGATGATAGGGCTGTAAAGGAAAGGTTAGATAACTTAGAATCCAGACCTTATCCTAATAAAGCATTATTTGATAGAATTGAGACATTAGAAGCCAAGCAAGATAGAGATAATCAGAATCTCACACTAGATAATAGCTCTCGTGTGTTAAGTATCTCTAATGGTAATAGTGTAACTCTACCTAATGACAAACAGACCATCACAAAAGAGGGTAATAAGCTCATTCTCTCTAATGGTGGGGGTGAAGTAGAATTACCACAGCCTAATAATGTACAACCTTATGATGACTCCTCTGTGGTCAATAGACTTAATGCTTTAGAAGCTAAAGAGGATAAAGACACTAAGTATAAGGCTAAAGGTAATGGGTTATTCCTTGATAGTGATAATACATTCCACATTGAAATGGCTTTGAATAAGGATTTATCATTCCCTTACCCAAGTAGTACAAGGCATATACCAATAACATCAGATAAAAGATATGATAGTGCTATTAAAGATAGTATTTCTTATGCTGTGAATAATGATGGAACTGAACAGAGAAACCTTCTTATGGAAGCAGGTATCTTATTTGATTATGAAGGTAATTTTAACTATACTGGTGTAGGTGCATCTAACATATCTGGTAGTAATTTCAGAATCACAGGACTATCAACAAATAACACTATAGTAGATTTTGATGGGTATACTACTTTAAGTAACGGTATTAGGTTTGATAGTAATATATATGCTAGTTGGAAAGACTCAAATAATAAAGCAATGGTTTCTCTGAAACCTAAAATTATATGGAGTGTTGTGCTAAGTTCTCATACAGAGTATTACACACATTATATTACTAAAGAAGAACTTGATTCATCAGAGCCTATTGAAATTGAGGTTAAAAAGAATGATGTTGTAATAGGTAAGTTAAATCTTACACTTAAAAATGTGAGATTCTATATCCAATCTGTGCAAGGAACTGTTGTTCTGAAAAACCAAAGTGACAATAAATACTACAACATACCGAGGTTAAACTAATGTCAAAGACTACTTATATTAAGAATGAGCAACAACCAACACCTACTGTTACAGCCTATGATGATGCTCCATTAAAAGCTAGAATAACTGCTTTAGAGAATAAACAAGATAGAGATAACCAAACCCTCACAATCAACAATAGAACTGTTTCTATTAGTGGGGGAAACTCTATTACACTCCCAGAGGACAGAGATACTATCTACAATGATACTGATGTTAAACGTAGGCTCACAGCATTAGAGGGTAAGACAGATAACTTTGTTACAGGAGTAACTGCTAGTCGTACTGGTAATAAGGTAAAACTTACTTATAACTTTGTGACTGGTCAGCCTAAGACTGTGGAGTTTGATGATAAGGATACTATTGGTATTGCTTATGATGACACAGCATTAAGAAATAGAGTCAAGGCTTTAGAGGATAGAACAGACAAAGATACTGTTACTAGATGGGCTAAAGGAGATATATCATCTGGAGCAGTAGGAGCTACTACTACAATACAAAAATCATATTTAATAAACCCTGATGGAGTTAAAGTTGGTGATACTATTCAAGACTACTGGTCAGGGAATGATGCTTCTAACACAGAGTTCTACAAAGTAACCTCTGTGAATGGTAATAATATTACTGTTCAAAACATGGGTTCATGGGCACTTAGAAATGACAAGCAAACTATAAGTAAACAGGGCAACAAGATTGTGTTATCTAATGGAGGTGGAGAGGTAGATATTCCTACCCCTACTCCTTACAATGATGCAGATATTAAACGTAGACTTGGTGTGCTTGAAGCTAAGAGAGACAATGATAATCAGACACTCTCTATCTCAAACAATAGGCTAACCATTTCTAATGGTAATTCTGTGGAGATTCCTCAGCCTGACCTAAGTAACTATGTTACGGTGAATCAGTACAATGAGCTTAAAGATGCTTTCACTAAGTTACTTGAAGACCTTAAAGGCTCTGGTGCTTGGGAACAAACTGGAGATACTATCTTCAAGGGTAATCTTAAACCTAATAGACACCTTGCTACAGGTAATATCAACCTCTTTGGAGGACAACCTGACGGTAATGCCTTTATTAGAACAAACAATGGTAGCACAGAGAATGACCTTACAGGAGGAATTTAATGGCTAAGTTTAATTATAATATCTATTATAAAGATGCCCAAACAGGACAAGACTTAGCTTCTCCTGTGAGGGTAGGCTATGATTCATTTGATACTTTAATAGCTGAGACACAAAAAACATTCCAAGGTTATAATGCAAGGGAATTGTATGAATCTCAAAAAAGAACTCCTTCTGAGAGTAGTTATAATAGCAGTTATGCTGTTATGAAATACAATAGAGATATGGCTGAGTACATGAGCCTTATATCTGCTAATAGGAGAAATTTAGAGAAAGTCAATAGTTATAGAAATCAATCTGGTTTCTTTGATTATGGTAATATATCTGGTGTAGCTCAATTTAACACAAGTAGACCAGGTTCTTATGACTATTTTAACGCATTTAAAGTATTCACAGAACAGCCTGGTGTAGAAGTATTAGCAAGCCCTATCCGATATGGTAGAAACCCTGAATACAATTATTCAGGTAAAAAAGGGGCAAGGGGTATGTATCCAGGTCTTAATATAAGACTACCTTATCCTGTGTCATATACCATTTCTGGAAAAGCTGTTTACTTAAGAATATTAGTACATAATTATTATGAAACCTCCTTTAATGGGGTTACTCCTGGTATTTGGATAGCTCCTTATGAGGATACTGATGGATTGGGTATATGGTTTTATGATGTCTACAGTATAAATTACTCTATATACTTTGAAGATTCATCAGGAAATCCTATTAAACTAATCACTTCCACAGCCGTAGTAGATACTGACTATTATCAACGTGTAAGTGCTAACTATAGTGATTCAACTACTGTGTATTCTAGACCTTCTGGTTCTAACCTTAGTTATGATGGTACTTATATAGGTGATGATAAAGGAGCTAAGTATAACAAACATTATGACATTCCTAGAGGTTCATTTGTACTTGCTGGGGTAGGTAGTAGGATTGATTTTAATGCACGAGGTAATAGGCTAGGAAGAACAACTATCTATGACCCAACTGGAGAAGGTCCAAACTCATCATTTGAGTTAGCTTTCTTTGGTAATGCTTCTCGTGGTGAGACATTCACTTACTATACACCAACAGCACCTATTGAGCCTACTGAGACTAGAGATATTACAATCCTCTATGACAAAGTAGCTAAGATTAGACCTTGGGCTATTAGAAATAGTGGTCAATGGTTATCATTCACAACCAAGAAGATTGACATGATTATCAGAAAAAGAGGTAAGCAAGATACAAGTATCAATGCTGAGGACGCTGGTAAACCTTATGGTACAACCAGCACAGGGGTATACCTTCCACCTTACTCTGCTTCTGGTAACGCTATAAGGAAAGATGGTACATGGAAACAACAAGGAAAGATTGGTAGATAATGGCTTACGAAGATAACAAAAACACAAGACTGAATGAAGCATCTTTCAAGAGTTACAATGAGAATCCTAAAGATAGATGCTGGTATGATAGCTGTGACTGTGAAGATATTCCTATTGCTGACTGTGATAGGCTTGTGGAAGAGAATAACAAAGGTGTAGGACGTTTTGCTTGTATGGCAGAATCACAGAAGTGCTATAACCCTAAGTTCTTCTCATCATTCATTAAGAAACTAGCTTGTCAGCTTAACCACTACATTGAGAATATCTGTGCTTTGTGGGATATGGTACAGTGTATGGGTGAGTATGTAGCATCTATTGGAGATATGGGTAAGGTACACACGAACTACTCTCGTAACTCTGCTGTATCTTCTGCTACATTCTATGCTCCTATTACTAAAGAGTATGACATTGACCTCTACATGGATTCTACTACTGGTGTGGACTTTGAGAATGATGATAAGCGTAGACAGCTCACAGATAGACAGTACCGTGTGTTCCTACGTTGGTGTGCTGATGGTACTACATTAAACCCACAAGAGGATAACACAATGCAGATTGTAGTCTATCACAGTGGAGAAAGCTATACTACAGACATGGTTAAACAACGCTCTGTGCATTGGCAAATGACTGGTATATCTGATGGTGCTATGGAAATGTCTGACACAATCATTGTACCTGCTGGTCAATACATTAAGGTAAGAGTTGTTCCAGAAAACTCAGCTAGTGGTATATTCAGACTTCACCAATTCAAGGTTGAGTATGTGCCTATCATTGAAGGTAAAGACCTACCTGACTGCTTGAAGTTCACAGAGATTCCTAAAGATGACTGTAACTGTGATGATAAAAAGAATAAATAAAAGAGAGCCAATTAGGCTCTTTTGTTTTATATGAAGAATCCTTTATGTATCTCAAATTCTTTATCAGATAATTTAGCAAGCCACACACAAGGTGGTAGATGTCCACTCTCTAATCGTGATGCAAACTTATGTAAATACTTTCTTGGCTTGTCTGCTATGAATACTGCAAATACTGTCCCAGTATCTAAATTTTTTACTTCTACTGCAATCCCAATATCAACTATACCTTTAACTCTTTTATAAGTAACTCTTTGGTAGATATTATTTATTACATACTTATCTTTTAATAATTCTAAATATTCCTCTTGATGTTTTTCCATCTTTATACCCTCAAATATAAAACTGTCCAAGTATAGTTATTTTATCATGTACTTCTTTAAACCATATTATATCTGGTATTCTATTGTGACTACCTAACACTGAGCAACCATTATGGAAATTACGTCCATCAGGCTCATTATTTATAAACAATTCATATACATTTTCTCCAAAAGGAGTTTTACCAAAGAATACTTGTTCCTCATCTTCCTTTTGTATAGAAGCATCACAAGGATATTGTATAATAGTAAACCCTTTCTCTTTAATAGCTTTTATTACTTTTTCTATATTCGTCATATCCATAGTCCTTTCTCTATGATTTTAACAGCCTTATCTTCTAATAACAAACAACGTCTAGCTAATGCTTCACTCCGTTCAATGATAAAACCATAGCCATAAATTTGTTTCTTTTGTCTCTCATCAGCTATAAATAATAAATCTACACAGCCATCATCATGAATTAGTTTAACAACATATCCAGGTTCTTTTATTAAACCAAGATAATCATTAAGACAACACCTTTTAGGTTTATGTTTTACCTTATAATAATAAGCTAAGTTACTTTTTATAGTTTTAAACAATTCATCCATTGTATCATATTCTCCTAAATGTAAAAACCCTTACACTCTTCAATTTCTACGTCATTTCCCCATACCCATCTACACCTATGCTTAAAGCATTTTGTTTTAAATAAAGAAGGAGCATCATGAAACTCTTGTTTATTCTTTACATCCGATATAAACAAAAACTCTTCACCCCCACTATCTGGATAATATATTGTAACAAAATAACCAGGCACATTTACTAATTCATAGGCTTTCTTTAATATACACCTCTTTGGAATTTCTTTTAACTTTACCCAATCTTCTTCTAAATTATCTTCTATTTTTCTTATTAGTTCATCTAATGTTTCCATTATATACTCCTATATATAAAACCCCCTAGAGAACTTCTCTATACCTAAGTCTACTTGTCCTGTGAATGGTAGCTCATAGCATCTAGCTTCTAGCGATAGAATAAACTTAAATATCTTATGTCCATTATGGAATCCACTTGTAGGTTTATTAGCTAGAAATAGAATACGTCTCTCATCACCTCTATAAAATCCAATGGCTAGGCATCTCACACCAAACAATTCAACCCACTGTGGAGTCTGCTTAGGGAATGAGATACCTCTCTTAGCCTTTCTTCTTAGAATTTCAATGTCTATCATTTCTTACCTCTTATATATCTGCCATATAGGGCTTGATTACCCTTTAAACCTAATACATGCTCTGTGTAAGCTACATAACCTGTGTTGACCATATAAGGGTAAAGCATATTCTGTTCAGCTCTAATGAGCTTACGTTTACGTCTGAGCTTCTTAAGCTTTCTGTGGTCAAGAGTTTCTTTTATCTCCTTACCAATCTCTTTATAAAGCTTCTCAAGTTCTATATACTTATCTGATGCTTTATCAGCGGTAAGATTCTGGGTAGTCTTCATAGTACCACAGCTCCTCTCCGTTACGTTTAAGGATAATATCTACGTCACCCTCTTTAGTTCTTGTGTACACAGTCTCATCTCCAATCCATTCTCTAATGAATTTGTTCCGTGTGACATAATTACTAATTTCTAAGGTGTGGTAGCAATTACCTAGCTCATCAATCCTTTTTAGAATCCACACTTTCTTTATAATACTCATACATACTCCTTGAAATAACAATACCACCTGTAATTCTTCTAGGCTTACGTTCTATTCTGTGTCTAGTTATTAGTGCTCCTCCAAAAGTATAGAGCCTATATCCTAACAACATTTGTGTAACATCATGAGGTAGCACAAGTCTTTCTTTATTCTCTAGAAAATCTTGGTTTGCATACCAATCCATAAACTCATAGGTGAATTGTTCATAGCGTTCTAGTCTATAAGGTTGACCTGTAATGTAAGAGAACATTTCTCTAGCTCTCTCAGGTATAGCCTTTATAAAATCAATCTTAACACACAGCTCATTTATATAACTTATATCAGAAGCTAACTGATAAGCCATAGTATAACTGATTCCATATACATTCTCAAACTCAATGAACTGTCTAGCAATCTCTGAGGTCTTCCACTTGTAGAAGTTATCTGGTGGAAGTTTATCCAAGAAGTCACAAGCCACAGCGAGTAAGAACTCTCCTCTACTAAGCCCTGTGATTCCTCTTTTGCTCAGTGGTGTTGCATATCTGTGTACTAGTCTAGTCTTTTCATTGTCTAGCTTCTTAGCCAAGATATTAAGCTCTTTGAGTGTTATCATACCTTGCTTATTCGTATGTCTTCTCACAAAGTCCTTATCACCAACAAAACGATACACTAGCACAGTAAGTAATTTCTCTCTAATAGGTACAGGGTGATTGTTCATTGTCCTAATTAGAATCTGTGAAGTTTTATCTAAGTATTTAAGGTTGTTTGGATAGTGCTTACGGTACAAGGGGTTTCTTTTCATACCATTCAAATCATACTTGTATTCAAAGGCATCACGTCTTAGGAGTACATACTCTTTAAGACCATCTAATGTTATTGACATATTTACCCTCCTAGATGCACACAATTTAATTACTATAAAGCGAAAGCGTTCTGTATTGGAATTTGACTATGAATTTGAAACTTACCCTGAGAGTGCTATTCAATCTTTTGATAATTTATTATTTATGACAATCATTTTTAAAAAACAGGAGACAGAGGATACCATAAATAATTGTGTGCATTTAGGAAGGAAAATCCTTCCACGCTAGAATTATATTAAGAGTAAAAATCATGACGAGGGCTTCCCCTCATGGAACTGGCAGGTAATCTGCTAATGGCTTAAGGAAAACGTATTACAGGTAAAATCAGCATGAAAATTTAACAAATTAAGGAGTGTTTCCTACCAGCTCTATGAGAGGAGTGACTAGGTGTTAATTAGAAATTAAATCTTTCTTCTGTTATAGTTTAGTTTGTTAGTCACTCACCCTACTATTTAATTACTCTGCATCAGACCAATCGTCTGTGTCTACATCTACGTCATCATCAGAATCATCTTCATCAAGAGCAAAGAAGTCTACAACGTTCCATGAAGGTTTGTCATTATAAGGTTGACCCTCTTTAATTACAATACCTACATATTTACCTTGAAGGTCATCAGTATCTACAGCTTCTTCATCTTGCATACCTAATGCTGAGAGTAAGCTATAAAGTTGTTCACGTCCAATCTTGTTATCCAACATGAATGAAGTGATTGTGTGAGGAGCGTTTTTACCAAAGTCACCTTTAAGTGTTACTTTAACCATATCAATCTGTGAGCGTGATACAGTCTGCTCTACACCTTGGATAACCGCTTCATATCTTCCAGGTTCATAGGCAAAATCTTCTCTTTTAGTTGCTTGTACAGTAATAATTGACATTATTCTTTAACCTCTTTCGTTTTTGCTTGTGTGCTACCATCAGTCAATCCCACAACAGCTTCCCATGTAGGGTTAACCATTGTGTCAGGGATTGTAAGACCAGGCTTACGAGTTACCTTAAGGGTATAGATAGGATTTCCTGCAAGACGTACTTGGTAGAAGTCCTTAACCTTTTTCTCACCCTTAACAATCTTAGATTTAGTCACACGCTCTGTATGACCAATGATACGAGATGATGCTGTAATGTACTTAGCCACACTATCCATAAGGTTAGGTACAGTCTGTGCTGGTACATTCTCATCTACTACATCTTCAATGTTCAAGTTCTTTTCTTGTGCAATAACATACACATTCTTACCTTGATAAGATAAGTCCACAAGCTCATCAATAAATGCTTTCAAGCGAGTAGATGCTTCACCATAATGGTTAATAAGCATTTTCTTGACGTTATTAGTTTCCATAATATCTTTGTAGCAAAGCTCTTGAACATTAGATAAGTGGTCTACAGCGATACTATCAAAGTCTTTAGCAAAGCTTAGAGCTTCAATCACATCATTCCAGCTAGTACACTCAGCTACAGAGAAACGGTCATCTTGTTCCACAGAAGCAAGTCCACGGTCTGTGTCAATAATCAATACATTACCTGGTAATGAGTTGATAAAGCTAGACTTACCAGACCCAGGTGCTCCATAGAACACAGTCATTGTGTGTAGCTTAATTTTATTAAGTTTCTTTAGCTTCATTCTATCCTACTTTCCAGTTGAACCATACCCACCACGGTCAGCATTACCAAGGCTCAATACTTCCTTGAAATGTAACTCAGGTTGGTTCTTCATAATTCTGAACTGACACAAGCGTTGACCTTTCTCAATGCTACCTTCTCTAGTAGCATAGAACTTAGCACCCCAAAAGTCATTATCTCCACAGAAAGAGTTATCAATGACACCCATACTGTTTGTGAGTAATAGACCAGTGTTTTGGAAAGTGCTTGAGCGTGGTAGTATGTGTGCTTCATAACCTTTAGGAAGCTCCATAGCTACACCAAAGTCAATTACTACTGTGTCACCAGCTTTATAGCTTAGTTTTGTGTTGGATTCTAGGTCAATCCAATCTCCAACTACAATACGATTGACAGGGTTCACACCATCATCTCGTACCTTTAGTTTAATTACTTTGAAATTATGTAGCAATTCATATAGGTGTACAAAGAAATTCAATCCAAAGTACACAGCTACAATAATCACAAGGGCTAATTCAATTTTAGTCATTTGTTGTTTTGTATTCCTCTATAAGTTTTACTAAGGCATATTTCATAATGTCAATACCTGTTAGGTATGTAGAGCTTCTAGTAGTAAGGGTAGCACCTTTCATAAAAAGAATTTGAGTAGCATCAAGTCCATCTTTGACATCTTCATCATCTAGGTAATACTCTTTTTCAGTATAGTACACTTCTAACATTGAGTTTTCAGCCTTCTCAAGAAATTCTATTGTTTTCTCAAGGTCAGCTAAACCATTCTTGTACTTATACCTCCACACATACTTAACAGCAGAGCAGATTAGTGGATTGAGCATAGCATCTAACCAAAAATCCCAACACTCTAATTTTGTGTGTGTATAGCGCTCTGGATTTCTAATATCTTCGCCCATTACTTCTTACCTCGTCTGTCAATATAAAACACGGAGAGAGCAAAGATAACAATTAGAGCTTGTTCTAGTAACTTATATAAGTCATCACTCATGATAATCTCCAATCTTCCTAATCTTTAGTCTGTATTCAGCCAAGTCTTCCTCAGCTTTCATCAACTCCAAGTAACGGATTGGAGATAGGCTTACAGAAGTGACACCATCAATACCTCCTAGAAGGCTCTCAATTTGTCTCTCTTCACTTTTTCTGTAGTTGCTTATAATATGTCCAAGATGCTCTTTATCGTCTTCTAGAGACGTTTTAGAGCCTTGTAGGACTATTAGAAAGTAAATGGATACACACAGAGCTATAATCAGTACAGTAATCACTGCTAAAAGTGCTTCAATCATTCTACTAACCTATAGTGCTTCACAGTGAAGCCTTCACCTTTCGTTGTTACTACTACTTTATCTTCTGTGAGCTTATCTTTTAAGCCTGTGTAGTAGGTATCACCACTGTAATCTCCATCAATGGTACTTACTACTACTTCCTCACAGTAATCTTCAAAGGCTTTGAATGTTCTTGCTCCTCCAATGACCCAAACATCTCGGTCAGTTTCTTTTTCAAACTGTAAGACCTCCTCCACAGAGTTAGCAATGTAAACATTCTCATCATCATAGCCATCAATCTCATCTTTGTGTGTCAATACCACATTGATTCTACCCTTAAGAGGTTTACTTCCGATTGATACCCATGTAGCTAGACCCATAACCACTACTCCACCTGTTGTTTGGTTTTTAAAGTAGTTAAGGTCAGCGCTGTTAGACCAAGGTAATCTCCCTTTATTACCAATAAGTCCATTCTTATCTTGTGCCCAAATAAACTTAAGCATCTTTTTTCTCTTCTTCTTTTTCTACAATAATTCCATTAAAAGTTACACGACCATCACCAAACTTAACGCTTGTGACAATTTTATCTTCACTACTAAGGAACTTGTTTAAGTTTGCATCAAACTGTTCTTGATTAGCTGTTTTAAACGTTTTAGTAAAAGTATCTTTAGCCATATCTTACCTCACTTTATAGCAAACAATAGCTGTATAGTATGTAGAGTATCCCCACTTAGTAGAAGTTATTGATATACTTACATCTACCTTGTATTTGATAAATTCATTTATCATTTTTTCAAGGTCATGCCTACTTTTATCTTCAAAAATCTTACATTCCATATAAAAGTTAAGGCTACACAGATAAACTATGTAGCCTATCTCCTTTAATCTACTTTAACTAGGAACGCTTCATGATTGAATTGAGGGAAACGTTCTTCGATTTCAGCAAGAGTGAATTTACCAATCTTGTCAGTACCATGACCAAGTACGTCAGCTTCTTCTGTGAATCCAGAAAGCTCTCCATTAGCATTGATAGCAATGTATGGTGCTTTAACACGACGTGGTTTCTTACCTACGAAGATAATGTAACGTGGTTCAAGAAAGTCAGTTGGTAATTCAATTCCAAGTTCTTGAGCGAGTGAGACAAATAGTTCTTTTTTGTTAGCCATTGTGCTAACCTCCTTAATAATATTTGTAGAGGGTTTAAAGTGATTAGCTCTACCACCACAAGACTAGTTTATCAAAAACGTGTTACCTTGTCAAGAGGTAATTTCAACTTTTTTAAAACTTTTTTCAATAAATTCATCTAAATCTTCTACAACATCACCAATATAGACTTTATAGAAGTAGTCATATACTCCAGGTTGTCTTTTTTCTGGTGGTGTATACATACGAAGATTAGGGTTTTTGGCAATCATTGTAGTTAATTCACAGAATTGCTCAAACATATCAGCTCCACGATACTTATTGTAAGGGAATTTAATATGCTTCACACGATACATTCTGCCTTTTAAGACCTCTTTAGGGTTCACACATTCAAAGCAGAAATCTTTTACTTTATAGCCTAGCTTAGTCATGACTTCCATGTACATGTTACCTTGAAGGCTATACTTCATCTTGGCTTCTTGTGGTGCTTCACTATAGGTCTTGTAGTCAATAAGAGACACAGTACCATCACCATTATCAATCACAGCATCAATGAATCCAATGAACTCATGACCATTAGGTAATTTAAGTTCAATCTTCTTCTCTGTTTCTACTACCTTGGTGAAATCTACAGTTTCACCTTCTGCAAGATAGCGTTCCACAGCAAGCAAGCCTGTGTGTCTAGCTTCATCACTGAATGGTGAAAACTCATGCACTTTAAGGGTCATCTCTTTAAGCTGTTCTTCTGTGAGTTTTCCATCATGCTGTGCCATTAGTTCCATAGCTGTGTGGAATACTGTACCTCTATCCATGTACTTTGTACGTTCAGGAGAAGGTAACTCTTTATACCCAGCAATGTATTTACACCAATGCTCCCAAGGATTCTCTAGGTAGGTGTTCACACGAGATACACTAAATTTCATAGTTCCTCCTATTTATGTGACAACTTAGGTAGAATTTCATCTACAATAATTGAGTAATTAGGTGCTAGAAGATACTTACTAATATGAACCACAAAAGCTAATACAAGTACCACTATAATTGCAGTTAGTAGCTTCTTGAAAGTGTTCATATTCTGATTCACATTCTGTTGTGTAAGAACTTTAGCATAATCATATCTAGATAAATCACCTGGAACATCTTTATAGTCTAACCCACACCAATCAACAATACAATTTTTATAGATTCCAACTAATGCAACTGCTAAAATCACAACTATAATAAACAGAGTAAAGGAAGTTTTACTTAGCACAGTATAGTAAGTCCACTCCCTAACAAGTTGTTCATAGAGCTGTGGTGTGTTGTCCTTAATAGAGCCAAGTAATTCCGAGATACCATCTATAGATACATTCATACCTTTTGCTAATGCTTCTAATAAATTATCCATTAGTAAACTCCTTCTGTCCTAACAAAACAGCAATAATAGTATTAGGATTTATCATAACATCCCCAGAATCTATATAAGCCAACCTAAAAATTTTTGATTCACTTAGATAACTTTCAAACCTTGCTAGTTCAAATGATGGGATATAGAACTCCATTTCCTTATCTGTTATGAACTTAATACTAACTAGGTAAATATATTTAGCATTATGCCCACCTGCTATAAGCCTATCTACTGTAGTCTTTAACTTATCACTAACTTTCAAATATTTCATAATTACAACTCCAATTCTTTAGCAAACTGCCAAGCCCATGATAAAGGAGAATCTTTAATCATCTTCTTTGTAAGTTTAAAACTACTATCTTTTGCTATTTTTCTAGCTTCTTCCTCAGAATGATATGTAAACCCACTTATTACTAAGTTTCTATTGCTATTCATAAACACTCTTCTATATGTACCCTCACCACAAGGTATAACTATATAGTAGTATTTCTCATCTACTTCATAACCATTTACCCAAGCATAAGCAAAATCATTAGAGTTTGTTCTAGCCCATTTAGCACACTTATGTGCATCACCCTTAAAAGTTTCAGCAATAGACATACCAAACTTATCTACTGGGTCTAATGCACCATAAAGTGTAATGCTACAAGACTTACAGTATTCAATCCACTCACCAATTTCTCTTGGTATCCTCATTGTTATTTTCATGGTTGTTTCCCTTCTTGCAAGTAATGAATGAGAGTATCAAACCTCATACCTATTGAGTAATCTGCTCCAGTACGCTGTGTTCTCTCTACATTCAAATCATTCTTGACTGTGGTAAGTTTCTTATCTAACTCATTCACTCTGTTCAGCATCAGCATTAGTGCTAGGCTTAGGAGCAATAGTAGACACCCACTTACCAGACAGTACAGCTTCAAAAACTTTCTTTTCATTTTCTTCTGTTATCAGTCCTTTTTTATCTAGGGCTTTTATTGTCTGCATACGAGTTTTACCAAGCTGTTTAGCTTTTCTGATAATTCGTCCAACCTCAATGTCAATAGTAGGCACACCTTCTTTAACATATTGCATCAAATCCACCTCAAACACCTCAGATAGTCGCTTAACATTCATAGCAGACGGTATATTATGACCATTTTCCCAACTAGCCACACGAGAGTTATTTTTATAACCCAATCGCTTAGATAGTTGCATTTGTGTCATCTTATTTGAGAGACGTAGCTCTCTAATTCTTCTTCCTAGTACGCTCATTAATTGTATATCCTCTTGGCTTTCCATTGTAATGCTCAATTAGCACACCAAGCTCAACAATGAACTCCTTAAATTCAGGATACTCTTTAGCTAGTTCTTCTTTATTAGTTGACTTAATTGTAAATTTATTAGGCTCTACAGACCAACCAGTGCTTCCATTACCATATTTACAAAAGTAGTGTTCTGATGGTAACTTAATTGCATAAGTTTTCTCAACCTCTTTCTCAAGGTAACGTCCACACAGAACAGCCAATCCTAAGCGTTTAACAATATCTTTTACATCATCAGCCTTCTTACCTCGTGCTAAACGGATAAACCAAGGTTGTGATTGTCTTACTTTAGACATAAATACATAGTTAATGTAGCCTAGTGTGCTAATTTTATCATAAATCCCACTAACATTTAGTGTGTTGAAAAATTTAATCTCTTCTTTGGATAATTCAGGTACTTCTACAGAGAGTGTAGCTCTTTCTTGTTTAGGTAACTCCTCTTCTCCGTAATAGGCTTTTACCTTATCCAAGTATTCAGTTCTAATTGTTTCCATTTTACTAGAGATAAACTTGTTTAAGATGAATGGTGAGATACCAATTTCCTTACTCAACTGAGCTTTGCTCATGGTCTCAAGACTTTTTAAAATTTGTTCTTTCATGTCTTGCTCCTTTCTACATATACTAGTTTAACCTATATTCGGATATTTGTCAAGAGGAAATTAGAGAAAATTTAAAAATTTTCCCTTTTATTTTCCATCCTCTTTTAATTGGTCAGTTAAACAAGCGCTACAAGGAGTTATTTCATAGCCCAAGAACATTGCCAATACTTGATTAGCCACACGAGACTGCTCCAAGAATACAAACTTAACATTATCATTAGCAATATCTACTTGCCATGCTTCAAAGGACGTTATCACAGCCACGAGAACATGTTTTAACAAGCACCAAAGGTCAGGGTTGCCATTATCATTAGCTTGTGATTTAAGTAGCTCCATAGCCCTTCTACGCTGTTCTGTGACCTGCTGTAGTGTCATTGTAATCTGATTCACTTTGTCCTTTGTGTCATAGATAGCAATCTTGTCTTCTTCTGACTGCAAGTCTGGTGTGTCAATATTGTACCAAAACTTAATTTGGTCTTCATATTTACGGATAAGAATTTCAAGATGGTATTCACTAGCACCTAAGTGCATGATATTAGTTATAATATCCTCAGTAATACCAACTGAGCTGTTCTTGTTTACTGTCATGTATTAAACCTCGGTATTCATACCTCACAAAGTAGGTAGATTTAGTCTTATTGAACATGAGGTCATAGAAGGCATAGGCTTTCTCATAGGTGAGAAATACATGCTCTTCTACTAATTCCCCATCAAAGTATTCGTCAACTGCGTACATACTCTCTAAAACCATTTCTGATAATGAACTTAGCAAGTTCCTCTACCTCTGGTGTGTTAGCTGGATAGTGAATCTGTAACTGATTCCCTCTATCCCCCACAGCATAAGTAAAGGCTATATTGTGTGAGACGTAGCGTGTTTTCATAAAGGTTACAGCGCTGTTGTGCATAATCATAAAGTCTATGTTAGATGGTAGTCTAAAGTTGAGCTTGTACATTTCATCAAAACTAGCAAAAATAGTAACATTTTCTCCATAGTGTTTGTTAATGTTTCTAAGCCCCTTTATAAACTTGCACATCACATATTCTCTACCCTCTACACCAATCTCATACTTAGGTTCATAGTCAATTTGGTTTCTACAGTAGTGTTCTATATCTGCTTGAAAGCACAGTCTATTCTTCTCTCTGAGCTTTTTATAGTCTTCCATAGAGTAACTGTACTTGTCATATAAGTGCATTAGTGTCCTCCCCAACATGAAGAAACTTCTACATCAGCCACAAGAGGGATAGGTACATCTAACCCTTCGACTATAGGAGGATTCTCCATAATTGATTGTAGTTTAGGTACTAGTTCTTCTACATAGTCATCTTTAATCTCAAAAAGAATGGCATCATGCACAGAGCCTAGTACATTAAATCTTGTGTGGTCTAGTTCCTTGCTGAATACAATCTCAGCTAAAGCACTGGTACACAGGTCAGACCCAAAACCTTGCACTGGTGAGTTAATGGCTTGTCTTTCATCAGCAGAACGCTTTTTAAAGTCATAGCTATTGATATTATCAAACCATCTTTTACGTCCAATAGGTGACTCTATATAACCATGCTGTCTAGCAAATTCCTTACACTCTTCATGCCACACAAGCAATCTAGGATAGGCATTAAAGAAATCAGCACGGATTTTCTCACTATCCTCTTGTGTAAGGTCTAGTCCATATCCTTTAGCATAGGTAATAAATGTTTTTGCAACCATTCCGTATAAAAATCCGAAGTTCGCACTCTTACTTTGGGTACGCTTTCTCTTCTGCTCATCATGGCTTAACTCACTAGTATCACCAAACAGAAGCTCTGTAGTCTTACTGTGCAAGTCACTACCTGATTGATAAGCGTGTTGCATATTTATGTCACCTGATAACCAACTAGCCACACGAAGCTCTAACTGTGAGTAGTCAAGTTCAGCTAGTTTCCAACCTGGTCTAGCTTCAATAAGGTTACGCACATAGCTATCCTGAGGACACTGCTGTAAATTAGGGTTATTACAAGTAGTTCGACCTGTTCTTGCTGTAATATTAAAGCTAGGGTAAATCTTACCGTCTACTTGTAGGTCTTCCCATGATTCAATAAAGGTAATCAGCTTAGATATACGTTTATATTCAAGCAAAGTATCCACACAGTCATTACCTACATAATTAGATAGTGTATCTACTCCCACAGAAGGAGCACCAGCTTTAGTACGTTCAACTACTTCAAGACCTTGACCATAACCAATAACCACAGGAAGATAATGCTTAACCATCTTGACTTTACCATCAATGTTATGCTCTTTCTTGTGTGCATTGGCTTCTTTACGTTCCTTGAACTCAGCAATGGTTTTACCATTAGAATCCACAACAGCATAGGTATTAGGTAATCTCTCACCTTGCTCATCATAGACTGGCTCATCTTTAGGAGCAAAGAGAATACTTGCTACTTGTGCATTAGAGTTCCAGTTTATATCTCCATAAGTCAAGAGTTTTTCTGTGTAGGGTCTAAGCTCTGTTTCAAGCTTTTCAAGCACCTCATGTCTTCTAGGACTAATAGGTACTCCACCTTTTTCAACCTCATAGTAGGCTTTATAGACTCTCATTTCATGTTTAAATACCTTAAGCAAGTCATAGCGTGCAATTTTCTTTTGGAAAATCTTCAAGAGCTTCATAGGGTACAGAACATCATCAAGACCATAAGCCTTAAATTTATCTGTGATTTCTCCTACCTTAGCTTCTTTAGCTATATCATACTTAACATGAAAATACTTCTCTGTGAGTGGTTTAAGACCTAGCTCTTCTTCTCCACAAACGTGAGCAAGCACAAGAGTATCTAGCCATAGGTTTAAGGATATACCAGTCTTAACATAAAGGAATAGTAAGTCAAATTTACCATTGTGGGTAACTAATTTACATTCCTTAAGTTTTTTCATTAAGGCTATCTGTCTCTTCTTGCCTAGCTTATCCCAGTTAAAGAACTTCCTAGTATATACTTGTGTTTCAGTATATGTGAATCCTAGCTGAATTGAGGTAATAGCATGTCTATGTCTATCAAGACCTTTAGTTTCAATATCCAAACATACTGGTTTTGAGGTATCTATTGTATTTAACATTCATTCCACCCCAATCCAACTAACAAATCTTCTACATAACCATTATAGAATCCTACCATGTCTCTTCCACAGTAGACCATCACAGAACCGTGCTGTGTGAGCATCAGTTTTGTAATCATTCTATCCTCATCTAGCAATAGTACCTCACTATACTCTAGCCCTAGACTACCACTTCTTTTCGTTGGTTTTATTGATATAAGTGCCATATCATACCCCCAACTCATAAGCTCTTTGAAGATATTTTAGTAATTGTTGCTTACGTCTAACTCTTCTGATAGCCTTATTTTCATCTTTTTTTGAGAATCTTGAAGCATTTTCTGGGCAAGGTTTTCCTTCCCATTTCTCAAAAATATCGTCTACGTTATGTTTTACATACTTCTTCCTAGTAATATGGTCTTTGTTTACCATAAACCATTCAAGATAATCTACCTCTTCATCATTTAAAAAGTCAAAATGTCTCAAACAATACAAAGGCGGTAAATTACCCCTTCTTAAGTTTTTCAGCAGAGCTGGCGGAGCAACTATATCTTTCATGTTCCTGTTTATGTAACTCTGTACTGTAGTATCTCTTGACTGTAACACTCCATCAAAAATTTCAATAAAGATTTTAAATTCTCTTGAAACATTCTCATCTTTTAGCACACCTTGTAACCAAGTAGGCTCTTGATAAGTTCCTTTACTCATCTTCCTCACCTGCCAATACACTAAAATCTGTCTCAGGAGCTTCATAAGCACTCTCACCCTTGCGTGCATAAGCTTTACAGCCCATGTTATCATCTACCACAAGGTCATACACATCTCCTGATTTATGGTTACGGAAATATGTAGTAAGGGTACTTGAGTTATTGGATTTACGTTGAAGAAGAATCATAGACTCATACCAACCCTCAATAAATGCCGAACCATACATATCAGCAGTTTGAATCTTAGCTCCACGCTCTAACTTTCTACTGTGGTGAATCAACATCACAGCACAACCAGTATTCTTAGATAGTTTTGTGAGAATTTCTAAACGCTCTACAATATCTTGGTGACGGTTAATATCTCCACTACCAAATAGCAAGTACATAGGGTCAATGATTAGGAGCTTAATTTCTAACTCTCTAATATCATTCTCTAACTTGTGCATTTGTTGCATATTGATAGCATCTTCCACAAAGTAAATAGGAGGAGGTGTTTCAGAACCAGTAATGGCATAAATCTTATGTTGCTCCATAGACAAGTTATTTTCACCTTGGATAATCAACACAGCACCTTGCTTAACTTCTCTACCATCAAAAGGCTTACCAGTAGCCACAGCACAAGCTAAGTTTAAGGCAAAAGTTGACTTGAATGATTTAGAAGGTGCTCCAATAACTCCCACAGAACCATTCTCCCAGAAATCTTCAATGAGCCAAAAGTCTGTAGGGTCAAAAGGTTCAATCTCATCAACTCTGACGATATTAAACTTGTTCTTTTTCTTCTCCCCTTTTTGTCTCACAGTAGATAAGGTCTTACCTTTATTTTCTTCAATGGTTACTTTCTTAGGAAGCTCTGTAACAGCTTCTACAGCTTCTTCTTCACCTTCTTCTGATTTAGCAAAGGCTCTGTGTACTTCTGCGTCTACAGTCTCTTCTGTGAACTTAGCCATCTTGTCAGGAGCATTTAAGAGCACAAACTTAACCTCTTCCTTACTAGCTCCACCAAAAATCATCTTCTGCTCTAATTTCCAAGCCCATTCAGACCTATCAATAGCAAGCTGATGAGTGAACTCAGGAAAGGCATTATACTCAGATAACACAGCATCTAAGTCATATTGGATATACTCAATATCCCCTTCATCAGCCATCTTGCGTGTAGAAATGTCTACGTCCTCTAGGAACTTCACAAACTCACGCTTACGGTACACAGTACCATCACCTTTCATACCACTAACCTTAAAGTCTGTAGCATACTTGTGATTCACGGTACCAGGGATTCTGTATAGGTGTACAATATCCACACCACAAGGGTCAAAACCATACTTTTTAACAAGTTTTCTACACAGAATCTCATGCTCTTGTGGATTTACCTTGTTATCTAATACCCATACCCCTTGATATTTGTTAGGGCTTGTTTCCCAAAAATAGCTAGGAGGTAGGTCTGTAGGAATAGGTGCTCCATCAATATCTTGTGCAATGATATAAGTGTCTTGTGCATTGGTTTTCTTACGCTCTTGCCCACCAGTAGGTGTGAACGATAAGTAAAGGTCATACTTGTTTCTTAGAGCTTTAACTTGTGAACCAATATTCTTCACAAAGTGCTTTGCTTGTTCAAAGTCACGACTGAATCTATCTTCAAACTCTGGGTCTTCCTTAGCTTTACGTTCTAAGTAATACTTTTTATTTACCCCAAAGTTCACAAGGTCTTTCTCTCCAAAGTTTCGTTGTAAGAGTTCAATAAACTTATTCTTAGGCATATCCTTCTCCTTGTACAAAATAACCATCTCTAGGGTCTGCATCTTCTGGGATTCTTGACCTGATTGATAGTCTATCATAATAGTCAAAGGCTTGCCACAAAGGCTCTAATGTTCTCTTCACAGTGATTGAAGGGTCTAACTTGTGTAGCAGATTCTTAACTACCTTACTGCTTTTTTGTCTTAGGTATTTTGTGAAATATGAAATCACAGATTTTAGCTTTCCCACAGAAGACTTAATGCTTTCAGTTTCCACAGCAGAGCCTAGAACTTCTTCTGGATTTACCTCTTCTCCAAGGTATTCCACACAAAGCTCAATACATTTATACTGCTCATGCTTCTCTGAGTTAACCTTAATCAATCCTAATTCTTCTAAAAGGTTGTAGTTGTTGATATATGTTCTGTAATTTACATTTCCCATAATATCCATTACTTGCTCAGTAGTAAATTCAACAATCCTAGAGTTATTCATAAAATAACTAGACCAAAACAATGCTAGTAACTGAACAGCTCTGAATGGCAATTTCCAATCCGATAACCAATTAGTATTCACAGAAAGATAATGTTCTCCAGCATAGCTACGGTATAGTGTAGTATCAGCTACAATAGTCCGTCTACAGAAAAAATCACAGTGAGATTCACTGAAACGAGTATCTTCATAGCGTTTAACCAATCCTAATTTCACAAGACGAGTAATTGAGTTAGAGATGGTTTGTGATGAACAGCCAAAAATATCCACAAGTTGCTGGTTAGTGTAGTGAGAATAAACCTCTTTTTGGTCTTCCTTGGCAAATCCACACAGAAAGCTATACAAGAATATGTCAGATAGATTTTTTAAATCCTTGTGCTGGAACATATTTACATGTACTTTGAAATACATAAAGTAACCTCTCATTCGTTAATTGATAAATCTAGTATAGCACAATCACACACAGAAAGCAATAACCAACTTCAAGAAATTTATATCGTCCCCAAAAAATGTTTGTAGCTTGACTACGAACATTTTGCTTGGTCTAGGGTTTGGTATTTTAGATATAGGGTATGTATTCTTTTATCACATATACAAATACTAATTCCTAGTATATAGTATATAATAAAGAAAACTTATACTTCCATCAAATGTTTACATATCATATAATATCTGTGTAGAATAAGATAGATTATGTATTTATTTATCACATATACAAGAGTATATATAATATAAAGAAAACTTATACTTCCACCAAAAAGATACATAGTATATAGAGTCTTTTACTTGCAAGATTCTGCTGTGTGTGATATACTTATAAGTACATAAAGTAACCTTAAAAGGACAGCAAATGAGCTGTCCTTTTTTCTTTTATACAACGTGTTGGTAAATCTTACCTTCAAGAATATAATTTAATTGCCACACGTTTGTGAACTCAGCTCCTAGACTATATGCTAAGTCTAAGCAATCTAGTAAGTCTTCTTCTTCATAACCTTCTGCTATATAACGGTCAAAGATTGTGATAGGGTGCATAAATTGAGATTTACACATTTCTTTAAAGTAGTCTTCTGCTTTAGCATACCCTTTATCTCTTTCCCATAGGCTAGGTCTTTGCTCTCCAAATTTAGGAGGAAAGTTAGTAAAGTCTGTAGTGCGTGTGATTTTTGGTTTTGGTGGTACATATTTAGCTACATACTTCCATTCGCTTGTGTCTTGCTTCTGTGCCCATTCAATGAACTTGATTAGACCTTGTGTGTTATACTTATAGGCATCTAGATTGATAAATTCGTCTGTGGTATGTTCGTGCATATAACTAGCTGATACATTCACAATAGGTTTATCTAAATGAGGTCCAAGCACTGCTACGTCTGTGTATGAACCTGTAGCCATTGTGTAGGTCTTTCGTAACTCATCAAAGATTTCCTTGTGTGATTCTGGGTCAAAGTCATAAGTTACCATTTCATGCCAAGAACGTTCATGAACCCCTCGGTCAATTTGAATAAGCATAGAAGCCATTTTTAGCCCCTCTAACGCATTTTCTTCTACTGCCTTCCTAGAACCCACACAACCCACTTCTTCGTCTGTAGTGAAGAGAATATGAGGTCTGAGACCTGTCTCAAGAATATCTAGGATAGTCTTAACTCCTACACGGTCATCAGCACCCAAACATTGAATACTAGACTTGCACTCAGGAGACAATAAGATATAGCGCTCTGTGACTAGAATATCTTCCTCTTCTGGTGTACGGTCTTTTTCTGTGCTTGTGACTGTGGTATTTTGGTAGTAAGTACCATAACTATAACCAGAGTTCTTGCGTTTTGTGTTGATTGTGTCTAAATGAGCCACAAGACAAGGCTGATTCTCTTCTGTACTAATTGCTTGAATCATGTAGTCTGTTACCTTAATTTGATAACCATAGTCAGCCAATACTTCTGGAAGCCATTCTTGCATTTCTGATTGTGTTTTAGTTAGTACGTCAATAAATGTGTATTTCATGTTATTTCTCCTTTTAAATCAATTCCAACAATTCTTTTGTAAGAGGTGATAGCTCTCTAACTTCTGGTGCTTTATCTGATAGCTGTAAACCAATAAAATTCATGTACTTTTCTTGTAATAATCTATATTCATTAGATTTTAAATAATTATTTAATGTATTTCGTAGACTTTCATTATTATTTATGTAATCTTCCATTACAAGCGCATCATATTCTTCAAAAAGCTCTGCTGTACCAAATTTAGCATAGTCATTTTTTGCTTGGTTAGCCCAAAAGTAAATACTTCCTCCTTTTTTGTCATTGTAATATTGACAATCAATATTCATACCTTTAATCTTGTAAAAATCATCTACTTTTTTGTTAAAGAAGATACACAAGAGGACAGTAGTAAATTCATAACAAGCTTTTGCTCTGGTGCTACTAAAATCGGCATAAGTTCCAGCATGAGCAATATCGCTGTCTTTCCTTAAGAAATAAGTTCTCATAGCAGGGTATAGGGAATATCCATTATCTCTTGTGTACCCTACAGAATACCCTTTGAGATATTCAAACCCAAAACTTCGTAACACAAGATGGGTATCAGCACCAGCACCGCTATCAGACTTATTACAAGAGTCATTGAAAGCCCAATCGTCAACAATAACTGGAATAGTAAAATCTGCTTTATCTACCCATAAATCTCTTGCACGAAAAACCTTATTTTTAATTGTTGACTTGTTAAAAACATTCCAATCATCCCACCAGTTTCTTACTTCCCCAAAATGGCGGATTTCTTCATCAGTGTAGCTAATTCCTGCTTTTTTAAGCTGTTTAGACAACTTAGGAGCATTTTTTGATTCATCTAAATTAAGCCCAAAATAGTCTTTTACCATACTTGAATAAGAAATTTTTACTAAATCCCCATTAAGCTCTTTAATTTTTTTGTCAAATTTCTTAGAGATATATTTTTGGAATTTTGGTAATACCTTAACTTTATCCCCATCATTAGCATATCTTCCATCTGTGCTTCTCATAAGCATATAAGAAAACACTTTAGGATAACTACCTAGGTTATTATCTGAAATAAATCTATCTAAGTCTTCAATGTTACTGTTTCGCTCTGTGTAAGAATCACCTCCATTTTTCTTACGATAAATAAGCAAGTCTAATACTTTAGAAAGCTCTTCTTTGTGGTCTTCATACCACTTTTCAGGATATTTTAAGAGTGTACGCTCTTTATCAACTCCCACAAGTACAGTAGGGAGAGGGCTAGTTAGGTACATATCCTTAAATGTATAGCCACTAGGGAATAGGCTTTGATACTTTCGTAGCTTATCCACCAAATCCCATGCTCTGATAACCTCAAGAAAGTCTGTTTGACTATTTAAGGTCTTAACAGCTTCCACAAAGTCAGCTCCATACCCTTCAATATCTGCTGGTGCTTCAATCTGTGCAAGTCTTTCAGCAAGCTCTTTGTTTGTTTTTACCTCTCCTACAAGCTCCTCAAATTCCTTTTTTGATAGCATTGATTCCTTGAATGTTTCCATATTTTCTCTTGTTACTGATTGCATTTTCATTTTCTTCTTTCCTTTACCTTATAAAATACATAATTCTTTCACACCGATAAGCTCACCATGTCTATAAAACTTTCTTCCAGTAATATAAATCTTATCCGTGTAGCCTAACTCTTTCAAGCACTCTGCTGTTATCTTAGATACAATAATACCATCATACTTGTTAAGTAATTCTTGCATTTTTCGCTCTGTGATATTGCTAGTATAAAAGAGTTTAGTTAATTTTATTCCTTCAATTTTTTTCTGTCTTCGCATAGTAACCTCAGCTCTCAGAGGCTCTTCTGTTTCACAAGGCTGTATTGTAGTTACTATATTTCCATGTCTATCCACAATATAAATATCGTGACCTGTTAAGTTCGCTAACATTAGATATAAAACCCTTCTTCAAATATAATATCGTCTACATAGTATTCTGAAAACCAGCCATTATCAACCACTTCAACATAACCTCTATCTTTATACTTTTTGAACTCTACTAATCTATCCAATCCCTTAATTTTAATCAGTTGACCAGGCTTCAATATTTTGTGTACTGGTACTAATTCAAACAACTTTTCGTTTACATCATGTTTTATTGAATTAGATTGGTTAAAGGCTTTTAGTAATAAATAGCCCTGACTATCATAACCCACAACTCTGCAAGGTCTGTGATAACAAGTTATTCTGTAATCATCATCACTTGTGCACCATACAATGTCCCCTTCTTTAAACATAAAACCCCCTTAGATAAATAACATCATCTATACTAATATCGTGAAACCATTCATCCTCTGTTATCCTAATTTCACCTCTACTAAGATATTTTTTAAACACAACCCTATCTTTAAAGCCTTTTACAAGTATTTCTTGACCTTGTTTGAATATTTCTCTAGTAGGTACAATTTCAAAAGCTGTATCATCTACATCATAAGTAGAACCATCATCAAAAGGCTCTATCAGTAATTTTCCTGATGAATCATATTCCTTGACTAAACATGGTCGCATATAACTTGTATAAACATATCTTCGTGTAGTAGCTCTTACAATATCTCCTTTTTTAAACATAAAATATTTCCTTATACTTTTCTACATCTTGAATTTTATACTGCTTAACTTCATTATCTGAATTTCTACACTTTATATACTCACAATCATGGTACTTTGTAAAAATAAGCATTTCTTTAGTCTTACTATGGATAAGCTTATCTCCTGGCTCAAGTATTCCACCCTCTGGCACAAGCTCAAATTTAAGTACATCAACTACAAAAGAGTAACCATTATCTAATACTTGCACCCTCATTTCTGACCCTAAAATTTTTAAAACCCTACAAGGTCTATGATAGAAAGTAACTGAATACCTATGGGATTTAGACCACACTATATCACCAACTTTAAACAAAGAAACCACCTACTTTCCTTATATCCTTAATCTCTACTCTAATGGGGGATTCATCAAGAGTATTACACAATACTGTGGAATAATCTTGGTAACTCTGGAAAATGAGTATCATACCTTTATATTCTAAAATATCCCCAATGTAAAATATTCCATCTTCTGTGATATGCTCAAATTCTTTAGTTTCAACTGGATAATACTTTCCTGTATCAATGACTTCTACAATCATTCTACTAAAACTATCTACCCTTACAACCTTACAGGGTCTATGGTAGCATGTCATGCTATATCTATTAGTATTAGACCACACTATATCACCAACTTTAAACATAGAAACATTCCTTAGCTACTAACTTAAATAGAGTTAGGTTTGCGTGCCTTTCCTTACCGTCACCTTCTCTACCATCAGGATATTTTAAAATTTTAACAAACCCATAATTAGAATTATCTTCATCCACTTCCACAATTTGACAAATTATGCCCTTTTCATACATGAATGTATCTTGGGTTAGCTCAATAATATCACCTATATTAAACATGGAAAATCTCCTTTTCTATTAAATCAACCCCACTAAAATTTATATATACAAAATATTCATCATTTGTTACTATACTTTTAAGAACAGCTAAAAACCCACTTATTCTAACAACTTTGAATACTTCACCCTTTTCACATTGACCCATACTTCTATTTAATTTAACTGTTTGACCAATTTCTAACTTCATTTTAGACCACCTAAAACCCTTTCAAGCTGTCTATACTTAACATCAAAGGGTAAATTCAGTGACTTTTGTAAATCCTTACCAAGCAAGAAAGGAGGTTCTTCTTTGTGGTCATAACTATATAAGACAAAAATTTCAATTAAGAATGTATCTAATACTTCTACAGTCACAAGCTTATTTTTAGCAGTTAACCAGGCATTTTTTAAATCCCTTTTTTTATCTTTAATTGTTGGATACATTTTAACCTCTCCTAGTCTGTAATATACATGAATTGCAAGGCTATAACAGCCACAAACCCACAAAGAATCATCAGTGAAAAAGTGTAGTTAAGGTTAGCTAATACGCTATACCCCAAGAAAGTAGGCAATGCCATAAATTTTAGTAGTTTCATCTTTTTAATTTTCATTTTATAATACCTTTCTATCTATCATAGCTCTAGAAGGCTCTCACAAGCCCCCTACAGCGTTTTAATATGTATCCCCTACACTTATTAGATTCCACTCAGAAAAATCAATCTGGAACAATTCTGGGGCTTTTGTGTCCTCATCATATACTACTATAAAATGCCCTTTATCATTCCAAAATTTTCCCAAGATTTCAGCGTCTCTTAGTTCCATTTTTTGGTTTAAGTAGTCGCTTTTATACTCAATAGGTTTGGCATCTTTTACCCCAGTAGTAGAGAAACTACTACCGATAAAGATAAAAGCATAGAATAGCACAACAGCCAAGCCCAGAATTTTAAAGATTTTATAATTTTTATTATTAGTTTCCATGTTAGTTTTATTCTTCCTAATGTTTCCTTAATTCCTTAAATCCCAAGGGGGAATTTTACCCCCTTAGTTTACTTTTTTAGTCTCTAAATCTCCATAGAAATGTCCAGTTACCAGAAAGTTATCTACAGATGGACGGTAAGAAGCTTTTACAATAGCGTTTTGAGTACGTCCAAACCAATTTATAGCATCAGCATCACTTTTTGACTGTCCATAAGCTTCTATAATGGTATCAGTTGTAAAATCATAAGTTAAGATAGTAGTTCCCCAGTGTTTCATAGTCAAGATTTCCGCTTGTTTATCATACACAAAAGCCCATTTACTTCTTAATTCCCTTTTATAACCATATTCCATCATACGACCATTTAAATTTGACTCTCCTAGCTCATAAGCTCTTACAATCAATTTTTCAAGTGTTTTACTCATTTTTCTTTTCTCTCTTTCTTATTCTTTAATAGTTAGGTAAGGGGAAAGAATCCCCAAACCTTTAAATCTTATAAATGTTAATGCTTTCAGCTTTTATGGTTGTCTTATTGTGTTTATACTTGATAGGATTCAAGAAAGTTTCTTCAATCAATTCACAAACTTTTTTAGAGTTATTACAAGCTATCAGAATCTCATATTTTTCAAAGATAAAGCTGACATAGTTTTCTTTTGCTGTGACTCTTCTACCGTCTAAACGTGTAACAGCTTTGTAGTTTATTGGATATTTACCAATTCTTTTTACAGTGCTTAATTCATCAATTATAATGCTAGTATAACGAGTTTTAAACTCAAGCATAAATTAAACCTCTATAGCCTTGGGGCTATTCCCTTCGATTTTATTGTATTTTGCGTTAGTACAGTGCTATCTTCTGACTATTCCCCCTTTTTATAGCTTTATAGGGGCAATCTGTTTACTTTTTCTTCTGTTCTGCTTTTTACAATGTTTTAAGCAAGTCTAGAAAGCATATCCCTTACATTAAGAGGGCTTTGACTAGTATTATAATGCTTAATATGATTGTAGCACGTTAGAAGAATATAGCCCCCAACCCCTTGCAAGATTGGCGCTAGGCTTGTACCCAGAAGGCTTAAATGAAGTCTTTTGTAGTTAGTTGAGTGTATCCACGTTGTAAATATCTATCTCTTAAATCTTTTACTTGCTTTTGAGTCATTCTTTCCATTACTCTGTATTCTGCACGGTGAAGACTTACACATGTTGAGTTGCTTTGCCCAAACACGAAAGTATTATTTTCAATATCTACCATAATGAATAGGCAATAGCCATACTGAGAATAACGAGAAGTATATAGTTCAGTGTTATTATAGTCAAATTTAGGTGTTTTCATGGTTTTTCTCCTTTTGCCTTTAGGCTTGTTATATTTTATCTACTATTATTATAGCAGATTGCTTTATATAAGTCAAGAGAAAAAGTGCGATATTTCATAATATTTTATTATTAGTATCAACGTTTTTAAGCGTTTTTCTGTTTCTCTTTACTTGTTAATACTATTATAGCACTTTTGTTTTCATTTGTCTATAGTTTTTTGCGATAATTTGCGATATTTTATAAAAATTTTATTTAGTATATTTAGGTAGAATTTTAGTATAGTAAATTATACAATTTTACTATGTATAAAATTATGGATAGATACAAGAGAGACAAGAGAAAAGGATGTATAGGATTGTAAGATAATAGGTAAATATAATCAAGCATTTATGTTTTTGTTTGGGTGGTTTTGGTGGTAATTCACATAAAATAAATTATGTAAACTTTTCTGAGTAATCATATAAAATAATTTTACCCCCTTAGCTCAAGTATATTAGACATTTATTTCTATGTAAATTGGCAAGGGTTGGCAAGATTAAAAATTTAATATAATAATAGGGTTGATTAAAAAATGGAACTGGGAGTGTGGGCTTCGTTCTCTCCATTCACCAATAAAAATTACCCTTCAAAAACATGTTACCCAATTAAAAAGTAAACCCTTAACAAGCCTACCCTAATTCCCCTATTCATCTATGACCTAAATCATTTAAAAACATGTTACTCCATTCTAATATTCTACTTTAACGCATAATAAAAGACCATAGGATTTCCTACAGTCGTTTAAGTGTTATCTGTTGTTCTTTAAAGTATTCTATAGTTACATTTCTCTTATGACTAGGCTTCTTGGCATAGTATTCTACGGAATTAAGGACTATGGAGTATAACATGTCATAAGGGTCAAACCTTACTTCATTAGCTATTGTGTGTATGTAATGGGTCATCTTAGGTGCTGTTGTATGAAACATACCCATGTATGACTTATAGTTAAGGTTCATGGATTCTAGCTTGTGTGATACCAATACACCATACTTCTTGAGTGCCATTGTGGTTCTCTGTTGTATGTTATTAAGGTACTGTGGAGCTTTTCCACTCTCTTGTGCTATGTAGTCTGAAAGGAGCTTAGAATAGGCTTCATAAATTAAGGAATAGCTACCTCTGTGTTCATAAATGTAATCTCCTACCATGACTCCACTAGGAATGGTTTTACCTGTGAGAATAGGAATTAGCTTTGTGTATCTACTTTCTTTTGATAGCCATTCATAGAACTCTTGTGGAAGTGTACTAGGAACTAACAAAAGAGGTTCTATGGTGTTGTTGTATAAATTATACACAGTAGAGTAGAACCAATTAGCAAAGTCTTGGTCTTTCAGTACAGGGAGTAAATAGTCCACAATAAGCCTTGATTTCTTGTGAGGTGAGTGAAAGGAATTAGATAACTCACAAAGCTCTTCTGTGGAAAGGTTAAGCTCTTCACACAGCCCTTTAGCTCCTCCAAATAGCTTGCTTACTGTGTACATTGGTCTTTCACGATAGGTAAGTTGATGCACAGAGACCTTGTAGCGAGTTTTAATGAATTTTTTAACTTGAGATTTTAAGTCTTGGTCTACTAGCGCTTTATCTTCAAACTGTATAGCGAGTGTGTACTCTTCCTTTGTGGCAAAGGTAGTTCCTCGTTCTTTTTTATCACTGTCAAAGTGCCAAATAATTTTTGTTTTCATGATTAAGTCCTCACAGAATAGTATATCACACAGCCAATTAAAAATCAAGAGGTAATTGTAGATTATTCTATTTATCCTTTTGTGCGATATGTAGAATATGTATCTTTTTGGTGGAAGTATAAGTTAGCTATATTATATATAATTATTCTTG